>Ga0302246_1001321_pt1 | contig 17876 bp, 13 predicted proteins | sample AAG_UR_Trp_MG_FD_193533 | JGI IMG/M metagenome (GOLD analysis project Ga0302246, IMG submission 193533) | Enriched activated sludge microbial communities from anaerobic digester in WTTP, New Holstein, Wisconsin, United States - AAG_UR_Trp | ecosystem: Engineered > Bioreactor > Anaerobic >...
GCAAGCCCCGCTTTCGCCTCTTTTCCTCGGGCCCGCGACAGGATAGCCTTCCGCACTTTCGACCGAACACCTCGCACAAGGATGCTGCCGGATGTCCACCGCCTTCGACCACACCTTCGATACACTCATCGACCGCACCGGAACGGGCAGTCTCAAATGGGACGACATGGAACGCATCTTCGGCCCTGTGCCGCAGAATGCCATTCCCCTATGGGTCGCAGACATGGACTTCCACGCCCCCGAAGCCGTGCAGAACGCGGTGAAGGACGTGGCGGCACAGGGCATCTACGGCTACCCGGCCGAATCCTCGGCACCTCGCGAGGCAGCGGCAACATGGCTGGCAGACCGCCACGGCTGGGCACCCGGCAAGGAGTCGCTCGTCACGGTGCCGGGCGTGGTGCCCGGAATGGCCCTGCTCATCCGCGAACTCACGGCCCCCGGCGACGGCGTGGCCGTGCAGCCGCCCGTCTACCCGCCCCTCTTCGATTGCGTGAGGGCTGCCGGTCGAAGGGTCGTCGAGAATCCGCTGGTGGAGACGGACGGACGGTGGGGCATGGACCTTGGTGGGCTGGAGGGCATCTTCAGAGGCGGCGTTCGCCTGCTACTGCTGTGCAGCCCGCACAATCCCGTGGGCCGGGTCTGGACCCGCGACGAACTCTCCGCCCTTGCCGACCTGTGCCAGCGCTACGGAGTGATGGTTGTGGCAGACGAGATACACCACGACCTCGTCCTGCCGGGCCATACGCACACGGTCTTCGCCTCGCTGCCGCAATGCCAGCCGGACCGGGTCGTCACCTGTGTTTCGGCCAGCAAGAGTTTCAACCTCGGGGGTCTGCCCCACGCCTATGTCGTCGCCACAGACGGGGCACTACGCCAGCGAATCGCCCATGCCGTGGTCGGGCGCGGCCTCGCACACGGCGACCTCTTCGGGATGGTCGCGCAGGAGGCGGCCCACAGGCACGGCGCACCGTGGCTGGACGCCTTGCGGATGTACATCGCCGACAACGCCGCCATGTTGCAGGATAGACTGCACAGCCATCTCCCATGGGTGCGCATGGCAACGCTGGAAGGAACCTATCTGGCATGGCTCGACTGCAGGGCATCGGGCATGGACGAGACCACGATGATGCGTCGCCTCATCGCCGCAGGTGTCGTGCCGAGTGGTGGCAGATTCTTCGGTACCGGAGGCGAAGGGCACCTGCGCGTCAACCTCGCCACGCCACGCACAAGACTTTCGGCGGCCATAGCCCGCATGATCGTAGGACTCGCCTGAGGCACGACACCCGTAGAGACCCCCCAAGAGGAGCAACCACCGGACGTACACGACCGGGTGTGGCGGTTGCCTTCTGCGGCGCGGGTAGTCGCTCTTACGCCGTTCAGCAGAGTCGTATGCCCATGACGTGCAGGGCCGGAACAAACGTCCCGGCCCTTTCCCGGATGTTCCCCGGAACACCCGCCCGTGCGCCCCGTCAGAGAATGCTCCTCCGAAGCGTGTTGCTGGCTATTTCGGTGTGCCATCTCCGTTGAAGTATGGCACATATTTCTTGTCCGTTCCCATGATATGTTGCTTCAGCCAGTTCTTCAGGAAGCGCATCATCTCCATGTCCAGCGTCACACGGCCGCTGCCCAGCGCCTCTTCGAATTGCGCGATGCGTTCGACGAACGCCCTGTGCTGCTTGAGGTGCGCCTGCATGTCCGGGTACCGCATGGACGTGTGCAGGACACCCTCTTCGTAGGTGAAGTGCTTTACGGTGTATTCGCGAAGCCTCCTGACAATGTCCTGCAGCACTGACCTGTCCGCCCCCGCCTTCATCGCGGCATAGACCTCGTTGATGAGGTCCACCAGCACCTTGTGCTGCGGGTCCACGTCTGCCACCCCTATGTTCAGCGCATCATCCCACTCGAACAGCTTGTCGCCGCCCCCGGCGAGACCGACACGGCCTTCGGCCATGGACTGCACCACCGTATCGAGTTCCTCCATGCGCGACCCGATGCCCTGCAACGCGCGTGTACACTGGCGCATACTCTCTGCGGTTTCGCCCGCCACCCGCGATATCTCGCCGATGGCCTCGCTGATGCTCTCAAGCCCCGCCGCCTGCTGTTCCGCCGCCGTGGCGATGGCGCCCACCTGCATCGACGTCTGTTCCACCACACCGACTATCTCGCCCATGGCGCCGCCCGCCCCCTCCGCAGCGGCCGCCGTACCTTCCATCTGGCGTCCCACCTCCTCGACGCCCGCGATGCTCGTGCGCGCCTGACTCTGCATGGCCTGCACGGCGTCGCCCACCTCCTTGGTGGCACCCATGGTCTTCTCGGCGAGTTTGCGCACTTCGTCGGCTACCACGGCAAAGCCGCGCCCCGCCTCACCCGCACGGGCGGCCTCGATGGCGGCGTTGAGGGCAAGCAGGTTCGTCTGGTCGGCGATGTCGTTGATGACGTCCATGATGCGTCCGATGGCCTCGGCACGATGCCCGAGTTCACCCATGGTATCGCGCAACTCCAGTACCCTGCGCTGCATGGCGCTGATGGCATCCAGTGCCTCGCGCACCCGGTCGGCACCTGTTCCGGCAAGAGTGCGGGCACTTTCAGCCGACCGGGCCGCACCGCCGGAGTTGCGGGCCACCTCGACGGAGGCGACGTTCATCTCGTCCATGGCTTCCGAGACCTGCCCCATACGTGAATGGTGCACCTCGATGCCCCGGTTCACCCTCTCTATCCAGCCGTTCATCTCCTCGACGGCCCCGAAGACCCCTTCAGACACACCCCCAGCCCGTGACGCCGCATCCTTCATGCCCTTCATGAGGGCCGCCACCATGCGTTCCTGTTCCTCCGCACGGCGCAGGGGCTCCTCCAGCGCCCGTTTCTCTGCCCTCAACGCTTCAAGCTCACGCTCGGCGTTCTCAAGGGCCCTGTCCCGGTCGCGGTGCATGTCATCCACAGCCGCCCCCATGGCGGCAACCCCACGGGCCACGCCACGTCCGAGCGCCAGCCGCTCACCGTTGGGTTCGCGCGCGTAGGCCTCGACCATGGACAATGGCCTGAAGACCCGCCATTGCAGGAGAAACGCCGCCAGTACCACGCCCAAGAACGTCACGAAGAGCATGGCCCCTTCAAGCCGCGACATCCATCCGACGCGGCCTTCTATAGCCTTGTCGACGAGATTCTCGGCGCGTGCCGCTGCCTGTGAGAGGTCGGCCGTGCGCCGAAGCATCTCTTCCGGTCGGGCGGCGGATTCCATGGCGACCTTGAGGCCCTGCACCTGTTCCGCCAACGAACCGAGAGAAGCGGCCAAATCGGGGTTCTCGCGCCCTTCATGAAGCCCACGCAGCGAAGCGCGCAGCGAGGAGACCTTCCGCTCAAGCGTCGCCACGCCCGCACCTTCACCCGCATCCTTGCCAGAACCATAGGACTGGACGAGACGGCTGCCTTCGGCACTGACCTGCATCAACCCTTCGGCCGCGGTTTCGCGTTGCGCGTGGTAGCGTTCGACCTGCACATGCAACAGCACCGTGCCAATGAGGGTCAGAACCAGAACGACAAAGGCAGCTGTGATGACTCTGGATCCTTTCATGATGCCTCCCCGGGGCGATGATGACTTTGTACAAGCATACCCCGACCTGAGGCGTCGACAATTATAGGTTTGGCGAAAAACAGCGGATGCAATGTACCCGCCTGCCACCATTGATGACACGATGCAGGCACGGATTCCCGGTGCGCCAAGGGCCACGGTCGATGCGACTCGTCAGCATTCGAAAGCATCTCTCACACATACGACCGCAACACTGCCCTGCGCACACGTCGTCAACTCGGAAAAGACCTTCCCTCATCGGCCCGTCAGCGGCATTCTGCATATTTGGCTGCCATCCCCCTTGACGGGGTGCGGGGCGGATGATTTACAGGAGTGTTATCTTGTGAATACGGTCACGTGACCGTGGCAACCATGCGTCGGGGCGGGCATTCCCGGCGCGTTGCCGTGTTGCACACACCTTTTCTGGAGGTTCCGCATGAAGCGTCTCATCGCGTTGTTGTCCCTGGCTCTTGCGGCCATGCTCGCCCTCGGCGGCATCGCCAACGCTGCCGAAGGCAAGACCTTCCGCATCGCCATGGCGTCCGACCCCGAGTCCCTCGACCCCCACATGCAGCTTTCCGGCCCCATCCTGGCATACTCGCACTGGGTCTTCGACCCGCTGGTACGCTGGACCCCGGACATGAAGTTCGAGCCGCGCCTTGCCGAGAAGTGGGAACAGATCAACCCCACCACCATGCGCTTCCACCTGCGCAAGGGCGTGAAGTTCCATAGCGGCAACCCCTTCACCGCGAAGGACGTGGCATGGACGCTCGACCGCCTGAAGAAGTCCCCCGACTTCAAGGGCCTGTTCATCAAGTTCGCCGAGCCCAAGGTCATCGACGACAACACCATCGACATCATCACCACCGAGCCCTACGGCCTCGTGATGAACCTCGCCACCTACATCTTCCCGATGGACAGCAAGTTCTACACTGGCACCGACGCCAAGGGTCAGCCCAAGGACGCCATCGTGAAGAGCGGCTACTCGTTCGCCAACGACAACGCCTCCGGCACCGGTCCCTACAGCGTGGCCGAGCGTGAACAGGGCGTGAAGCTCATCCTCAAGGCCAACAAGGGCTACTGGGGCAAGCGCGGCAACGTCGACACCATCGAACTCACCCCCATCAAGAACGAAGCCACCCGCGTGGCCGCCATCCTGAAGGGTGACGTCGACTTCATCTCGCCCGTGCCCGTGCAGGACTACGACCAGCTTTCCAAGAATGCCGATGTGGAACTGATCACCATGCCCAGCGCCCGCATCATCACCATTCAGCTCAACCAGAAGAAGTTCCCCCAGTTCGCGGACAAGCGCGTGCGTGAAGCCATCATCGCCGCCACCGATACCGCCGGTATCGTGGCCAAGGTCATGAAGGGCTACACCACCACCACGCAGCAGCAGGCCCCCAAGGGCTTCGCTGGCTACATCGCCGACCTCAAGCCCCGCTACAATCTCGACAACGCCAAGAAGCTCATGAAGGACGCCGGTTTCGAGAAGGGCTTCGAAGTGTCGATGATCGCCCCCAACAACCGCTACGTGAACGACGAGAAGATCGCGCAGGCCTTCGTTTCGATGATGGCTCGCATCAACATCAAGGTGAACCTCAAGACCATGCCCAAGGCGCAGTACTGGGACCAGTTCGACGCCCAGGTTGCCGACATCCAGATGATCGGCTGGCATCCTGACACCGAGGACACCGCCAACTACTCCGAGTACCTGCTCATGACCCCCAACAAGGACACGGGCATGGGCCAGTACAACAGCGGCAACTACGCCAACCCCAAGTTCGACGCCCTCATCGACGCTGCCAACCGCGAGACCGACCCGGCCAAGCGTGACGCGCTCCTGAAGGAGTCGGAGCAGATGGCTTACAACGACGCCGCCTTCGTGCCCCTGCACTGGGAACCGCTGTCGTGGGCAGCTCGCAAGACCGTCAAGAACGCCAAGCAGGTCGTCAACGCGCAGGACTTCCCCTACTTCGGCGATCTGATGATGCAGTAACGACAAAAATCGCGGGAGGTTGACGCCTCCCGCGATGCGTTGCGCCCCGCGGGAAGGCTCCGGGCACGGTGTTTCACGCACTTGCCTGCACTCACATAATTGTGTAGCCCTCCCGCGGGGCCTGTCATCACGAGCCTCGCGTCAGCAACCTCCAACGAGCAGAACACCCATGTTTGCATTCATCATACGCAGGGTTGCCCAGGCGCTCCTTGTCATGTTCATCATCAGCCTGCTCGGGTTCGCCATCAAGTATTCGTTCGGCGACCCCACGCGTGAGATGATGGGCGTTTCGGTATCTGTGAAGGAGCGCGAGGCCCTGCGCGAAGAGCTTGGCCTCAACGACCCGTTCGCCGTCCAGTGGACCCGCTTCGCCTCGGGCGCCCTCAAGGGCGACCTCGGCATCTCGTATTTCTACCGCAAGCCCGCCCTCGACGTCATACTCGACAAGGCACCTGCCACCCTCGAACTGGTGTTCGTGGCGGCATGCCTCATCATCCTCATCTCCGTACCCGTGGGCGTCTATGCGGCGTGCCGCCCCAAGGACGTGCTTTCACGTCTGTTCATGGGCGTAAGCACCATCGGTGTGTCGGTGCCGGTCTTCCTCACCGCCATATTCCTCATCTACATCTTCTCGGTGAACCTCGGCTGGCTGCCCTCTTTCGGGCGCGGCAACCCTGAGCACGTCATCGGCTCATGGGACACGAACCTCACCACGTGGGCCAATTTCAAGCACATCATCCTGCCCGGCATCTCGCTCTCCTCCATCATGCTGCCGCTCTTCATCCGCCTCATCCGCGCCGAGATGAAGGAAGTGCTCGAGACCGAGTACGTCAAGTTCGCCCGCGCCAAGGGCCTTAAGACATGGCGCGTCATCATGGTTCATGCCTTCAAGAACACGCTGCTGCCGGTCATCACCGTCGGCGGGGTGCAGCTTGGCACCATGATCGCCTTCACCATCCTCACCGAGACGGTCTTCCAGTGGCAGGGCATGGGCTTCATGTTCATCGACGCCGTGGAACGCGCCGACACCTCGCTGCTTGTGGCGTACCTCATCTTCTGCGGCGCCATCTTCGTGACGGTGAACACCGTGGTCGACATCGTCTACGGTCTGGTGAACCCCATGGTCCGCATCGCGGGGAGGAAATAGCATGGTCGCCCTCATCAGACGCTTCCGCAAGTCGTACTTCCTCTACAGCTTCCTGCGCGACCCCGTGGCCGTGGGCAGCTTCGCGCTGCTGTTCATCCTTGCCGTGTCGGCCATTCTCGCGCCGCTCATCGCCCCCCATTCGCCCTATGACGGTGCGACCCTCGACATCATGAACGCGGAACTTCCGCCCGCATGGAAGCCCGAAGGCACCGCCGACTTCCTGCTGGGCACCGACAACCAGGGCCGCGACATCCTCTCGGCCATGCTGTACGGGATGCGCGTTTCGCTGGTCATCGGCCTTGGCGCCGTGGCCCTGCAATCCGTCATCGGCATCTTCGTGGGTCTCGTGTCCGGCTACGGCAGCAAGCGCATCGACTCCATCCTCATGCGCGTGGCCGACGTGCAGCTTTCGTTCTCGTCCTACATGGTGGCCATCTTCTTCGGCGCCATCCTGCAGATGGTCGTGGGCGTGGGCCGCTACGAAGAGGTGGCCGTGCCCTTCCTCATCTTCGTCATCGGCCTTTCGGAATGGCCCCAGATAGCGCGTACCGTGCGCGCCTCGGTGCTGGCCGAGAAGAAGAAGGAATACGTCGAGGCGGCGCGCGTCATCGGCCTTCCGGCACGGCGCATCATGCTGCGGCACATCCTGCCCAACACGCTCACCCCGGTGCTTGTCATCTCCACGGTGCAGGTGGCCAACGCGGTCATGAGCGAGGCGGCCCTGTCGTTCCTGGGTCTCGGGATGCCGGTCACGCAGCCTTCGCTCGGTTCGCTCATCAAGTCGGGCTTCCAGTACTTCTTCAGCGGAAGCTGGTGGATAACGCTCTTCCCGGGCATCATGCTCATTCTGCTGGTGCTGTCCATCAACCTGCTCGGTGACTGGCTGCGCGACTTCCTCAATCCCAAGCTTTACAAGGACTAGCCATGGAAGCGTTGCTCGACGTCCAGAACCTCACCGTCAAGTTCGCTCTCCGCGACGAAGCGCTCACCGCCGTGAACGACGTCTCGTTCACGCTGGGCCGTGGCGAACGTCTCGGACTTGTGGGCGAGTCGGGAGCGGGCAAGTCCGTCACCGGCTTCTCCATCATCAACCTCATCAGCAAGCCCGGCTTCATCGCCGGCGGCTCGGTGCTGTTCGAGGGTAACGACCTCGTCACCACCGATGCCGAAACGTTGCGTGACATCCGCGGCAACCGCATCAGCATGATCTTCCAGGATCCCATGATGACGCTGAACCCGGTGCTCACCATCGGCTCGCAGATGGTGGAGACGATTCTCGCGCACCAGAAGATGAGCCGCCGCGAGGCGGAAGAGATCGCCCTCGACAAGCTGCGCAAGGTCTACATCCCCTCGCCCGAGAAGCGGCTCAAGCAGTACCCGCACGAGTTCTCCGGCGGCATGCGCCAGCGCATCGTCATCGCCATAGCCCTGCTCACCTCGCCGAGCCTCATCATCGCCGACGAACCGACAACGGCCCTCGACGTGACCATTCAGGCCGAGATCATGGACCTGCTGCTTGAACTGTGCGAGTCCGAGAAGATGGGTCTCATCCTCATCACGCACGACCTCGGCGTGGTCTCGCAGGTGACGCAGAAGATAGCCGTCATGTACGCGGGCCGCATCGTGGAGATGGGCGAGACCGCGCGCATCGTGGCCGACCCGCAGCATCCCTACACCAAGGGGCTGCTCGCCGCCCTGCCGCAGGGCAACAGCTGTGGCGGCGGCTGCGTGGGCAAGCGGCATCGCCTGAACCAGATTCCGGGTGCCATGCCCAGCCTCTCCGAGATCGCGCACGGCATCTGTCCCTTCCACAACCGTTGCGAGCTGTGTCAGGACGTGTGCCGCACCTCGCGGCCGCGCCTCCTGCCCAAGCGCAACGGCGGACTTGTGGCGTGCCACCTGCTGGACTAGCGGAGTTACGATGCAACAGAAACCTCTTCTCAACCTGCGCAATGTCGTCAAGCACTTCGACATCTCCGGCGGCTTTCTCGACCAGCTCAGGCTCACCGGCTCCGGCATCGTCCGCAAGCGCACTGTCGTCCATGCGGTCAACGACGTCTCGTTCACCATCAACGAGGGCGAGACCCTCAGCGTTGTCGGTGAATCGGGCTGCGGCAAATCGACCCTCGCACGCACGGTCATCGGCCTGTACCGCCCCAATTCAGGCGAAATCCACTACCGCGACCGGCGCATCGACCACCTCTCCGACACGGAGATGCTGCCCTACCGCACCCGCATGCAGATGGTCTTCCAGGACCCTTACGCCTCGCTCAACCCGCGTATGCGCGTGAACCAGATTCTCGAAGAACCCATCCGCTTCCACAACCCCGGCATCGGCGAAGGCGAAGTGCTCGACAGGGTCGCCGCCGTCATGGAACAGGTGGGCATCAACCCCGTGTGGGCAACGCGTTACCCGCATGAGTTCTCGGGCGGGCAACGCCAGCGCATATCCATCGCCCGTGCCCTTGCCGTCGACCCCGAGTTCATCGTGGCGGACGAACCCATCTCCGCACTGGACGTCTCCATTCAGGCGCAGGTGCTGAACCTGATGATGGACATGCAGGAACAGCGCAACCTGACCTACCTGTTCATCAGCCACGACCTCTCGGTGGTGGAGCACATCTCCACCCGTGTGGCGGTCATGTACCTCGGTTCACTGTGTGAACTCGCCACCAGCGAAGACCTGTTCGGTTCACCGCGCCACCCGTATACGCAGGCATTGCTCTCCGCCATTCCGCGTATCGGGCAGAAGGGCCTGAAGCACATCCGCCTCTCCGGTGACGTGCCCACGCCCATCAACCTGCCTTCGGGCTGCGTCTTCCACGGTCGCTGCCCCCACGCCGACAAGCGCTGCATGAACGAGGTGCCCCGTGCCCTGCCGCAGCCCGGCGGTGCTCTGGTGGCATGTCACGCCGTGGAGGAAGGTCGCATCTAGCTGCGCGCCTCGCGGGTTGCCCCGTGACTGCCCCCCCATGAAGACAAACGAAGGGCCCGCATACATGCGGGCCCTTTCCATTGAGCGGCACGAAGTCGCACCCGCACGCTGTGGGCCACGTGGCATCCCCTGCCGGGGGGTACGACCTGCCGGGGATACGCTAGGCCAGCGCCGGGCTTAAGTCATGTGTTACGCCCCCCCGCAGGCTACGCACCGCCCGCGGCACCGGAGCGACACGCCATCTGCTGCCAATACCCCGTAATCCCTGAACCGTACGCAGGGCCCCTACCTCTCATGGCACCTGCCAGCATGGCGGCAGGCGCTGCACTGTGCCTCATCGCAGGCCTCGGCCCGCACAAGTACCTCGACGACATGGGGAATCTGGCCCCGCAGGATATCTTCGACGACCGTGGCGCGCGCCTGTGCCTGCTCCATGGTCATATGCCGGGGCAGCACGAGATGCAGGTCGACATGGATGTCCCGGCCCGACCTCCATGCCCGGATATCATGCGTCGCAATCCCGTCATCCTGCTCATGGCGTCTGAGGACATCCTCGATACGCAGCAGCAGCTTCTCGTCGCGCTCGTTCATGAGCCCTCTCACCGCCTCCCTTACGAGCCCATACCCCGCGCCGAGGATGTGCAGGGCCACGACACAGGCGATGGCCCCGTCGAGCCACAGCCATCCTGTGGCATGGACGAGCAGCAAACCCGCAAGCACCCCACCGGTCGTGTACACGTCAGTCATGATGTGCTTACCGTCGGCAACGAGTGCCAGCCTGTCTTCGCGCCGTCCCACACGGATGAGATAAAGGCCGAGAACGAGGTTGATGGCAGAGGCGACGACCGATAGCCCAAGGCCGATGTCAAGCTGCACCATTGCGCGCGGTTCGATGATACGAGGCGCCGCTGCGACGATAATGCCCAGTGCGGCAACAATGACGAGAGCCCCTTCGAAGAACACGGCGAAGAACTCGACTCGCCCATGCCCATAGGGATGGCGCCTGTCCGGCGGCGTCTGCGCCACATACAGGGTCCACATGGTAAAAGCACTCGCCACCACATTCACGATGGACTCGAATGCATCCGACATGAGTGCCGCTGAATCTGTCACGAGATACGCGAGCATCTTCAGGACGAGGATGCACACACCGCACACGAGGGACAAGGCGATAGCCCTGCGCTGTTCAGACATCATCCGTCGCACATCCTTCCGCAGTCAAAGTGAATGGTGGCCTGCTCGTGCCATGCGCCCGTATCAGTCCGTCGGAATCGCCACGTCGTCATCATCGAACTGCCCGCCAGTTGCCCCGGGATGACAGGCAATGCAGTTCGCCAGCCCGCCTACACTTTCCCTGGTCAGCACGGCAGCCCCGATATCGCGATGCTTGTGCCTGATGTAGGGCACTTCCGTGATGCGCGACACGTTCCCATCAGACATGGAACGGGCGATCTTCCGGCCCAGTTTGGTGCCGGACCTGTCGGCCGCGTTATCGGAAAGATAGGCGGCGACAGCCTGCTGCTGCGCAGGAGACATCTCGACCACCGTCCCGAAATGGTCGCTTGCTGAACCGACGATGGATGCCCATCCCTCATGCGCCAACAGTACAGCAGGGTACGCCATGTGGCACCCTCCGCAAGATTTCACATAACCATCAGGCATTTTTGACACAGTTGACCATGCATGTCGTTCCCCATGCCTATCGTGTCTTCCGTCATCAGCATATGCATCAACGTCAAAACCGTGCAGACAGGCAAGGGAGCCTGTCAGGACAGTGAATATGATACCACATTGCAATTTCATGCCAATGCGATGCACTACTCAACTCCTATCGATGATAATCATTGCCATGAAGAAAAAGAAAGTGATTATCATGACAACATCAAAGCAGATATTGCATCAGTAGCACTGCACTCACAGTACACATCAAGCGTCGCGACACGCAATGACTTTCGGCATTATCATCACACGGCAACGAGCCACCTTGGCGCAAGCGAAGCATGATTGCAGAAACGGGATACAGAGATGCGTCACCTGCGCCCAAGGCTTGTGCCCCTTGCATGTCACCCCCTGCCGGTATATGGTAGGGAGATTGCTGACCGGCGCGTACCGAGGGCGGCCCGCTGGCGCAATCGCGGGCGGACGGCATCTCCCCCGCGCCCCCTTCCGTGGGCGTTCGCCTCCTTCCGCTTCGTACCGTCAGGATTTCTCCGCCTTGCAGCCCCGCGGACAACCTTTCACCCCACACGAAGCGACATGCCCAAACGCACAGACTTGAAGCGGATTATGGTCATCGGGTCCGGCCCCATCATCATCGGGCAGGCCTGCGAGTTCGACTACTCCGGCACACAGGCCGTGAAGGCCCTCAAGGAAGAGGGTTACGAGGTGGTGCTGGTCAACTCGAACCCCGCCACCATCATGACCGACCCCGGTCTCGCCGACCGTACCTACATCGAGCCCATCGAGCCCGAGACGGTGGCCGCCATCATCCGCAAGGAGCGTCCCGACGCGCTGCTGCCCACGCTGGGCGGGCAGACGGGCCTGAACACGGCCCTCGCGCTGGCGGCCTCCGGTGTGCTGGATGAATGCGGCGTGGAGCTCATCGGCGCCAACCGTGCGGTCATCGAGAAGGCCGAAAGCCGCGAGCTGTTCCGCCTTGCCATGGCCAACATCGGCCTCAAGGTGCCTGCCAGCGGCATCGCCCGTTCCATGGACGACGTGCGTCGCCTCGGAACGGAGATGCCCTTTCCGCTCATCATCCGCCCCGCGTTCACCATGGGCGGCACGGGCGGCGGCATCGCCTACAACATGGAAGACCTCGAAGAGATCGCCTCGCGCGGTCTCACCGCCAGCATCACCAGCGAGGTGATGATCGAGCAGTCCGTGCTCGGCTGGAAGGAATACGAGATGGAGGTCATGCGCGACAAGGCCGACAACTGCGTCATCATCTGCTCCATCGAGAACTTCGACCCCATGGGCGTGCACACGGGCGACTCCATCACCGTGGCCCCGGCACAGACCCTGACCGATGTCGAGTACCAGATGATGCGTGACGCCTCCATCGCCATCATGCGCGAGATAGGCGTCGAGACGGGCGGCTCCAACGTGCAGTTCGGCATCAACCCGGACAACGGCGACATGGTGGTCATCGAGATGAACCCCCGCGTGTCGCGCTCCTCCGCTCTGGCATCCAAGGCCACGGGCTTCCCCATCGCCAAGATCGCCGCCAAGCTCGCCGTGGGCTACACCCTCGACGAGATACCCAACGACATCACCCGCGAGACGATGGCCAGCTTCGAGCCGACCATCGACTACGTGGTCACCAAGATTCCGCGCTTCACCTTCGAGAAGTTCCCCGGCGCACGCGACGAACTCACCACCGCCATGAAGAGCGTGGGAGAGGCCATGTCCATAGGCCGCACCTTCAAGGAGTCGCTCCAGAAGGGGCTGCGCTCGCTCGAGGTGGGCGCACCGGGCCTTGGCTCGCGCTTCCGCGACAAGCTCCCCGAACATGAGGAGATCGTCGCCAAGCTGCGCACGCCGAACTCGCGCCGCATCTTCTACGTCCGTCTCGCCATGCTCTCGGGCATGACCATCGACGACATCCATGAAATCACCAACATCGACCCGTGGTTCCTGCGCCAGATGCGCGAACTGGTCGACATGGAAGGCGACCTGCGCGACTTCGCCCTCGCCAACTCCATGACCCCCGACAATGGCGAACTGGTGACCCTGCTGCGCCGCGCCAAGGAATACGGATTCTCCGACAGGCAGCTGGCCGAGATGTGGAAGCGGCCCGAATCGGACGTACGCGCCCTGCGCGACGCCACGGGCATACGCCCCACCTATTACCTCGTGGACACCTGCGCCAGCGAGTTCGAGGCCTACACCCCCTACTACTACTCCACCTACGAGACGGGCCACGAAATCGAGGCCGAGTCGCGCCGCAAGGTGATCATCCTCGGTGGCGGCCCCAACCGCATCGGTCAGGGCATCGAGTTCGACTACTGCTGCTGTCACGCCTCCTTCGCGCTGAAGGAGATGGGCGTGCAGGCCATCATGGTCAACTCCAACCCCGAGACGGTCTCCACCGACTATGACACCTCCGACCGCCTGTACTTCGAACCGCTCACCTTCGAGGATGTCATGCACATCATCGAGGCGGAGAAGCCCGACGGCGTCATCGTGCAGTTCGGCGGACAGACCCCGCTGAACCTCGCCGTACCGCTGCAACGCGCAGGCGTGCCCATTCTCGGCACCTCGCCCGACGCCATCGACCGCGCCGAAGACCGCGAACGCTTCCAGGCGCTCATCCACAAGCTCGACCTGCGCCAGCCCGCCAACGCCACGGTCATGAACCTCAGGCAGGCCATCGCCGGCGCCAACTCCATCGGCTACCCCGTGGTGGTGCGTCCCAGCTACGTGCTGGGCGGGCGCGCCATGGAGATCGTCTACGACGAGGAACAGCTGACCTCCTACTTCCAGAACTCGGTGGGTGAAGCCCCCGAGCACCCCATCCTGCTCGACAAGTTCCTCGAGAACGCCACCGAGGTGGACGTGGACGCCCTCTCCGACGGCACCGACGTCTACGTGGCGGGCATCATGGAACACATCGAAGAGGCGGGCATCCACTCCGGCGACTCGGCCTGTTCCATCCCCCCCTACAGCCTGCCCTCGTCCATCACCGACGAGATTTCCCGCCAGACCGTGGCCCTCGCCAAGGAACTGCGCGTGGTGGGCCTCATGAACATCCAGTTCGCGGTGAAGGACGGCGTCATCTTCATCCTTGAAGTCAACCCCCGCGCCTCGCGCACCGCGCCCTTCGTCTCCAAGGCCACAGCCGTGCCGCTGCCGCGCCTCGCGACGCAGGTGATGCTCGGCAAGACCCTGAAGGAACTCGACCCGTGGTCCATGCGCCGTTCGGGCTACGTCTCCGTGAAGGAGTCTGTCTTCCCGTTCAACCGCTTCCCCGGCGTGGACATCCTGCTTGGCCCCGAAATGCGCTCCACCGGTGAAGTGATGGGCATTGCGCCCACCTTCGAAGAAGCGTACCTGAAGGGCCAGCTTGCGGGCGGACAGCGTCTGCCGCAGCAGGGCAAGGTGTTCATCTCGGTCAACGACCGCGACAAGACGCTGGTGCCCGACGTGGCGCGCATCTTCGCCGACCTTGGCTTCGAAATCGTGGCCACCGCCGGTACGGCGAAGCTGCTCAAGGAGCATGGCGTACCCACGACCCACGTCAACAAGGTCTACGAAGGGCGTCCGAACATCGTCGACATGATCAAGAACGGCGACATCGCCCTCGTGGTGAACACGGCATCGGGCAAGCGCACCGTGCAGGACTCGAAGTCCATCAGGCAGGCCACACTCATGTACGGCGTGCCTTACAGCACCACGGTCTCCGGGGCGCGTGCCATCGCCAAGTCCATCGCAGCCAGCCGCACCTGCGGCGTGAACGTGAAGAGCCTTCAGGAATACTACGGCCTGTAGGCCGTCATTCCTGAAGAAGGGGGAGCCATGATCCGGCATTACTGCGGCATCTTCGGCATCTACAACCATGCCGAGGCCGCCCGTCTTTCCTACTTCGGCCTCTACGCCCTGCAACACCGCGGGCAGGAGAGCGCCGGCATCGTGACGTGGGACGGACAGAAACTGCGTGAACACCGCGGCATGGGTCTCGTGCCCGAGGTCTTCAACGAACGCCACCTCGGCAAGGAACTCAAGGGCGACATCGCCATCGGGCATATCCGGTACTCCACCACGGGCGCGTCGCTCATCCGCAACGCGCAGCCGTTCATCGTGCGCTACAAGGGTCTCGAGATCGCCATCGCGCACAACGGCAACCTCGTGAACACGCTGGAATTGCGGCGCGAACTGGAGGAACAGGGCTCCATCTTCCAGACCTCCATCGACAGCGAGGTGTTCGTGCACCTCATCGCCCGCAACCTCAACGGGCATACGCTCGAAGAGGCCGTCATGGCGGCATGCCGCAAGGTGAAAGGGGCCTACGCCCTGCTCATCCTCGCCAACAACAAGCTCATCGCCGTACGCGACCCGCACGGGTTCCGTCCGCTGGCGCTGGGCCGCGTGGCGGGTGCACACGTGTTCGCGTCCGAGACGTGCGCCTTCGACCTGCTGGAAGCAGAGTTCATACGCTCGCTCGACCCGGGCGAGATGGTGGTCATCGAAGATACGAAGGTGCAAAGCTACAAGATTGAGACCGAAGCCCCCACACGCCAGTGCATCTTCGAGCTCATCTACTTCGCACGGCCCGACTCGCTGGTCTTCGGTGAAGACGTGTACCAGTGCCGCAAGCGCATGGGGCAGGAACTGGCCCGCGAATCGGCCCCCGATGTGGACTTCGTGATGCCCTTCCCGGACTCGGGGGTCTACAGCGCCGTCGGCTTCGCGCAGGAGTCGGGGCTGCCCTACGAACACGCCATGATCCGCAACCACTATGTGGGGCGCACCTTCATCCAGCCCTCGCAGGACATGCGCGACTTCAGCGTACGGGTGAAGATCAACCCGGTGAAGAGCATGATCAAGGGCAAACGCATCTGCATCGTGGACGACTCCATCGTGCGCGGAACCACCATTCGGACGCGCGTCAAGAAACTGCGAGAACTGGGGGCGCGTGAAGTCCACTTCAGGGTGAGCTGCCCGCCCATCAAGTTCCCGTGCTTCTACGGCATCGACTTCGCCTCCAAGGGCGAACTCATCGCCGCCAATCATAGCGTCTCCGAAATCGAACGCTTCATCGGCATCGATTCGCTGCACTACATCACCATCGAAGGGCTGCTGCGCTCGGTCTCGCATCCCGAGAACTACTGTCTCGCGTGCTTCACCGGCGACTATCCCATCCCTTGCGCCGGTGGCGGCAAACTCTGCCTTGAATGCGGCTGCTAGCCGCCGCAAGCGACCATGCAATGAAGGGCCTCCGGCATGCCGGAGGCCCTTTTGCGTGACACAAGCCCCACCGACGATGCCCCTCTGGCGTACATCGCTGCCAAGCCTGCCCAATGACGCCACCATGCAACCTGCGCGACAAGGGCGGTGCACTCTTGTGTTCCCGTTACATTGCGCAGGATGCCCCGCCAGCCCCCCGAAGGGGGCACCGTCACACCAGCGCCCTTTTACGGAAGGCACTCTTGTGCCCTTTTCAACCTGCGGCCCGTGCCTTACAAGAAGGGCCGCAAGGAGTACATGACATGACAGACGACCAGATACATCAGACCGACTGGCTGCAACGCGGCCGCGACGTTCTCGATATCGAAGCGGAGGGCATCCGTGCCGTACGCGACAGGCTTGGCCCCTCGTTCGAAGCCGCGCTGGCCCTGCTGGCAGGATGCCGCGGCCGTGTCGTGGTGACAGGCCTCGGCAAGTCCGGGCTGGTGGGCCGCAAGCTGGCTGCCACCTTCTCGTCCACGGGCAGCCCCGCCTTCTTCCTGCACCCCGTAGAGGGCGCACATGGCGACATGGGCAGCCTCAAGGCCGACGACGTGGTCATCGCCATTTCCAACTCCGGCGAGACGGATGAACTCAACGCCATCCTGCCCAGCCTGCGCGCCATCGGCACGCCCATCATCGCCCTGACCGGCCGCGCCGACTCGTCACTGGGACGCGGTGCCGACATCGTTCTCGACTGCGGCGTACCGCGTGAAGCTTGCCCGCTGGGGCTTGCCCCTACGGCGTCCACCACGGCGGTACTCGCCCTTGGCGACGCACTGGCCGTCTGCCTCATCGACTGGAAGTCCTTCACCGAGAACGACTTCCTGCGCTACCACCCCGGCGGTTCACTGGGCCAGCGGCTGCGGCTGCGCGTGGCTGAACTCATGCACACCGAGGGCATTCCGGTGGTCAACGAAGAGGCCGTGTGCGAAGAGGCCGTTCTCGCCCTCGACAAGGGCGGCTTCGGGGCCGTGGCCCTCACGGACGGCGGTGGGAGGCTGACCGGCATCCTCACCGACGGTGACGTACGCCGTGCCGTCCTTCGCGGCACCTACGGCCCGCGCGTGGGAGTCACCCACATCATGACGCGCAACCCCCGTTTCGCACGGCAGACCCAGTCGGTGGCCGAACTCATCGACATCATGGAACAGAAGGCCATCACCGTGCTTCCCATCACCGACGACGACCACCGGCTTGTGGGCCTCGTGCACCTGCACGACCTGCTGGGCAAGGGCGGCGTCACGTTCGCGGGCTAGCCCCGCACCGCCATACGAGGGCA
>Ga0302246_1001322_pt1 | contig 17874 bp, 17 predicted proteins | sample AAG_UR_Trp_MG_FD_193533 | JGI IMG/M metagenome (GOLD analysis project Ga0302246, IMG submission 193533) | Enriched activated sludge microbial communities from anaerobic digester in WTTP, New Holstein, Wisconsin, United States - AAG_UR_Trp | ecosystem: Engineered > Bioreactor > Anaerobic >...
GCGGGTGATGTCTGTGCGTTGCATCGCAGCACGGCACGACGTACTATGGGCGTTCTGGCACGACACCGCCGAAAACCGCAACCGCAGGACGCTCCGTGACTTTCGCAGACCTCTCCCTCTCTCCCCGGTTGCTCGCCGCGCTCGACGGCATGGGCTATCGCCAGCCCACACCCGTCCAGCGTGGGGCCATCCCGCCCGCCTTGGCGGGAGAGGATGTACTGGCCCTTGCCGCGACGGGAACGGGCAAGACGGCGGCATTCGTGCTGCCCATGCTGCAGCGGCTCATGGATGGCCCGAGAGGGGCGGTGCGCGCCCTCGTCGTGGCCCCTACGCGTGAGCTTGCGGAACAGACCCATGACCATGTGCGGCGTCTCGGTTCGATGTCGCGCCTGCGTAGCACGACCATCTACGGAGGCGTGGGCGTCGTGGCGCAGGCCTTGCGGCTGCGGGCCGGGGTCGAGGTGGTGGTGGGGTGCCCCGGCAGGCTTCTCGATCATATCCGGCGTGGCAACCTTGATCTTTCGTCCCTTGAGGTTCTGGTGCTTGACGAGGGCGATTCCCTCTTCGACCTCGGTTTTCTGGCGGATGTGAGGATGCTGCTTGGCATGGTGCCCACGACCTGCCAGCGGATGCTCTTTTCCGCGACCATGCCCGACGCCGTGCGCGTCCTTGCCGCCGAGGCGCTACGTCAGCCTGTGACGGTGCAGGTGGACGCCGTGCAACCCGCATCCACCGTGCATCATGCCCTGTACCCCGTGCCAGCCCATTTGCGGACGCCCCTGCTCAAGACGTTTTTGCGAAGCGGGCCCGAGGGGTCTGTCGTTGTCTTCGTGCGTACCCGCCACGGGGCACGCAGACTCTGGCAGCAACTCGACAACGTGGGGTTCAGCGTCACCTGCCTTCAGGGGAAGTTGTCGCAACGACGGCGACTTGCCGCGCTCGAGGGCTTCCGCGACGGGCGCTACGACGTGCTGGTGGCCACCGATGTGGCGGCACGCGGGCTGGACATCTCGCAGGTGACGCATGTGGTGAACTACGATGTGCCGTCGACGGCCGACGCCTATATCCACAGGGTGGGGCGCACAGGGCGTGCTGCCCGCAATGGAACGGCCATGACCTTTGTCACCCCGGCGGATGAGGCGCAGGTGCGGAACATCGAACGGGCACTGGGCACCGTCATCCCGCGCGAGAGGCTTGCCGATTTCGATTATGGCGCGCCTGTGCGCGGGCCGGAGGGGGCGCGTCCGGCCATGCCTCCCCGCCAGCCGCGACTGCCAGCAGGCAAACGTCCGGCTGCACCGCAAGAGGCGCAGGAACAGCCGCGCCGCGGGCGTCCGCGTCCGCCCCGTCATGCCGTGCCCCCGGCGGCACACCCCCCGACGATTCCCTCGCGTCTCCCACGACAGACGCCTGCGGGTGCGGAACAGGTCGACCTCGTCAGAAGTTCCCGGATGCGGGGGCAGGGCGGTGATTCAGACGAATAGCCTGTCGGTAGAGGGCGTGGTTTTGCGCCTCTCGCTGTCGGCGCGCTGTCCCGCCTGTCCCCCCAGTCCCGTTGTGTCCCGTTGTGTCACGCAGTGTCCCGCATGTTCCCCAGCGCATCCTGCCCGAGCTCGCCATGCTGTGTCCGGTGTCGCCCATGCTGCCGCATGCGATGAGCGGCGCGTACCGTACGAATAACGGGCGGTATTGTTCCCGTTTGATGATGAAGGGCTGCAGGTGCAGACTACCGTGTTGCTCGCGTCTCGTCGCGGGTGTTGTGGAGGGCGGGCATCGCTTGAAGGCTTGTGCCCTGTCTGGTACATGCGGACGGACATTCAAGACGTGGAGGTATGCTATGCCGTCGTTCGACGTGGTCAACAAGATAGAACTTCAGGAGCTCGACAACGCCGTCAACAACGTGAAGAAGGAGATCGAGACACGCTACGATTTCCGGAACACCACGACCGAGATCGACCTGCACAAGGGCGATCTCCGTATCACCGTCGTTGCCGCCGATGAGATGAAGATGCGTGCCCTTGAGGAAATGCTGCACGCCCACTGCGTACGTCGCAAGATCGACCCTCGCTGCCTTGAGTTCAAGGAGATCGAGGCGACGTCGCGGGGCGCGGTGAAGCGTGAGGTGCAGGTCAAGGAAGGCATCGCCAAGGATGTGGCGCAGAAGATCGTCAAGGCCATCAAGGACAGCAAGCTCAAGGTGCAGGGCGCCATTCAGGACCAGCAGGTGCGCGTCACCGGAAAGAAGATCGACGACCTGCAAGACGTCATCGCCCTGCTTCGTGAAGGCGATTTCGGCATCCCGCTCCAGTTCGTGAACATGAAGAACTGAAGCTGACGAGCGGTCTTCTACGCTTTCGGCATGGGGTACATCCTGAGCCGGTGCCGGGGGGATGTGCGTGACTGCGCTCGCTCCGGCAGTCTCTGGATGCCAGCGGTATCGTCCCGGATGCCCGTGTTCCCGTGGTGGCTTGCTAGCCTCGGTTCCGCGTCACGTCAGGCCCTTTCGGTCCTTTTGGCCGGGGTGGCCGGTTCGTTTCGTCCGATGCGGCCCGTTCGACTTCGTTGCTCCGTTTGCCTCGTTTTCCTCACCCTGTTCGCTCGAATCGGCTGTCGCGCAGGTCTGGCGCACCCGAAGAGGTGACCGCCCCGACACGGCGACAGACCATGTTGCCAGAGGTCACGAGGATGCGGGGCAGACCTGGATGCTCGTTCTTTCAGGCCGGGGGAATCTCCCCGGCCTGAACATTCGTCTGGAACACGCCTTTTTGCGGCGTCAGGAGCGTCCGGTCATGGCGTCATCGTGCGTTCAGGCCGGTTCGGTGAAACTGGCGGCGAAGCGTTCGAGGTCGTTCGGCTGCCCCGGTGCGTGGTCTTCGGGGTACAGCAGGGCCGACATGTAGAACACCGACCCGATGCTGAGCGCGTTGGCGGCACTGGCGGCGAAGCGGTGCAGCCGTTCCTCGACCGGAGTGCGGTCCTGAGGCGGCAGCAGGGATACGGCGTCCCGTCCGCGGTCGGGAAGCGAAGCCAGCAGAAGAGCCTTGCGGCGCATGGCCTCGCGGTAGGCGGTCTCATCCTCTTTGTCGTGCAGGGCGTCGGCGGCTTCCCGTTCGATGTCGCGCACGGCGGTGCACATGTCTTCGAGCCAGTGGCGCACGGCCTGACGACCGGCCCTTGCTTCGCGATCGTTGTCGGACATGGCTCTTCCTCCTGTTATGTCCTTGCAGTAGCGCGCCCGGTGGGGGAGCGCAAGGGGCGTTTGCTTCGCACCAGCCCGCCGCCGGTGATTCGCCCTTGTCCCCCGGCCTTTGACGGTGTAGAGGGGGCCGGGCACTATCGTCCCCGGAGAGCACCATGGCATTACTCAGTCTTCAGAATATCACGCTCAATCTTGGCGGTCGGCCCTTGCTCGACGGCGCGACACTGCACGTCGAGGCGGGCGAGCGCCTGTGCCTCGTGGGGCGCAACGGTGCGGGCAAGTCGACACTGTTGCGTCTGATGGCGGGGGACCTGCGCCCGGACGCGGGCGAAGTCGTCCGTGCCCAGGGTACGCGCTTCGGGCATATGCCGCAGGATGTCCCGGCACATCTCTCGGGGTCGGTCTACGAGGTCGTGGCGGAGGGCATGGGGCCTGACGGAGTGGCCCTTGCCGCCTACCACAGGCTGGAGACCGGGCACGCCGACTCCGACACGCTTGATGCCGCGCGGCACCACCTCGATACGGGCAACGGATGGGAACGGCATGGAGACATGATGACCGTGCTCAACCACTTGCACCTCGACCCCGACGCGCGCTTCGAAGAACTTTCCGGCGGACTCAAGCGGCGTGCCCTGCTGGCGCGCGCCCTTGTCTCCTCTTCGGACGTGCTGCTGGACGAACCCACGAACCATCTCGACATCGAAGCCATATCGTGGCTTGAGGACTTTCTTCAGCGCAGGGCCCGCACCCTCGTCTTCGTCACTCACGACCGTACCTTCCTGCGACATCTGGCCACCCGCATCGTCGAACTCGACCGCGGGCAACTCTTCGCCTACGACTGCGGGTACGATGCCTACCTCGAACGGCGTGAAGAACGGCTTGAGAACGAGACGCGGCAGAATGCGCTCTTCGACAAGAAGCTGGCGCAGGAGGAGGCGTGGATACGGCAGGGGGTCAAGGCCCGGCGAACCCGCAACATGGGGCGCGTCCGCGCGTTGCAGGCCCTTCGGTCTGAACGGGCCGAAAGGCGCGAGCGCATGGGGACGGCAGCCATGCGGGTGCATGAGGCGGAACGTTCGGGCAAGCTGGTCATCGAGGCCACGGGCGTGACCTTCGCCCACGGCGACAGTGAACCTGTGTTGCGCGACGTGGATGTCTGCATCCAGCGGGGCGACCGCGTGGGGCTCATCGGCCCCAACGGTGCGGGCAAGACGACTCTTCTGCGCATCCTGCTGGGCGACCTTGAACCGCAACAGGGCCGGGTGCGGCACGGTACGCGCCTTGAAGTGGCCTACTTCGACCAGATGCGCGAAGCGCTCGACATCGACGCCAACGCCATGGACAACGTGGCGAACGGCAACGACAGGGTGACGGTCAATGGCGTCAACCGCCATGTGGCGGGGTACCTGCGCGAATTCCTCTTTGATGATGACAGGATGCGTATCGCGGTGCGCCACCTGTCGGGCGGCGAGCGTAACAGGCTGCTGCTGGCCCGTCTCTTTCTGCGCCCTTCCAATGTGCTGGTGCTCGACGAACCCACCAACGACCTCGATGTCGAAACGCTGGAACTGCTTGAGGAGTTGCTCACCGACTACAGCGGAACAGTGCTGCTGGTCAGCCACGACAGAACCTTTCTCGACAATGTGGTGACAAGCACCATAGCCCTTGAAGGGCAGGGCATCGTGCGCGAATACATCGGCGGGTACGAAGACTGGCTGCGTCAGCGCGACGAACCGCAACGCCCGGCGCGTGAGGCGCGTGATGTGGCGACTGCGACACAGCCAGCCGAGCGCCGCGCGGTCGACACCCGTCCCCGCAAGCTCACATTCAAGGAACAGCGAGAACTTGCCGAGGCGCGTGACGAACTGGAGCAGCTTCCGGCAAGGCTTGAAGCCCTTGAGACCGAGCAGGCGGTTCTGGAACGGCGACTCGCCGACCCTGCGTCGTTCGGCAGCGACATGTCCGCCCTCACTGAAGCGGGAGAACGCCTTGCCTCTCTGGAGGAGCAGCAGCTGACACTGCTGGAACGGTGGGAAGAGCTTGAAGCCCGCATTGCAGAACTGGAGATGTGCCGCAGTTGACGGGCCTGAAGAGTTTCTCTCTCATCTTCAGGGCTCTATGGCGTGTACGCTGCGGTCTGCCGGCGGGCTGTCCAGCCGCAGTACGGGCGCATCCCTCCGGGCCTGCTGCTCGCCATGCCCTGTGGCCGCGTGACGTTCGACCGCCGTTTGCCGATGCATGTCGGATAGTTGCGGCTGACGCCACATGCAGCCTGACAAGGACAGCGGGTGAGATACTCCAAGACCCGTTCACAGGAGCTTCTACTCTCTGGCCTGACGGAGACTGCCCGCGACGGCGCAACACGTCGGGCAGTGGCGGCTTCAGCACGTGCTGCCTCCGGATGCCTTGCCATGGCGGTACCTCTGACCGCGGCACGGCAGAAAGGTGAGGCAGCCCGCTGTTTGTGAATGCACCTCGTCGATACGATGCAACCAGCCTTTCTCGTGTGGTATATTCGCGGCCTCCGGGTATGTTCGCACGAACGACGCCTTGCCGTGGCTGCACCACGGGGAGGGCGGTACGACAAGAAAGCGCTCACAGCGCAAGGAGATAAGACATGGAACAGAAAACCAACGGGCTGGCGTTGCTGCCGCTTGCGCTTTTTCTCGTACTCTTCATCGGGACTGGCAGCATTCTGAGTTTCACTGGCGTGAAGATGGCCTTCTATGAGCTTTCGCCCGCTGTCGCCATCCTTCCCGCGCTCGCACTCGCCCTCATCATGGGGCATGGCGGCTTGTCGAAGAAGATCAACATCATGCTTGCAGGTGCCGGTGAGATCAACATCATCACCATGTGCGTCATCTACCTGCTGGCTGGTGGTTTTGCCAGTGTCGCCAAGGCCATCGGCGGGGTCGACGCCACGGTGAACCTCGGCCTGTCGCTCATTCCTGCCGAGTTCATTCTGCCCGGTCTCTTTCTCATCGCCGCCTTCGTATCCACCGCCATGGGCACCTCCATGGGAACCATCGCCGCCGTAGGACCCATTGCTGTGGGCATCGGGCAGCAGACCGACATCGGGCTTGCCATGCTCATGGGCTCTGTAGTCGGTGGTGCCATGTTCGGCGACAACCTTTCGATGATATCCGATACGACCATCGCCGCTACGCGGACGCAAGGGTGCGAGATGGGTGACAAGTTCCGCATGAACCTGCTCATCGCACTGCCTGCCGCCGTGGGTGCTACGCTCCTTTTCTGGCTCATGGGCGACAGCGGTCAGGCTGCACGTGTCGGGGCATGGGAGATGGCGCGCGTTCTGCCGTACGTGGTCATTCTTGCCATGGCGCTGGCGGGCATGAACGTATTCGTGGTGCTCTTCACGGGCATCGTGCTTGCCGGGGGCGTTGGCGTGGCTGTCGTGCCGGGGTATTCGGTGCTGCAATGGGCCAAGGACATCTATGCAGGTTTTTCGGGGATGCACGAGATTCTCGTCCTCTCCATGCTCATGGGCGGACTCGGTGAGCTTATCCGGTATCAGGGCGGGCTTGCTTGGCTTCTTGAGCGTATCGGTCGCATGACCAGCGACAGGCGAGACGGTCGCACCCGTCGTCTCGGAGAGGCGGGTATTTCGCTGCTGGTGAGTCTTGCCAACCTCTGCACGGCCAACAACACCGTTGCCATTATACTCACAGGGGGAATGGCACGCGGGCTTGCCGAAACCAACGGTGTCGACCCGCGGCGTAGTGCCAGTATGCTCGACATCTTTTCGTGCGTGGTGCAGGGGCTCATTCCCTACGGTGCTCAGGTGCTGCTTGCCGGGTCGATAGCTGGCATCTCCCCCGTGGATGTGTCGCTGTCGAACATGTACTGCTATCTGCTGTGCGTGGCTGCACTCGCGTCCATCGCCCTCGGGTTGCCCAAGGGGGGCCGGAAGGTCGCCTGAGGAGAGAAAAATAGTCTTTTATGGCAGTGTGTTGTGGTAAAAATCATAAAAAAATGCGTTTCGCCCCTTTTCAAGGCCGAATAGGGCATTAGTTTGTTTGCGCTGAAGGTGACCAAGACCGGATGCCGGAAGCGCACTTTGAAATCCCCGGTGAAAGCGAGGCCCAAGAGGGCTGCAAGGGGGCAAAAGCCTCCTAGCTATCGCTGGTACCCCGTCTGGCACTCATCACAAGAGAGTGCCAACAGCGGGCATAACGTCATCAACCATTGTGGAGGATTGATCGCATGAATCTGAAGCCCCTCAACGACCGCGTTCTCGTCAAGCGCCTCGAGTCCGAAGAAAAGACTGCTGGCGGCCTCTACATCCCCGACACCGCGAAGGAAAAGCCCTCGCGCGGTGAAGTCGTGGCTGCCGGCCCCGGCAAGACCGCCGATGACGGCAAGCTCGTCGCCATGACGGTGAAGGCTGGCGACATGGTGCTGTTCAACAAGTACGCCGGTACCGAAATCAAGATCGACGGCGTCGAGCATCTGGTCATGCGCGAAGACGACATCCTCGCCATCATCGAGTAATTCCCCGTACCATCCCGCTTCCCTGAGGAGGAAATTCACATGGCTTCCAAGGAAATCCTTTTTGATACCAAGGCTCGTGAAAAGCTTTCCCGTGGCGTCGACAAACTTGCCAACGCCGTAAAGGTCACCCTCGGCCCCAAGGGTCGTAACGTTGTCATCGAGAAGTCGTTCGGTTCCCCTGTCATCACCAAGGACGGCGTCTCCGTCGCCAAGGAAATCGAACTCGAAGACAAGTTCGAGAACATGGGTGCCCAGATGGTCAAGGAAGTCGCTTCCAAGACCAGCGACATCGCCGGTGACGGCACCACCACCGCCACCATCCTCGCCCAGGCCATCTACCGCGAAGGCGTGAAGCTTGTGGCTGCCGGCCGCAACCCCATGGCCATCAAGCGTGGCGTGGACAAGGCCGTCGAATCCCTGGTGCGTGAACTCGGCAACCTTGCCAAGCCCACCCGCGACCAGAAGGAAATCGCCCAGGTCGGCACCATCTCTGCCAACTCCGACTCCACCATCGGCAACATCATTGCCGAGGCCATGAGCAAGGTGGGCAAGGAAGGCGTCATCACCGTCGAAGAGGCCAAGGGCCTTGAGACCACCCTCGAAGTCGTCGAGGGGATGCAGTTCGACCGCGGTTACCTCTCCCCCTATTTCGTGACCGACCCCGAGAAGATGGTCTGCGAACTGGATGAGCCCTTCATTCTCTGCAACGAGAAGAAGATCTCCACCATGAAGGACATGCTGCCCGTTCTCGAGCAGGTGGCCAAGATGCAGCGTCCTCTCGTCATCATCGCTGAAGACGTCGACGGCGAAGCCCTTGCCACCCTCGTGGTGAACAAGCTGCGTGGCGCCCTTCAGGTCGTCGCCATCAAGGCTCCCGGCTTCGGCGAGCGCCGCAAGGCCATGCTGCAGGATATCGCTGTCCTCACCGGTGGCCAGGTCGTCTCCGAAGACATGGGCATCAAGCTCGAGAACATCTCCGTGGCCGATCTCGGCACCGCCAAGCGCGTTGTCATCGACAAGGAGAACACCACCATCGTCGACGGCGCTGGCAAGGGTGACGACATCAAGGCCCGTGTGAAGCAGATTCGCGCCCAGATCGAAGAGACCACCTCCGACTACGACCGCGAGAAGCTGCAGGAGCGTCTTGCCAAGCTCGTGGGCGGCGTTGCCGTCATCCACGTCGGTGCGGCCACCGAGACCGAGATGAAGGAGAAGAAGGACCGCGTCGAGGACGCCCTCAACGCGACCCGCGCAGCCGTCGAAGAAGGCATCGTCCCCGGTGGCGGTACCGCGCTCGTGCGCGTCGCCAAGGTTCTCGACGACATCAAGCCCGCTGACGACGACGAGACCGCTGGCGTGAACATCATCCGCCGCGCCATCGAAGAACCGCTGCGCCAGATCGCTTCCAACGCCGGTTTCGAAGGCTCGATCGTGGTCGAAAGAGTGCGTGAAGGCAAGGACGGCTTCGGCTTCAACGCTGCCACCGGCGAATACGAAGACCTCATCGGCGTCGGCGTCATCGACCCGAAGAAGGTGACCCGCATCGCCCTGCAGAACGCAGCTTCGGTCGCTTCGCTGCTGCTCACCACCGAGTGCGCCATCGCCGAGAAGCCCGAACCCAAGAAGGATATGCCCATGCCCGGCGGCATGGGTGGCATGGGCGGCATGGGCGGCATGTACTAGCCTCCAGCCCCGCTTTGAGACTTGCAAGGGTCGGCATCTTCGGATGCCGGCCCTTTTGTCATTGGTGTTCGGTATGTTGGGCAGAACGGCTGCGACGTGATGCAAGTTCGAGTCGAGGAACAAAACTAATGGCGGAGTGGCGTCCCTGTGCTATTCTCGAATATCCCAGACACCCGCATAGCGAGGTTGCAGCCATGAAACTGACCCATAAACTTGCCATAGCCTTCGGTTCCCTTGTCCTCGTGATCATAGTTGTCGGTGGCTTTTCCGTGAACAGGCTAGGCCTGATTCACGACGATGTGCAGGAGATCGCCAGTAACTGGATACCGAGTATCAAGATACTCGCCAAGATGCAGGGGGATATGAACCGTATCAGAAGGCAGCAATTGCAGCATATAATCGCTACAGACGCTTCTGCAATCGCTTCTATTGAGAGTAACATTGAAAAGCTAAAGCAACAGTTGCAGGATAGCGCAGGAATATATGAAAAACTGGTATCTGACCCGTCAGAGAGGGGCAATTTCGAGAAATTCCTTGACCATACACGACAGTATTACAGAGCTATGGACAAGGGGATGGAGTTGTCTCGTGTGAACAAGAACGTCGAAGCTGCAGCTTTGGACAGGTCAGAGATTCGAGGGCATTTTCAGGCAGCTATGGACGCACTGTATGCGGCGGTGGAAATCAACGACAAGGGGTCGGCGCAGTCGGCAGCGGAAGCCACGAACGTCGTGTCATCCGCCCGCACGTTCAGCATCGTCCTCGTTCTTGTTGCCATCGCGATAGGTGCCGGGGCAGGTGTCTACATCGTGCGGGGAACCATGGCGCAACTGGGCGAAGACCCGGGTTATCTCTACGATGTGTCGCGCGAGATAGCTTCCGGAAATCTCGATATCCACTTTCGCGAGAGTAGCCATAGGCAAGGGGTGTACAGTGCCGTTCAGGACATGGTGACAACCCTCAAGGCCAAGATTGCAGAAGCGGATGAGAAGTCTGAACAGGCTCGCCGCAAGGAACAGGAAGCGCAACAGGCCACACTTGAGGCTGAAGAGGCACGCAGACAGGCTGAACGGGCAAAGGCCGAAGGCATGTTGCAGGCTGCGGTCAAGCTTGAGGGTGTGGTCGAGGTGCTCTCATCGGCATCGGAAGAGCTTTCGGCGCAAATCGAACAATCCGACCGCGGGGCCGAAGAACAGGCCCGGCGCGTGGGTGAGACGGCCACCGCCATGGAGGAGATGAACGCAACGGTTCTGGAGGTCGCCCGAAATGCCGGACAGGCCGCTGACATCGCGGAGAACACACGCAGAAAGGCTGAAAGTGGCGCGGAGATTGTCGGAAGGGTCGTGACTGGGATAGGCGAAGTACAGTCGCAATCTGTCGCGCTCAAGCATGACATGGAAGACCTGGGCAGGCAGGCAGAGGCCATCGGGCAGATCATGAACGTCATCTCCGACATTGCGGACCAGACGAACCTGCTCGCCCTCAACGCAGCCATCGAGGCGGCCCGCGCGGGTGAGGCCGGACGAGGGTTCGCGGTCGTTGCCGATGAGGTGCGCAAGCTGGCCGAGAAGACCATGCAGGCCACTACGGAGGTCGGCAACGCCATACGGGGTGTTCAGGGCGGAACCCGCAAGAACATGGACAACGTCGACAGGTCGGTGAAGACCATCGAAGAGGCGACACAGGCTGCTCGCCTCTCAGGCGAGGCCCTGCGTGAGATCGTGAAGATGGTCGACACGGTGAGCGATCAGGTGCGTGGCATCGCCACGGCTTCGGAGCAGCAGTCGGCCGCCAGCGAAGAGATCAACAAGTCGGTGGAGCAGGTGAGCGCCATCTCTGCCGAAACGGCACAGGCCATGCGTGAGGCTGCTACGGCGGTTCAGGAGTTGGCGAACCAGTCGCAGGTCCTCAAGCGCCTCGTGGACGACCTCAAGCGGGCCTGAACATCGTAGGACATGGATGAGAAGTGCCCGCCTTCCTTTCGCAGGCGGGCACTTTCGTGTCTTGTAACGCCTCAGTGCGGCTGGAAGCGGCGTATGAAGCGCCGGTCTATCCAGTCCTTGACCATGAATGCCAGACGACCGGCGAAGGTGAACCCCGCCTTGTGCAGGATGCCGCGTCCGGAACCTGTATTGAAGATGAGCAGATACTCGCCACCGGGTGAGAAAGTCAGTAATGGCCCGCCTTCAAGGCGTGCGGCGAGGTTGTGCAGTAGCACCGGATTCTGGCGCACCGCGTAGACGCCGACCTTGGCGAGTGGTTGCGGCGTGAACCATATGCAGTCACCGCCTCCGAAGATGTCGTCATACTCCGTACAGCGCAGGTGGGCATCCACGGCAAGGCCGCCGTCCTTACCGACAGGAAGGCCGGAGGCCGCGAAGAGGGGGGAGGGAACCACTCCCAGCGCGGTGAAGATGATGTCGGCCTCGTACCTTTCGCCGTTGTCGAGTACGACTTCTCCCGTGTGAACGGCAGATGCATAGGCCCCTTCATGAAGCTTCACCCGTGCCTTTTGCAACTCCTTTCGTGCCAACTCCCGCACGCGTGCCGGAAAGCGGCGCAGGAACGAACTGCCAGCGTACATGGCAACGTTGCCTTGGGCCCCTGTCTGCGTCAGTGCCGCCGCGGCATTGCCTGCGACTTCCAGTGCAGCTGGCCCGCCCCCTACGACGGCAATGCGCACGGGGCCTCGGGATGCGCGTCGCCGGATGCTTTCACGTCCTGCCAGCAGGTTCTCTATGGGCTTGACGGGAAAGACGTCCGTTGCGTCGCCGTCGACGATGGAGGAAGGCACGTGCGACCCGGTGTTGCAAGAGCAGACATCATAGGCAAGTTCCTGCCCGGAATCGAGAACGACGTGCTTGCGCTGCGGGTCGATGCGGGTCGCTCTTGCGGTGATGAACGTGCCACCGCGCTGCGTTACCATCTGGCGCACCGGAAAGCTGATGTCCTCTGGTGAGTAGTGTCCACCAAGCATTCCCGGCCCCATGCCGGAATAGTAATGCCTTTCACCCGGACCCACCACGGTCACGGAATGACCGCGTTCGATGAGACGGGGGATGGCCTCCATCACGGTCATGTGCGCGTGTCCGGCACCAAGCAGCAGCAGGCTAGGCATGGGACTCACCTTCGAGGTGCCTGTCGAGGAGAGTCGCCAGTTGCGCTAGGTGGGACTTCTCTTCGCGGGTCATGGCGTCCAGAAAGGCCCGCGTCTCGACATCGTCGGCCCTGCGTGCGGCGCGTGCGTAAAGGTCCATGGCCTGCGCCTCCAGCATCATGGCAAACTGCAGAACCTCCATGACGTCGTTGGTGTCGACCTTGGCACGGGCAAGGTACTCCTCTGTTGTCAGGCCGCCTTCCACGAGGTTGCGGGCCATGGCCGCTTCGACCCCCGTCCCGTCGATGGGAGCATCGACGATATCGGCGTACTGCCGCTGAAGTCGGCGTTTATGGCTGCTTTCCATCTTTGCAAGCGTTCCGAACACATCCGCGACATCGCCCTGCACCGCTTGACCCATCTGTGTGGCGTAGAACGCCTCAAGCGCGTTCTCAAGCCCCCAAGCCGTGACAATGGCCTGCTCAAGCCCCAGTGTCTGGGGAAAGAGTTCAAGCCCACTGTCGTAGGAACCGAAGCCCGTCGCCCCGTTCCATGCCTTGAAGCCCCCGGAGAGATTCATCACCTTGCTGAACCCGTTACCGGCAAGCAGTTGCGCAGCGATGCGGCTACGTCCGCCTATGGCACAGTAGACGAGCAAGGGATTTTCTGCGGGGAGTTGCCTCATGCCGTCCGCAAGGTCGGCAAGGGGCATGAGCATCGCACCTGGAATATGACCTTCGGCATATTCGGCTGGTTGGCGTACGTCGAGGATGGTAAGATTCGTGCCGGATTCCGCGACGAGGTTACGTGCCTGTTCCGGAGACAGCGAAATCACGGGAGTCAGGAATTGCCGCCAGCGCATGGAGCCTCCTGGGGTATGGGGAGTGCGGGCGACCCTGTTCGCCCGACGTGGATGTTTCCATGTAGGGTTATATCATTTTTCAGAAGCATGCGACATGTATGGCCCGGGTGTGACGACGTCTATGTCCTGTGTGATTCGTCAGCGTTTTTATCATTCTTTTGGTATGTTATGCTGGCATTTGTATCTGGATTGACGGAATCTTGAAGAATTAGCTCCGGCTACATTGACAATATCACACCTTGAAGGTAGGAAATAATCCATACCATCGAGGTAGGACATGCCGCGCGGGCAGCCACGCATGTCCTCTTCGACCGCCGATGCTGCCCACGGCGGAACTCGCGGTGCCACACGGCGAGGGGTCGGTAAGTGGAGGATTTCCCAACCTCAATCATAGGCGGGTAGGTCGATGCAACTTCAGGATATGTTTCTTTCGGCAGAGTCGGGCGAACCCAGTGCCCAGTTCAATCTTGCAATGATCTATGACGAAGGTCGTGGCGTACCCCGGAATGAAGCCAAGGCTCTGGAATGGCTGGAGAGGGCTGTGGCGTCTGAACATCACGAGGCACTCAACCTCTACGCTGTCCGCGTTGCGCGTGGCGAGGGCGTGAAGCAGGACTTCGCACGTGCCGCGAGCCTGTTCAGGCGCGCCGACAGATGCGGTTTCAACTGCGAACCCGTGTACGACGACATGGTCAACGACTTCCGCGACAAGGCTTTCGGTATGGAACTCGTCTCCAGCAAGCGTGCATTCCTCAAGGCATTGCGCCCCGAGACGGCCGAGGCGCGTTGCACAGTTGGGGAGGCGTTCATCGGACAGGGCGATGCCGATTCGCTGCGAACGGGACGTGAGCTTCTGACCAGCGCCGCCACCCTCGGCAGTGGCAAGGCGATGTATCTTCTCGGCGTGCTGTGCAGGGACGGAAAGGGCGTTGCAGCCAATGCAGAACGGGCGTTCATGTGGTTCTCGCTAGCCGCATCCTGTGGTTTCGCGAAGGCCGAATCCGAGCGCGTCAATGCCGAGGGCAAGCTTGATGATGCGGGACGCACCCGCGCGATGCAGCTGGCGGCCCGTTGGCGGCGCCAGTATCTCGCACCAGTCTGCTAGCAACGATACTGCGGCACGGTGCCGCTGCTGAATGCCTGCAAGAAGGCGGGCGCATGAGGGCCACGGGTGACCGTGGCCCTTCGTGTTCACTGTAGGGCTTTCTTGCGGCAACAGGCACAGGGGCTGCAGGGGTAAACAGAGACGACTTGCGGCGTGGACATGACGCTTGGCATGTGGTGCCGTGCGAGGCGCGAACAGTCTGAAGTCTCGTCACGTCCGTTTGCCAGTTTTCGGAGGGGCCCATGGCCGCGCATGCAGACCGGGTGAACGAGGGGCTGTTGAGCAATGTGCGTGTCATGTCACTGCGTGGGCAGGGCGGACCTCTGACATGGCAGTCTTGCTGGGCGCGTCATCTGCGCTACGTATGGGAAAGGCCGGACTCTGCCGGATAAGACGGATGGGCCGTCCATGCGGGTGTTGCGGGCAGCGAAGCGGACGGCCCATCCGGAGTGCGTGAAAGATGTCTAGGTGAGGATGCGGGTTACGGTTTCAAGCAGCGAAGCGGGGCAGCAGGCCCGGGCGATGGTGGGAACACTGTTGGGGAGTCTCGCGCACCCATTATGCACGACGACAGGAGTGTGCCGCAATGTTTCGTCGCGGCGCAGTCGCGCATAGAGGATTGTTCCGCCGGGCGTGGGGAGGTCCATGTCCAGCGAGATGCAGTCGGGGCGGCTTTTTCGAGCGGTGTCGAGTGCGGAAAGAGCATCGTGGGCGGTACTTACGCTGTAACCGGCTTCGGCGAGCATCTGCGACAGCAGGGCGCGTACTTCCGGGTCCTTATCCACGAGCAGGATGTGCTGTCTGTTCATGGTGCCTCGCAAGCGGAGGAGTTGAAGAAAAGGCCCCGCACCCTCAACGGGTGGCGGGGCCATGCATCATGCTATCCTTTGGAGGAGCAGCAACAGCCGCAGGCGGCGGGGGTGCCGTCACCCCTGAGCTTGCCAAGGGCCTTGAGCACCTCGAGTGCGACACCAAGGCCTTCCTTGGTCTCCTTCGCACCCATCGCGCCGACCATGCCGAACATGCCGACGGGCTTGGCGTTGTCGAGGTCGACAGCACCCAGCATGTCGACAGCCCGCATGAGGAACGTCTGCACCTTCGGGTCTGCCAGCTTCTGCAGCAGGGCCAGCAGGAACACCAGCGACTCGCCAAGGCGCGCGATGTCGTCGGGGGTCGTGGTGTCGAGCATCTTGCCGCCCACGCCCTTGAGGGCCCCAAGCTTGTCGAATACCCCGTCCCGATGCCATTCGCCCATGGTGGCGATGATGTGCGGCCACGTGGGAGCGATGGCGGGATGGATGGTACGCCACAGGTCGATGAGGTTCTCAAGCTGGTCGAGGCAGTAGTTGAGATTCGGCACCCCTCGCAGTCCACGGCGCAGCAACTCGAACACGTCGTCGAGATGCACATGCCCGTGCACGTCCTGCAGTTCCGACACCATCAGCCTGAAGGCATGGTTCGAGATGGGGGTAAGGTCCTGTATGAGTTCCTTCGTGCCCTGTGCGCGTTCATGCAGGAAGGCAATCTGCTCTTCCATGCGCTCAAGGCGTTCGAGGATACGTTCTTCGTTGGTCATTTCTTCCTCCGGCCTACTTCTTCCTGAGCAGCGAGGTGTCCTTGCCGTGCAGGTACAGGTTCGGTTCGAACGGCAGTTCGTGGCCCTTGAGCATAAGGTTGAAGTAGACCCACTTGAACATGAGCTTGCCCCAGTAGTTCATGTGGCTTTCGCCGAGCAACTCGCACGGGCCGAGGCCGGGGAAGGGGAACATGCCGGGCAGCGGTTCGACCTCGTAGCTGAAGTCGATGAGCGAGGCCTTCTCGTAACCGGTGAGGATGAAGCAGGTGGAGTGACCGTCGAAGTGGTGGTAGTGCCCCGTGCCTTCGATGTCGGCGAGAAGGTTCTCGGCGATGATGTCTGCCTCATAGTGGGCCACTGAACCGGCCTTGGAGGTCGGCACGTTCGTGGTGTCGCCGATGACGTAGATGTTCTCGTACTTCTTGGACTTGAGCGTCTGCTTGTCGGTGTCCATGTAGCCCATGGGGTCGGCTATGTCGCTTTCGATGAGGAATTCCTGCCCCATGTTCGGCGGAATGGAGACCAGAAGGTCGTAGGGAACTTCGTCACCGGTGACGGAGTTGATGGTCTTGCTGCCCGGGTCGACGCTGTCGACCACGAAGTTGGGCGTGACCTTGATGTTCTTCGAGTCGCACAGGTCACCGAGAATCTTCGCCGCAACGGGCTTGGTGAATGCGCCGGTGAGGGGCGTCACCAGTTCGATTTCGATGTTCTGGCGCACACCCATCTTGGTGAAGTACCAGTCGGCCATGTACACGAATTCGAGCGGGGCCACCGGGCACTTGATGGGGGTCTCGCAGATGTGGTGGACGAGGCGGCCTTCCTTCATGTGCAGCATCTTCTTGCGAAGGGCCACTGCGCCGTCGGGAGAGTAGAAGTCGTGGATGTTGCCACGCCAGTCGTCGAGAAGACCGTCCACTTCTTCAGGTGCGATGCGGCAGCCCGTGCCCACCACAAGCCAGTCGTAGTCGTAGGAACCGTTTTCGGTCTTGACCACCTTGGCTTCGGGGTCGACGTTGACGATGGTGTCCTGCACGAACTTCACGCCGCGGGGCATGAAATCCTTCTTGGGCTTGATGCAGTCGTCGAGGCTGTAGATGCCGAACGGAATGAACAGCCAACCGGCCTGATAGTGGTGCTTGAGGTCGCGGTCGATGACGGTGATTTCCCACTCGCGTTCATCGAGCTTTTTTCTCATCTTTGTCGCGACCATGGTGCCGCCGGCACCGGCCCCGAGAATGAGCAGCTTCTTCATGCCAGGTCTCCTTGACTATTGGCTTTGGTGTGCGCAGGAGCGACCATGCGCGTATGGTGTTCCGGGTGTCGTCCTGTCGTATTGGGGGTTGCTCATCCGGGCGGCAGGCCGCTTGGTCGAGCGTTCGTTCGCGGAGGGCTGGGTGCTCATGATGTCAGCCAGCGTGTACTGGTCGAGCGTGGCTTCAAGAGCCTTGGCGGCGGATATCCATGCGGTCTTGCAGCGGCAGGGGGTGTCTTCGCAGTCGTCGCCGACGCAGCAGTTGGGAGGCTGGACACCGCCTTCGACCACACGCAGGACATCTCCAAGTGTGACGTCCTCGGGGCGCATGGAAAGCAGATGCCCTCCCGTTGCTCCTCGTACGCTACGCACCATCCCCGCCGTACGGAGTTGGCGAATGATCTTTTCGATGAATTTCACGGAGATGCCAGTGCGGTCTGCAAGCTCGGAGGCAGACACGGGGCCCGCGGCAGGCGTGTGCTGCGCGAGATTGACGAGAAGTCGAGAGGCATAGTGGACTGTCGAGGAAATCCGCATGGAGGCCTCCTACTGCCTGCCCCGAATCGCTTCCTTGCGATGTCGGGG
>Ga0302246_1001324_pt1 | contig 17862 bp, 10 predicted proteins | sample AAG_UR_Trp_MG_FD_193533 | JGI IMG/M metagenome (GOLD analysis project Ga0302246, IMG submission 193533) | Enriched activated sludge microbial communities from anaerobic digester in WTTP, New Holstein, Wisconsin, United States - AAG_UR_Trp | ecosystem: Engineered > Bioreactor > Anaerobic >...
TGTATCGGCGTACCTGTTCATTGAAATTGATAGTCATGTTCTTTTTCGACTGTATGTGAGGGGCAGCGCGTGTCCTCTTCCCTGACACGCAGCAGGCACGCTTCGACAGCGGTATGGCGTCGTCGCTGGCTGCCTGAAGGACTGCCCACGTAGCAGAGAAACCACATCGCAACGGAGACGCATCATGCACCATTCCCCAGGCACACGGGCACGCCTTCTGTCACAGGTCTTCGCCGGGTCGTGTGTCGTGGCGCTGCTGGCAGTGGCCATGGCGGGCAACGCCATACATGCCGCACTGACCCCGCAACTGGAGAGGAACGCCCGCATCGGGGCGGCACAGGCGGCAGAGGGCATCTACCGCACGTTCATCCTGCCCACCATCGTGGGTTTCGGCAGCGTCTCACTGGGCAACCCCGTCCAGCGCACCCGGCTGGAAAGCGTGACCCGTGGGTATACCGAGACCTTTCCGGGGGCGAGTCTGGCACTCGTCTCGGCGGACCAGCCCACCGTGACGCTGTTCAAGACCGGGCCGGAGGCGGACGCACTGGCCCGCGACATGGCCGACACCGACCTGACAGACGCCTCCGGCACCGCGCCACGCGTGAAGACGGAAGCCCGCCCATGGTGGTACGCCGTCCTGTACCCCGGTCGGGCGACGACGACGGCATGGCACCCCCTGCCCGCCTTCGGCAAGAAGGACGTAGCCGGCACCTCGGGTAATCTTGTCGTGGCACTGCGCGTACCCACCTCGGGCACGATGTGCCGCACCCAGCTGGCCCTCTTCGGCGTCGTACTCACCGTCACCTTCGCTGGCGGGGCACTCCTGTGCCTGCGCGGTGAGACGCCACGCAGGGCGGTGACGCCCCCTGTGCCCCCTCGCCATACTGGGCGCACCTAGCGCGCGGCGCCCACGGCACCGCCGTGCCCGCGCGACAGCTATCCATACCGGCGATGGCACAGCGCGGGCACGGGGTCGCAGAATCACGCCCACCGCAGAACAAATCCGAAAAGGGGCTGGCACGCTGTCCCCAGCCATGGTATCGTTTGACGACTTCAGCTGCTCCTGCAGACGAAGCACTTTGAAAGACCCACATATATCTCTATTTCAAATAGATGCACCTGCGTCCGCCATGTGGATGCAGGTGGTCTTTCCGGCTGGCCCGCGGCATTGTTGCCACGGGGTCATTGCTGCTTTCAACACGCACAAGGAGGATCGATGCCACGCAAGAAGAACAGATTCTTCAAGGAATCCATCATGCGACTCGCCCGTACAGACGTGAAGAAGTTCGTCTCGGGCACGACGATCAAAGAGGCACTTCACGACATCAAGTCATCGACTGATGATGAGAACCGCATCGACTACTTCTACATCGTCGACTGCGACGACAGGCTGACAGGCGTCATTCCCATCAGACGCCTTCTGACCTCGGACGACACGAAGACGGTCGACGACATCATGATCACCTCGACCATCGCAATCCCCATGGATTGCAGCGTCCTCGACGCGCATGAGTACTTCACGCGCCACAAGTTGCTCGCCTTTCCCGTGGTGGATGACGAGAGGCGCATCCTCGGTGTGGTGGACATCGGCATGTTCTCGAAAGAGGACATCGACGCCACCGACCGCGAGAACATGCACAGGGCCTTCGAGATCATCGGCCTCAGCATCCTGCAGGTGCGCGAGGCCTCGCCCCTGCGCGCCTTCCGCTACCGTTTCCCGTGGCTTCTCGCCACCATCGCCAGTGGCACGACCTGTGCCATCCTTGCGGGCGCCTATGAGGCGACGCTGGCGCAGAGTCTCGTGCTGGCCTTCTTCATGACCCTCGTGCTGGGCCTCGGAGAGAGTGTGAGCATCCAGTCCATGACGCTCGCCATCCACACGCTGCGGTCCCTCGACCCGGACTGGAAATGGTATGTGAAGTCGTTCTACCGCGAAGTGGGCTCCGCCGTGCTTCTGGGGGCGGCGTGCTGGCTCATCGTGGGCAGCATCGTCGTCCTGTGGCGGGACGATGTCGCCGCATCGGCGGTCATCGGTTCGAGCATCCTGCTGACGCTGTGCTGCGGGGTCTTCTGGGGGCTCAGCATCCCTTCCCTGCTGCACAAGCTGAAGCTGGACATGCGCATCGCATCGGGACCCCTCACGCTGGCGCTGTCCGACATCTCCACCATCCTCATCTACTTCGGCATGGCGACGTTCGTCATCGGCACCTGACCTGATTCACGACCCCATTCGCGTGTGGAGGATGCGCATGCGCTGCTACGACAGGATACTCTACGGGGCGACCGGCCCCGGCACGGACAGGCACAGGGCCCTCTTCGCCATCGACTTCGCGCGAAGACTCGGTGCACCGCTCACCATACTGTGCGACGACGCCCTCCGGCGTGACATGGAACAGGCGTGCGAGGCCGATGCACGGCGCGCCGAGGCCCCGGCATGGCGTGGCAAGGGCCACGATACGGGCTGCGGTGCCGGTCACGACGTCATCGTGACCGACGGTGCCGATACGCTCTCCCGGCTGTCTGCACAGCGCCCGGGGCAACACGACCTCACCATCGTCAACCACCACGCGAACCTCTTCGCGAACCCCATCCAGACGAAGACATTCATGAACTTCGTCCATGGCGCGCAGGGCGACGTGCTCGTCCTGAAGCAGGGTACGAACAGCCTCCGCAACATCGTAGCGGCCATCGGCTGTGACGACGTCATCGACTCGCCTTCGGACAGGAGCCTCAACGAGGCTATCCTCGAAGCCGCATACGGCATCGCCACACGTCACAGCGCGACGCTTCACGTGGTGCATGCGTGGGATGTGTTCGCACGGATGAAGATCACATCCAAGAGCGGCATCGCCCGGAAGGAGGCGAACACGCACGCCGCGCACGAGTATTCGCGGCACGGCGGGCACCTTCATAACGCCCTTGCAAGGCTTTCCGCCATCATGGAGAGGGATGGCGATGCCCCTGTCACCGTCAGGTCGCACCTGCCACGGGGCGTCGTGCCCGCCTCCATCATGGGGACTGCAGAGGCGTGCAGCGCCGACCTCACCATCGTCGGCATGCATGACCACGGAGTGTTGCAGCGGCTGCTGTTCAAGAGCACCGCCGAACACATCCTGCGTGGCAGCGGGCACAGCACACTCGTCGTCAGACGCAAGACGGCGCGGCCCTGACCCGAGCAGATACGGGCAGACCCGACCAGACCCGGGCTGGTGCTGGCTGATACGGGCTGATGCGGCATGGCCCGCCCTATCGACGGGGCCGCGGGGCATAAGCCCCCTGCCGCCCGTGTCAGCGGCTTCCCTCCGGAACATCCCTCCGCGGACCTGCGAACCCCATGCTTCGCAGGTTCGCGGCGCCACGCGGTCTGCCCGGGCAGAAGCACCGCAGACAGGCGACCCTGCCCTCCGGCAACGCAAGGCCTGTGCCCATGGTCGGCCCACACCTCACGGCGTGGCGACTGGCGGACGATGGAGGTCCAGCCTCTCCGGTCTTGCGGCGGAAGGTACGCCTTCCCGCAACGTCTGCCGCTTCCGCCCCTGCGACCGTGCGGCAGGGGCGACATCTGCCTGGAAGACGGTAATCCGTGCCCTTCTCGCCGGTACCCTCTTCCGGGCGTCATCACCCTTCGTCGTACCGCCACCATCACGCCCCGGCCGGACGTCTTCACCACCGGGTCGCCCTCTGCCGGGGTCACCTCGCGAAGCATCGGGGGTGACCTTGATATTCACCTGCGAGGCTTCGGGCCGATGCCCCTCCGGGGCTTCATGGGAGGAGGCATGACCGGGCTTGCGTGTGTCGGGCATCGTGCCCCGCGTGCGCACCCGGGCCTCACCATGTCTGGCGGCAGCCAGCCGTCCGGTCGTGGCTACGCCCGTCCGTCGCCCGTCGCGCCGTCCTGCGACTTCGCGTCGCGCTGTTTCGCGGCCTTGCGCTGCGCCGCGTCCAGCGGTTCCTTCAGTGCCTTGGACGCACTGAACGTGAGCTTGAGCTTGGGTTCGATGACAGTCGCCTCTCCGGTGCGGAAGTTGCGCCCCACCCCGCCCTTGCCCATGGATGGCTTGATTTGCCCGATGTCCGGCAACACCACGCCCACGCCCTTCTCGAGATGCTCCAGCGAGAAGAGATACAAGGCCTTGAGCGTCATCAACGCCTGCTCTTCCGTGAGGTGTGCCCTTTCCCGCAGGTAGGCCACCAGTTGCGGCTTGCTCGTCTTTTCCATGTGTTCCTGCGATAGATAGACTCTTCTTTCTATCTATCTTCCTTATATAAGAGGGGGGTGACCGCCCATGTCACGGGCTTGTACCCAACCCATTGTTTTTGTTTCAGATGCTCCACATGTCACCTCGCGACATGCGCTGTCATGGGGGACGTGTCGCGTCACGGGCCCTGTCCTGTCACCGGTGACGTTTCGAGGGGCGGATTGTCATGGGGTGTCGCCCCGTGTCAGGTGACCTGTCACCAGCCCGTGTCCCTCGCTGTCATCCTTGGTCTGTCACCCCGTGACCGGCGGTGTCACCCTGCCTGCCACCCCTCATGGCACCCCTCATGGCACCGGCATCCCGCGTCCCTCGCATCACCCCTCCGGGAAGAGACGTTCGCGCAGGCGGCGACGCATCTCGCGCTGTACCAGTGCGCTCTCAAGCCCCTTGGCGCGCAGCACGGCGGGCAGCCCTTGCAGCAGTTCGTCCACCTCTGCGCTGTCGGGGGCTGCGGCAAGCCGTTCAACCTCCGCGTCGATGAGGGCTTCCATCTCAAGCTTCTCCTGCTCTTCACGCAGGCGCGCCAGTTGTTCGCGGTGGGCCGTCTGTGCGGCGATGCGTTCGGCGATGCGCGCCCGGGCCTCTTCCAGCGGGTCGACGTATCCGGCGGGCCGCCTGTAGCAGCCGTGCATGGCAAGCGACTTGAAGACCCAGTCGGCGGGCTTGGCGATGGGCTGTCCCTTGGCGTCGACCATGGTGCCATGCTCGAGTTCCCATTCGGCATAGCCGAGCGACTCTTCCACGAGGTCGTCGGGCAGGTCGCGTGATGCCAGTGCCTCACGCACCTGCTTCACCTGTGCCGGGCCGAAGCCCGCACGGGCGAGATGGGGATAGCGTTCGCGGAAGAACGCCATGTCCGCCCCGGGGCCGCCGGACGGCACTCCGAAGGCGTCTGCCGCCGTGGTGCCCGGTGTGCCAGCACCTGACACGCTCGCTGCCTGCCCCGTCTGTGTCGCCCCGGGCTGATGCCGTGGCACCATGCCGCCGTGCATCTGATGGGCAGCGGCAGGCCTGTGCGGCGCGACCATGTCGCCGGGGTTCGCCGCCCTGCCCTGCTGGTCGTTCAGGTGCGGGGAGGTCTGTACCGGATGGGGTGCGGCGTGCATGAACGAGGGGTGACCATAGCTGTCACGGGGTGACGGCGAAGGGTGCGGGGCATGGGGCTGCGGCATCCCCGCTGCGGGATACCCTCCCCTGCCCTCCGCGCCCGTGCCGTGCCCTGCCACATACTCGGGCGTGTGTGCCGCCGGCGAACCCGACGGGAACGTGGGCATGTCCGGACCTCTTCCCGTCGGGTATGGGGCGTGCCCGCCCATGATGCCGTCATGGACTGCCCCGGCGTCATGCACCGCGCCGATGACACCTGCGGGCAGACCGCTGGCATGGATGCCCATCACCGAAAGGGGGTCCATGAGCAGACGCAGCGTCATGCCCGCCGCCCCCGATTCGCGGCTGAGGATGCCCTTGGTCTCCATGAGGTCGAGGGTACGGCGCACCGAACGCACGGCCACGTCGAAGCGCTTGGCCATCTGCCCGCCCGAGGTGAACACAGCCCCGCCCGCCTCAAGCACCATATTATAGATGTTGACCTGCAAGGCGCTGTTGAGAAGCGTGCGCGATGTGGTCAGCCCTGCAAGCGGGCCCGGAGTGCCCGGCCTGACTGGGGTGACTGGGGTGACTGGGGTGACTGGGGTGACTGGGGCCGGGGCGGACATGTCGGGGGTGACTTCTGCCGACACCCCGTGACGTGATGCGTCATCCGTGACGTTCCCTGTCTGGGGGGCTTGCTCGGCACTGTGCCCCATGTGCCCGGCAAGGTCGTGGGCGGGGAGGGGGCTGCGCACATGCACACCGCCCTCTGGCTTCGGGCTATTCACCACCGGAGCCATCCCATGGGCCATGGCCTGATGGACGGTAGGCTCGGTAGTGGTGACGTTGTCCGTCATGGGGTGACCGTGGCTGTCATCCGTGACGAAAGAAGACATCGTGTCGTGGGCTGACAGGGGGGTGACGTCGGAGAGAGTGGTTGCGCCGTCGCTGATACCCGCTGCCTGCCGTGCGGCATGTGACGGTGCGATGTCATCTCCGGGGCGTGTCGCATCCGACTGGTCCTTGGAGGCGGCGGCCCGCGCATACGGCGCGCCGGTCTCTGGGCCCGCGTCTGCTTCTGCGCCCGCTGCTGTCACGGACGGGCCCCCGGTCAGGCCCCCGGTCAGGCCCCCGATCTGGTCGGATGTCGCACCCGGCAATGTACTGCCAGAGGCCTCCGGCGTCGCATCCGGCGTCACTCGGGGCGTCACATGGGGTGATTCTGCCCCAGATACCCCCGGAGTCTCAGCTACGGGGAGGGGGCCTTCATCGTGCCGTACGGTGATTGCAGCGGTCACGGGGTGACCTGTTGCGTCAGGGGTGACTCTCTCTGTCCCCGTGACCTTCTCCGTCTCCATGGCGCGAGCGTTCACAGCGGAACGGTCATGCAGTGTGGCTGCCGTCTCGGGGGTTGGCGCTGCGCATGGCGTGCAGGGCGTTTCCTCTGCGGTTGTCGCAAGGCCCGCGGTGCGGTCGTGCCCGTGTGCGCTTCCTGCCTCTGTGCCCGCGTACGCCGTGCCAGTGGGCGCTGTACCTGTGGGCGCTTCGCGCGACGCATGGGGCGCAGACGATGCCTCAGCCTGCCGCATGGGCTGCACGTCGTGTGCAGGGCCTTCTTCGACAGACGCTGCCCCTGCCGTGTCCGCAGCCGCGACCGCCCCGTGTGTCAGTGGGCCATGTGCGGGCACGAATAGGGGAGGAGGGGGTGACGTACCGTCACTGGTGACGGTGTCTGTCATGGGGTGACCGGTGTCGTCTCCGGCGTCCCTCCCCCGGCTGGCGTGGGGGGCGGTGTCTGCCCTGTCGGCAGCGCTGCTCACGGTCTTGGGCTCGCGGGACGATGCTGAAGACGCCGGGTTTTCTCCGTCGGGGGTGACCGTGCTGTCACCAGTGATGGCCCTTGTCGTCCGGTGAGCGTTGCTGTCAGGGGTGACGTCGGGGGTGACTGCTGTCGTCACTGGGTGACTGTTGGAGGCATCTGTGGCCGTAGGTGACACGGGGTGACGTTTTGCGTCACTGGTGTCCTTCACGGTCACTGTTTCGGATTCCGTGTCACTGGTGACAGCTGTTGTCGTGGGGTGTCTATCGCAGTCACCTGTGGCTTTTGTTGTCACGGGGGTGACTGGTGTGTCATGGGTGACAGTGCGCGTCTCTGGGATGGTGACGTCACGGATGACGGTATCAGTCAGGGGGTGACCGGCATCGTCATCACGGGGCGTGCTGCCAGTAGCGGAGCTGGTGGCGTCTTCACCGGTGCTTGCCCGCGCCGACGTGGCCGCCGACGTGTCATGCCCGAGGTCGTCCTCTATGGCAGGGGAAGGGCTGGTCACGGTGGGGGGCGAAGGGGCGTCCTTCGCGGATTCGGCAACGGCCTTGTGTTCGTGTGTCGTCGGTTTGTCAGGCGTGACAGCAGAAGACACCCCGTGACTGTCGGTGTCACCGGGTGTCGCCAGTGCCGACTCACGGTTCATCTTCTCCAGCGCTTCACGGGCCGCAATCTGTTCCGGCGACTCGAACTGCATCTTGCTGGCCTGACGCAATCTGTCTGCCAGCGTAACGCGCCTGCGTTTCGGTTGTTGCCCGGCAGGGCTTGCGTTGGCTGTCGCTTCAGGGGGCATATCGGTTCCTCCACGCCCGTGGTGGGGGCAGGGTAGGGAAGTCTAGTCGGCTAGGCAGAGGGCGCGTCCTGCATGGTGGTTATCTCCTTCAGGGACACGACCTCGTTGGCCAGCTGGCGGAACAGGCGTGCAAGCTGGCTGTTGGGTTTGCTGCGAATGACGGTCTCGCTGAGGTATTCGCTCTGTTGCAGGTCGGTGGAGGCCGAAAGCACGGTCTCGAACACGCGACCGGGGAAGCGTTCTCGCAGGCGCTCGTGTGTCTCGCGGGCGACGATGGTGCGGGGCCGCGCCTTGTTGAGCAGGAAGCGCAGCAGGGTGAGGTCCTTGTTCTGGCCCTCGGAGCGGATGTCGTCGATGAGACCCACGGTGCGGGCGATGCCGTCGATGGAGTATTTGCTGCCGCTTTCCAGCGGGACCAGCACGAAGTCTGCCGCCACCATGGCCATCATGACGAAGGTGCCGAGGTTGGGCGGGCAGTCGATGAGCGTGAAGTCGTACTTGGTCTTGGCATAGTCGCGCAGCTTGTCGCGCATGAGCCGTATGCCCGTGTCGGGACGCTGGATGATGACGGGTTCCAGCCCGGCGAGGTCGGGGTGCGTGGGCAGCACGGCGATACGCGAATATTCGGGCGCGGCGTGGATGCAGTCGCGCACGTCCGCGGCGTCGTCTTCGAGCAATTCGTACAGGTTGGGTGCGGGTACGCGCTCGACGTCGCCGTGAAAGAAGAACGAACTCGTGTTGCACTGCGAGTCGGCGTCGATGACCAGCACTTCCTGTTGCAGGTTTGCCAGCGCGTGGGCAAGGTTGGTGGTGATGGTGGTCTTGCCCACCCCACCTTTGTTGTTGACGATGGCGATGATCGCACCCATGTTTCGGGCCCCCTTCTGCGGGAAAGATGTAGGTAACGCTTGGCGTTCGCGTTATGCGAGCAGGTTAATCAAAAAAAACTCTGTCCATCAACATTTTTTTAGACGAATTCGCTTGCGGTTTGCGCTGAACGACGTCGTATTGGAGGGGTGTTTCGCTTGCAACGTCCTGTAAACATGAAGAAAATGTAAAAGTTGTCGCCTCTTGACAGGTTATAAATTTTCTAGATTCCCGAAGCGATCATCCCGCGCGGGCAGGCTGCCGGTGGGGTGTCACAGGGGGAGCCGTACCCGGATGGCGGGCGGGTCGTGCCTTCGCGCTGGCGAAGGGTTCGGTGTCCATGTGGGCGAGTCAGCCCGGGGGTAGCCGGGGGGCCGAAGTGCCTGCAAGCCGGGAGACTGGCCGATGTGCCGAATGTCCGCCGGGCGAAGTACCCTTGAGTGGCTGACGGGTCGCTGGCGGACCTTCGATCATCGCTGCGGACAGCCAGCCCGAGATGTCTCTGTAAATCGCCACGGTACAGCGCGCCGACGCCCCTCCGATGCCCCCTCCCAGACCGTGGCTGGGATCGTGCCGCAGACCATCGCCCTCCAAGCTTGTTACAGGATGCCCGCACAACACGGCGGGGACATGCGGGCCGCTTGTGCCTGCTGCCGATGCCGCCTCACAGGAGTGGCTGGCAGGCACGCCATTCACCGCGGTCACCGCGGGCGAGTGAATCCGGCGCGTCATGCGCGTCTGGGCATGATGCGCCATGCCGTGAACAGACACCATGCGCTGTGGTTCACTGTGAAATCGGACAACCACCTATCATGAAAGCACAAACCCATGTAAGGGCAGGTCGACAGGGTGGGACGGCGGGGCACACCGCTGTGACCCCACTGCCACCATCTTGCCGTGCGGATGTGGCCGATTTTTCAGGTGCGAAGCCTTTTCGCGTCCGCGTGAGAGGACGGGATGCGCCTGCATCGGCGCGACTGGATAGGGGCAAGTATAGGGATAAGGGGAGGCCGGAAGGATTGAGACGGGTGAGGCCGGAAGGAGAGGGAAGGGCGAAGCTGTTTCGGAACCACCTGAAATCACACAGGTAGCCGCAAGCGGTCTGCTCTGTCACAGGGGGTGTCGCCAGATGTCACCCCCCCCAGTGACTGCGTGTGTCACCCATCGGGAGGGAGGGCAAGTCGCTGCGGGACGCCCATCGACCCCGCCACGGTGGAAAGGATACGCCTCACACTCTGCCGGTGGGCAGTACGTCGTCCAGCATGTCCGCAGGCAGGAGGATGTGCCCCCTCGTGACCGCCACGACAGGGCTGGAACGCGATCCCGGCGGCTGGCCTCACACCGGGAGTCTTCTCGGAAAGCCTGACGCGGGAGATGTCATCCGCACTCGACGACATGCGACAACGGACAGACCTCAAGGACCATGGCTACATTCCCCGCACAGGGACAGCGCCGCACATCCCATTCGCACAGGGGCCGCGTCACACCCTCGCGGGCAGACCGAATCCGGCGTCGATGATCGCGTGTCGGCACGGGTGTGCGCCACGCTCTCACGGGCAGACCCCTAGGGTCCACGCACTCGGGGGCAAGCCTCCCGGTCACATTCTCCCGGTCATGCCACCCCCGTGACCCCAACCGGTCACGCGCCCCCCGTCACGCCAATCCCGTCACACCCCCTCGGGCACGCCCCTGAAGCGGTAGGCCAGTTCATCGAGGTCTTTGGTCACCACGCCGCAGGCGGCGAAGTGGTCGCGCCATGTGGACATCACCCCGGCGATGTCGCGGGCGATGGCTTCGGCCTCGTCACGGCGCAGCCCGAAGGGTTCGGGGCGGGTCAGCACGTTGGCGAGGCTGGCGCGTCGGCCCTCTGTGCCGCAGCGCAGGGCGAGGTCGTAGGTCTTGAAGCGCGCCTGCGTGGGCACGATGTCGTACGCCGGGGTCATGGACAGCCCTTCGCGTTCGACGAACCACGCATGGTTGCGCGGATGGTCGTCGATGTTGGCGCACAGCGCGTTGAAGACCATGCGCCGGAAGAGTTCAGGCCCGGCGTGACTGTCGCCGTGCTGGCGCGCCCGCTGGGCGAGGTCGTGGTAGCTGCCCCAGTCGCCGTCCTCGTCGATGGCGGCGTTGAGCGTGAAGCCCGAGATGAAGTGACGCGGCGTGCCGTCGGGCGTCCTGTCGAAGCGTCGCACCAGCAGCACGCTGCCGTGGTCGGTCTCCATGAGGCGGGTGGGGGAGACGTGGATGCCGCAGCGCGCCGCCAGTGTCATGGTGGCGTGTTCGATGCGCGGTTCGTCCCACGGGTCGCCACGTTTGCCGAACTTGGCGATGCAGTGCCCCTCCGGCATGCGGACAAGGGCCTTGGGCCGCCCTCCGCCCACGCTCAGCGACGAGGCGAGTGCCTGGAGGAACGCCTCTTCGGGCAGGGTCTTGCGCAGGTCGTCGAGGTCCTCGTCATCGGCGAGGGCGTCGACCTCTGCCACCACGCGGGCGATGCGTTCAAGCCATGCAGAACCGTCGGAGCAGGCGGAGTCGCCTTCCGGCACGGTCATGGCATCGTCCTGCGCCCATGGTGCCAGCGACCGCGGGCCCCCGGCGGGCGTGTCGCCGAAGGCGAGGGCACCGATGCGGTCCGGGGAATGCGCAGAGACGAGGAAGTCCATCTCGGAGAGTGTGCCCGCGTGGCGTCCCGCCATGAGTCCGAGCACCTTGCGGCCCCACTTGTCGGGTGCGGCGTCGCGCAGCACGGGGAACAGCACCCCCCGACGGCTGGTGGCAGGGCGCGGCATGTAGAGGGGCAGCGACACGGGGTCGAGGGGCAGGGCGTCGGGGCGTGCGGCGTAGCGCCGACCGTAGCCCAGCGTGTACGACGCACCGCCGGACGATTCCGAAAGCAGGGCCGCGGGCATGTATCCCTGCCCGGACAGCCAGACGAAGACCACCGCCTCGCGGTCAGAAGTCATACTTGTCCTCCCCCGTCTTGTTGGTCCTGCCCTTCTTGCCGGTCGCGCCCGTCACGCCGGTCACGGACGTCCGGACGCGCCGGGGCAGGTGCCCCTGTTCGAGGAATTGGCCGTAGCTGTCGGTGTCGGGGGCTGCCAGCCGCCCGAGGTCGTCGTGCAGCTGCAACACCCACAGCACGCTGGCGAGGATGCCGAGACCCACGCCCGGTGCGCCCGCCTCGAGACGGCGGATGGTGGCGCGCGAGGTGTGCGCCAGTGTCGCGAGTTCCTGTTCACCCATGCGACGGCGCTTGCGGGCGATGCGGATGTTGCGGCCCAGTGCCTCAAGCGATGCGGCGACGGGCGGCGGCAATGACTGGTCTGCGATCTTGCTCGTACTCATGCATCAGATATGCGACATTAACATGGTTAATGCAACATATTTGATACATTTTGCGTAGTGCCTGCTCGGGGTGGGGTGGTCACGCCCGCTGTTGCGTCTGGTGGGTGCGCCTGACCGGGGTCGCCGGGGGGGGCACCTTGGTGGGTGCGATGGGGCGTGTGCGACGGGAGGGACAGACGCATCGGCCATCAGGTACAGCACATGCTATGACATCGAAAAATAATGCAATTGAATCAAGGGGTAACCTGTGGGTATAGGATGAAGACCCGGCTGACGGGGGCGTCATCCATGATGTCCGGGCTGCCCCACCTGATGTTGCCCGATGCCCCCCGATATCTCCCGGTATCTCGAGATATCTCCTGATGTCCCCGATGTCTGGTGATGTCTGGTGAAGCCGCATGTATCTGGACTGGCCCGGTATCCGGTCATGCCCGGTGATGCCCGGTGATGCGGGGGCTGTCCGCCGTGTCTGTTCTGGGGGGTGCGAGAAGGTGGTCATGAGAACGTTCGTCTGCCTGCTGCTTGCCATTGTCTTCTCATCCAGTGCCGCTGTTGCCCGTCCGGTGATCAAGTACGGCTACGACGAGGACTATCCCCCGTGGGAGAAGAACGTCTCGGGCAAGCCTGTGGGCATCAACATCGACATCATGAACGCACTGGCAGACAGGCTTGGTTTCGAGGTGGTGTACAGGCCCTACCCGTTCAAGCGCGTGCTGGTGCTTCTTGAGAGTGGCGAGATAGACATGACGGGTGGCCTTGCGAGGTCGGCAGAGAGGGAGGCCTACGCCCGGTATCTGGAACCCTCGTACCAGAAGACCATCAGGGTCTTCATCATACGCAGGGAATCCGGCATCCGGCTGCGGACGTATGCCGACCTGATACCGCTCCGCATCGGCGTGAGGGCGGGCAACAGGCTGTATGAACCCTTCGACTCCGACCCGAGGCTCATGAAGGTCGAGGCCCATTCCGTCGACCAGTTGTTCCAGATGCTCCTTGCCGGAAGGACCGATGTGATCGTCGGCGGAAGCATCCAGCTGCGCCATGCCGCCAAGGTGTCGGGCTATGCCAGCAAGGTGAAGCTCGCACCGTACACGGTGGAGACGCAGGACGGGGGCTTCTTCGCGCTGTCGCGCGCGTCGGCGTTGGAGGGGTCGTTCGATGCCATCCAGAAGGCGTTCAGGGACCTTCACGCCCGGGGCCTCATCGACAGGATCATCGAATCGCATCTGCGATAGGGCGGGGCGCCCGTCCGCAGGACGCGGCACGTCACAGGCCGTCGCCCGCAGGTCCCATGCTCGAAGATACCCGCAGGCCGAAGCTCACAGTGATGGTCGTGCCGGATGCGGGGGCGTCTGTGGCGCAGATGCCCCGACGCCGCCGACCCCAAGCTGCCTGCCTCGAAGCCGCTCGACCTCTGGAGTCCGCGCCTCACGCTGGGTCGTCGCTGACGCGCAGCGTCACCCCCTGCCACGGTGTCCCGTGCGGCACGAGACGCTCCGCCCATCCGGCGGGGCGTTCGCCACACGGCACGCATTCCTCGTAGCATTCACGCAGGCTGAGCGGCAGCACGGCGCCAGCGGGCGTGCGGGCGAGGTGGCGCAGCCTCCCGGCATCGAGGCCGCCTGCGGCGAACATCTCCACGGTCCCGGCGGGGCGCGGGTCGGTGCCGTGGTCTCGGTGCCCGCCGTAAGCCCCATCATCCCGGTCGTCCCCCGTCCCCCGGTCATCGAAGAGCACCGAAAGGGGCAGGGCCGCCAGCGGCGTGGCGCGGCAGTGTGCGGGGCATTCGCCAAGCACGTCGTGCACGGCGTCGAGCATGGCGGGCAGGTATTCGGTGAAGAACATGCCCCCGTGGCAGCGCAGACCGTGTTGCAGGGCCAGCGTCACATACGAGCAGAAGAGCCCCGGCATGAGCAGCCCCTCGTGCAGCGCCCCGGCGAGCGCTTCGGGTTCGAGGGCGAAGCGTCGGTCGCCGCTGGTGAGCACCGGGCGTGTGGTGTCGTCCAGCCGCAGGGGGATGCGGCGGCCCGTGGCGTCCACCGTCCAGAAGAAGGCCGTGCCGTTGCTGCCCGTGCGGGGCAGGGGCGTCGTGGTGGCGTCGAAGGCGTGGGTCGTCCAGCAACCCCGCGTCCCGGCAAGACGCGACAGGATGCGCCGCCGTGCCGCCGGGTCGAAGAGCAGCCGCGAGACGATGGACGCCCCGTCGGTGAGGTCGCGTGCCAGCAGCCGCGCCGCGAGGCGTTCAAGTTCGATGTACACCACGGTGACGTGGGGCGCGTCGGGAAAGCGCTGACGGCACAGCCGCGCGTTGATGAGGCTGGCCTGTTCACCGAAGCGGGGCAGGGCGTAGACCTCGGGGATGTCCACATGGGCGTCGATGAGCGCGTCTGCGGCGCGGCGTTCCCACGGGCGCAGGGGCAGCTTGCGCCAGAGACCGCGCGAGGCCCGTACCTGCTGCGGGGTGAGGGGCGGGGCGGCGCAGACCACCGTGTCCTGCATGGAGGCGGGAAAGAGCGGCAGGCGCATGAAGTGTGCCCCGTCGGGGGCGGGTGCGCGGCGTGCCAGCAGCAGCCCGCGCGGGTAGACCTGACTCTGCAACGACACCGTGGTGCACGACAGGACGGGGATGACCGTGCCCGCTGCCGCTGGTGTGGGCATCGGGGGCGGTGTGGGGGAAGACGTCGACGCTGCCGCTGGCGTCGTCGGCACCTCACCCCGTGCGTCGCCGCGTGGCTTGCCCGAACAGTCCGGCCCGCCCAAACAGCATGGCCCGCCGGGCGCATCCGGCCCTTTCAGCCCGCCCAAACCGTTCGGCCCGCCAAGCGCATCCGGCCCGCCGAGCGCATTCGGCCCGCCAAGCCCGTCCAGCCCGTCCAGAAGGTCGGGCAGCCCGAAGAAATGGATGGCCTGCACGAGTTCAGGGAAGCATTCGATGCCGTGATGGTTGGCCGCCAGCACCGAGGGCGACAGGTGCAGCCTGCGGCGCAGGGCGCGGGCCACGTCCTCGCCGTGGACGGGGGCCACGAGGTCGTGCATGGCGTCCAGCGCGGCCGCTGAAGGCACGGCACCGGGCTGGCGGAAGCCCTGTGCCACGTCGCCGAGGGTACGCCCCTCCCACGTTTCGAGAATGGCCCTGAGGCCGGGAAAGAGTCGCCATAGCGGCGCAAGGTCTGGGGTGTGCAACATGGGATATGGGGGGCTGCGGTGCGCCTGTCAGGTCAGGGGTTGGGATGGTGCCGGGTGGTGGTCACGGCGGCCTCGGCAGTCGTCCGGGAACCCTTCCCGCCCGAAAGCCACATGAAGAGCAGCGTCATGGCGGCGACACCCGCAGCCATGACGAACAGCCCCCCTTCGCGGCCCAGCAGCGAAAGCAGCACGGCGAAGGTGACGGGGCCGATGACCTGCCCCACACGTTCGGTGATGTTGTAGACGCCCATGGTGCGCGCCCTGCCCATGCGCTGTGCCACGGGCAGGCTCAGGGCGTAGGTGCCCTGCGCGCTGGCGGCGATGGCGTTGGAGACGCCAAGCATGACGACCGCCAGCACCGCCTCTGCGATGCCCGCCCCCATCAGCAGGGCGGCTATGGCCAGTGCCCCGGCGATGCCCGCCACGACCAGCATCCTGTCCTTGCGCGGGGTGGCGTCGATGAGTCTGCCGCACAGCGGGCCGAGGAAGACCACCACGAGGCAGAACAGCATGGAGACGCGCCCGATGTCGGCGGGGCTGGCCCCCCCTTCGCTGAGGTAGACGGGGATGAAGAACTGGAACAGGCACACCGTGACGAAGGCCACGGGCATGATGTTGCAGACCAGCAGGCCCACCATGCGCCTGTCGCGCAGGAAGGCGAGCACGCCCGCCGCGTTGCCGTCGGCGTCATGTGCTGTGTCCTGCGACGTGGCCTCGGGAGTCTGTCCGGGATGCGGGGCGGGGCGGGACCCGAGGGCTGGCGCATGGGGCCGCGCCGGACACAGGGCCAGCACACCGAGCACCGCCAGCAACATGCCCGCGGCGACGAAGAACACCGGCCCGTAGCCGAGCCTGTCCGCCACAAGGCCGCCCGTGGCGCTGCCGCACATGGCCCCGGCGAACAGTCCCGCGAACATGTGGGCGAGGTTGCCCGCCCGGTTGCTCTCGTCGGAATGGTTCATGACGTGCAGCTGGGCCGCGAGGTTGATGCAGCCGTACCCGGCCCCGGCGATGCCGCGCGCGGCGATGTAGCCCAGTGCCGACGCCGCCGTGCCGCTGACGAGATTGCCCAGTGCGGCAAGCAGCACGCCGCACAGCAGCAGCGGACGCCAGCCGAAGCGCTCGCCCGCTGCACCGCCGAGAAGGATGGCGACCGCCACCATGAACATCTCCGCCGAGACGGGCAGCCCCATGACCACGTCACGCGGCAGTCCGAAGAGCGTGGCGTCGAGTTCGGCAAGACGCAGCGGAATGAACGAGACGCCCATGTCGATGGCGAACATGCAGAAGAAGATGACGGGGCGCATGAAGCCCGGCGTCTCTGCCAGCAGGTTCGCATGGGCCGTGGCCCGACCTGCGGCATGGGCACGGGGCGGGGTGTCCGTGAGGTTATCGGTGGTTGCCCGGTCTTCGGTGCCCATGAGCTTCGCTGTGTCCGCAAGCCTCGGGCTATCGGTGAGGCTCGCGGTGGCCGTGCCGCCGGTACTGTCCGGGGTATGCGTGATGCCGCTGATGTCGGGGGCGTCGGGGGCGTCGGGGGCGTTCGCCCCGTCCTCACGCGTCGGCGCGTGCGCCGTCTCACCCATGTCGCCCAAGGCCCGATGTGCGCGCATCAGCAGCATGGACGCCAGTTCCATGAGCAGCAGCATCGCCACCACGGCGACGGTGGCGGTATCGAGCAGGGCCTCGCGCAGTCCTGTGCGGATGGCGGCACCGGACATGAGGACGCGCACTTCGCCGCCCCCGGCACCTGCGCCCCCGGAGATGGTGTCGCCGGCAGCCGCGTTTCCGGTGGCTGTGCTTTCGGATTCAGCTTCACCGGCGGCTGCACCCCCGGTCACCGTATCGCCGGTACCTGCGTCTGCGCTTTGCACGTTGCCGTCAGCAGCAGGCCCCTGCGTCGCGTCACGACCCGCCCCCGCCGGGGGCGGCACGTCGAAGCGCCCCGTAGGGCCGTCGTCCGAGAGGCGTTGCCATGCATCGGGCGTCAGCGGTGCCGAGGCGGTGGCCCCCGCCAGCAGCCGCCCTGCCGCATCGGTCACGCCCATGGCCGCCACCTGCGGCAGGGCCTGTTGCAGGCTGCGCAGGTGCAGGTCGATGCCGGGGATGTCGCCAAGGGCCACGCCCTTGTGGACGATGGATGTCAGGTCTCTGCCAAGCTGTTCAGCCAGTTGCGCGGCGATGTCGGCGCTCTGCCTCTGGTGCAGGCCCTTCAGCGGCGCGTAGAGGGCGGCGCTGCAACACAGCTGCCCCACGAGGAGCGGTGCCACGAGGGCCACGCGGGCACGGCGGCCCCACTGACGCGCGTCGAGGGTGCGCCCTGTCCTTCGAGTCTGGCCTGCCAGTCCCGTCTGTCGTGTCTGGCCCGTTCCCGTGGCCCCCACGCCCCCGCCGGAGGCGGGCAGCAGCGTGAGGCACAGCACCACCAGCAGCAGGGCCGACCCGCCCGCCACCGACGCGAAGAGCGGCAGGTACGAGGCGGCGTCGCGCAGTGCGGC
>Ga0302246_1001328_pt1 | contig 17825 bp, 18 predicted proteins | sample AAG_UR_Trp_MG_FD_193533 | JGI IMG/M metagenome (GOLD analysis project Ga0302246, IMG submission 193533) | Enriched activated sludge microbial communities from anaerobic digester in WTTP, New Holstein, Wisconsin, United States - AAG_UR_Trp | ecosystem: Engineered > Bioreactor > Anaerobic >...
TTACACCTGCTTCTGAGAATGATCTGAATGTACATAAGCAAAACTGGTCTGACATACCCCTCTGCTGATAAATACTGATGATGGTAGCCTGCCACATAGCATACCTCTTTGATACTGCTGTCTTTCGGAATAGATAATATTGAAGTTGATAGCTTTCCCCCGTAACATAACTCTCTGGCAGGGACATGCTCCGAAGGAGCATCCGTCAGCCGGAGCTTTCTCAGAATGAGAAGGATAACAATAACCTCCGGTGAAACCGGAGGTCCGGCATCCCCCCCTGACTGTTCAGCTCCGCAGGAGCTGAACAATACCAATGATGGTAACTCACCTCCCCCCCGGCCGATGTTTTTGTTACTAATACAACGAGACGAAAGCATGATACTAAATTCCAGGGAAAATCCGGGTCTGTGTCGCCCCGTTCGGGGCTCAAAATCATTGGTGTGACTTTAACCCCCGGTTAACACCGGGGGTTATTAATATTCAGTCACTTGCGTGACTCTATTGTCCGGATGCTTCGCATCTGACCTTCGCGGAAAGAACAATTTCCCCCTTATAATATGGCTTCTACGTAAATTTTTCCGGATGCTTCGCATCTGACCTTCGCGGAAAGAACAATTTCCCCCTTATAATACGACTTCTACGTGTATTTTTCCGGATGCTTCGCATCTGACCTTCGCGGAAAGAACAATTTCCCCCTTATAATACGACTTCTACGTGTATTTTTCCGGATGCTTCGCATCTGACCTTCGCGGAAAGAACAATTTCCCCCTTATAATACGACTTCTACGTGTATTTTTCCGGATGCTTCGCATCTGACCTTCGCGGAAGCTCATACTGCCCTTCTGAAGATACCTCTCTTCTACTGCCATCCACCGGTATGAATAATATTGAAGTTGATATCTTTCCCCCATAACATAACTCTCTGGCAATGACATTCAGGAATTAGGCGATCTTGATACCGGGAACTCCCTCCCGTAACATAACTCTCTGGCAGGGACATGCTCCGAAGGAGCATCCGTCAGCCGGCACCTTCTCAGAATGAGAAGGATAACAATAACCTCCGGTGAAACCGGAGGTCCGGCATCCCCCCAGGCTGTTCAGCTCCGCAGGAGCTGGACAATACCAATGATGGTAACTCACCTCCCCCCCGGCCGATACCCCAGGTGTCATGCTACTTTCACCCAATCGTAGTTTTTATGGTAATAAGATTTACCAGGATACCGAACTATTGAAGTATATGGCAAGAACTTGTAATTCCGAAATATTAACACCGGTTAAAGGCGTAAAGGGCCAGTCGGAGACAACATACCAATGGGGAAAAGCAGCTAATGATCTATACTCCAGGACTGTATCAGGGGTGAGACAACCTATTGAATCATTATTCAACTGGCTTATAGACAAAACAGATATTCAAAGAGCGTCTGAAGTGCGATCTACCAAAGGTTTGCTCGTGCATGTCTTTGGAAAAATCGCAGCAGCTTTCATTTACTTAATTTTTAACTCTTAATTCGCATTATTCATTACTCATTACCCGCATCTTATCCTCCGCATCCGTGGCGAAAGAGGAACTCACCGCTTATCCTCCGTTCTTACTGATGATTATTATAGTAGATGCTCAAAGCAATATAATCAACTATGTACTTCGAGAAATACATCTCGCCGATCGACCGGTGCAACAGCTTCAGGGTCTTCCTTGCCGGAGAAAGCAGGTCGCTGAGCTTTGCTGTTGTTCCGTCATCAAAAGTCAGCAGGATGTCGCGCCTGCGGCAAATCGACGGATTGTCGTCAGCTTCGGCATCAGTGATCTTTGCAGCTGCTTTTTTCTGCAGGACGCCATTGAGGAACACCTGGATCGAATCAATGCCTGAAGTCTTCTTCATGTCAACATTGCCGACCGATAGTATGTATTGCCTTTCATGATGCCTGAAGTCCTTTCCCGTTAAAATCAGTGCTTCTTTTAAAAGGATATCCCCGCCTTCTGCAAGTGCAAAGATCAGCTTTACCGTATCACCTGTCGAGCCGCTGCTGATTACCGAATAACCTTCGGGGAAAGTGAATTTTTTTGAATACTCACCGGTAAAACCCTGCTTCCAGGCTGAATACATGCTCATCTTACCGATATCTTCAGAATTGAGGCTGAAATCTGCCTCAAGCCTGTAATCGGAGTTGTTCAACCCGGTAAAATAATAATGGTAGCCGGCGGCCCTGATGGTAAAATTATTTTTCAGCACAGAGTCGGCCCTGTCGCAAAAATGGAGATGCATGGGATGAAATGCCAGTTTCTCAGGCATGTTTATTATCATCTTATCGCTCTCCCCGGTTTTTTCAAAGAGCCTTAAAGGGAAAAAGTGGTGGTGGTGTTTCGCTTCTCCCGGCTTGAAATCATATATTCCGGCGATCATTTCCAGGTCGATGCTGTCGCGGAATCCATAATTGTCGTCCGATTTTGCACCGTAATCGGTCACCGTAAGGATACTGAAGCCTTTTGAAACAGATATTGCATCGGCTGCAGTGTTGATCCTTGCAGCGCTCCTTTCAATTGATTCCTTCAATGAAAGATTCCTCTCATCTTTTGTGCATTGCCAGGCCGTTACGGCCATGATGCACAGTAAAATAACCGTTAACCTTTTCATGTTCTCTCACATTTATCAAATGATACCCAAAGGTATGATTTAACTTTTAAAATTTTTAATTCCGCGAAAAAATGTTGACAGCAGCCTGATTTATATGCGTTTTGCAGCCGGCAACCTGCTGCCGTTATTACCGCCCCCGCCCCTGCCCCTCCTGCCAGGGGATCTTCGCTGTCCGCACCCGCTGTCCTGCTTTTCAACTCCTTAACCCGTCAACTTTCATGTTTCAGGATGTAAAATGTAACAAAATTCTTTAAACTTGCAGATATTTTTTCTGCTTGAAAAGACTTATCTTTCTTCTGATGCTCGCCCTGGCTTCGGTACCGATGCTGCCACTGCAGTCAGGCGCCCAGATTCTCCGCGATCCGGAATCATTGGAAACGGTGAAACAATGCGTCGACAACATTTATAATTTCAGGTTTGGCGAGGCAAGGGAACTCCTGCAAAAAATAAAACGATCATGGCCCGGGCATCCTGTCGGATATATTCTCAGCGGAATGATAACCTACTGGGAGAATTTCCCGCTGCTCTCCTCAACCCCGGCTGGAGACAGTTTTCGCGACGACCTGAATGCCTGCATAAGAATATGCGGTGATGTCCGGAACCCGCCTGATTATGCCGAATACCTCCTGGCCAATCTGGGTGCAAGGGGCCTGCTCCTTATGTATTATGCCGACAATGACCTGAGCAGCGAGGTGTTTCCCCTGGCAAGGTCTACCTGGCGATACCTGCGCGAATCGTTTAACTATACCTCATCCTACGATGATTTTTATTTTTTCACCGGTCTGTACAACTACTACCGTGAGGCATACCCCGACAAGCATCCTGTTTACAAGGTGATTGCAATCCTTTTTCCGAAAGGCGACCGGGAAAAGGGATTGACCGAATTGCGCAGGGCAGCGGGAAATTCCATAATGCTGAAGGCCGAATCGGCTTTCTTCCTTACCCACATCTTTATAAACTTCGAAAATAATTATGAACGCGGTGAGGCACCCGGCAGGTTCCTTCATGAAACCTACCGCGGCAACGAGCAATACCTGGCAATTTATGTCAGGAACCTGCTGCTCCTCAGGAAATATGATGAAGCCGGGGATCTTATCCGGATCAGGAACGGCTCACTTGCAAATCCTTTTGTACGGGCGGAAATGACGATATTCAGCGGCATAATCCAGGAAAAGAAGTACGGCAACCTGGCAGAGGCCCAACGGCTTTACAACAAGGGTATTGCCGACATAAATCCCTATATTGTCTATGGTGATGAGATTGCCTCCTATGCATACTTCGGACTGAGCCGCATTGCGGGGATGAACAACGACAGGCAGGGGAAAAAGCTTTACCGCAAGCGGGCGCTTGAGCTGACCGATTATAAATCCGTCACATTTGACTGACCCGGGAAAACACCCCGGAAAAAGATGCAAATGACTGATATTGCATATTTAATGTAAAAAAACAAACCATATATCAAAATTAAAAGCAACATCTGTAAGGCTTTGCTTAATATTTCCTATTATTGTAGCCTGTTCCGAGAAACACTGTCAAAGTGTTGGTATTGGTCTATTAGTACTCTGAATATCACCAGTACAATGATAAATTCAGGTAACATGGATTTATCATGTCTCAATGTTTCAGGCAAAAAAGAATGTGACTGACGTGACGGGAGTATGTCCTTTTGTGTAGCTTCTACCGGTAACCGGATGAAAAATTATCCATCATTGCCTGAATGGATCCGGTCCATTTCAACCTGCAGTTTGCTGAATACATCATGTTATCCGTTGATTGAATCAGATCTGCAGTACTTTCAGATGCCGGTGGATCGGTGAATGATCGCCGGGATATCATTGATTACTCAAACGGAATCTCCCGGATGTACCCAGTCAAACAGGCTTGAAATCATCTGCGGGCCTGCATGTACTTAGCGAAACGGAAAGATAAACCAGAAATTTTTAAGGATACATATAAGTAAGCCGGTCTGACACGCCATTCTCCCTGGAGGAAGATCATCCGGTTAATTCATCCGGGGAATGAACAGCAGCTGATATTTCAATGGCAAGCTGTCCGCTGCGGGCAAGAGTCGGGATTTATTCATTTTAATTCAGATTATTGTCAAAATTGATTAATTTCGTCCAAACAGTTTTGACAAACTTTTTGCTGAATAAAATGAATATTAAAAAGAGGCTGGCTGCGATGGCAGTATGGCTGGTTGCCAGAAATACCGCAACCTGTTTGCTTGTGCTGCTTTTCATCACCTCATGCGTCACTCAGCGGAATCTCGGGTATATGCGCGAATCTTCCGGGGCTATCAGAACATTCAAGGCAAATGAACCTTCTGACTATAAGGTTAAGCCCAATGACGAACTTTACATTCAGATTAACAGTCAGGATGAGGATGCCGCCAACATTTTCACCTTTAGCCGGCAGCAATCTTTTTACCCGGGTACCCAGGGGCCATATGGTGCATCCCTGCTGGCTTACCCTGTCGACAGCGAAGGGTATCATCTGCTGCCCCTTGTGGGAAAGATTCCGGGGAATGAGGCATTTCCCGTTTGAAGTGATTCTTTCTGCCATAACTACAGGATTATTGATCTGTAATGTTGTGAAATAATTAACAATCATCACTTTGAATTGAATTTTATGATCCCCCGACTCAGATGGACAATACCGGTAAAGAAGAAATACTAAACATAAAACATGCAGTCGGGCTTGTTAAAAGGAACTGGCGCCTCTTCCTTGCCCTGCCTGTGTTCTTCCTTGCACTGGCTTTCCTTGTGAACCAGTTCTCAAGACCGGAATACCGGATAACTTCATCCATACTGATCAACCTTGATAATTACCGGCTGCAGAGGCAGGAAATAAACAATTACCTTAACAGCAGCCTGCTTCTTACCGATCCGAATTTTCAGAATGAAATGAGGATCCTCAAATCTTAACCGGTATTTGAAAAAACAATTGAGAACCTCGATCTTCAGACCAGGTACTACCGCAGATCCGGGATATGGTATGTCAATTCCTATAAAAACGTCCCTTTCACAATTGATTATGTAAAGAACCATATTCAGCCAGTGGGAGTTAGGTTCTACATCTCATTTCCCGGCGGAGATCAATTCTATGTAAGAGCTGAATCAAAAGAAGTTTCACTTTATAACCTGAAAACCGGCAAGTTTGCTGGACAAAAGAAAAACTGGCTTTTTCAGAAAAAAGCCAGTTTCGGTGAGCTTATTCAAACAGCCGACCTGGCCTTTATTGTCGATAAAGCCGGACCCGTTCATCATTCTGACGACCCGCCGGCGTGGTATGGCTTTGAGTTTCGCGACATGCACAGCCTGAAAGAGGAACTGATGAAAAAGTTTCAGTTCAGCGCCGCTCATTCCGGCCATACCCCGCCGGGGGAAATTTTCCGGTCAGATTGTATACTGCGGCCTTTGAACTTCATCAGGTTTTTCAGCATATTCAATAAAATTTTATTATTTTCGGCCTGTAACTTAAACCGGTTGATGAAGCAATACTTTAACATTTAATGCAAGCATGGCTTCTGACGAATGCCTCTGCAGCCGGCAGCCAGACTTCCGGGCACAGGATGAAAAAGAAAAAGAATTTCGGGGAACACATGATCAGTTCCGGTCTGACTGTCGCAGCAGTATTAAACATTTGTTTGCAACCTCATTTGCTGCACAGCCGTTGGCAGGACACGACCCGGCTTTTTTGAAACAACAGAATGTTGAAAATAATATAACCGCAACTTAAACAGGTTGTTGTATTCACCCGGCCCTGTGACTGACGTGGCGGAAGCATGCCTGGATGCGGGCAGAGGCCTTGGAGCAGGGGGCAGAGGGCATGGGGCTGGGAGCAGGATGCAGGGAACGATCAGAGGTTTTCCTTAAAAACATTCCAGAATATCCACTATTAAACAATCAGCCTCTATGAAAAGCTTAATCTCATTAATTGTTCTGGCTGCCCTTACCGCCGGCCTCAGCGGGCAGGGTGCAAAGAGACACTTTCCGTCCTCCTCGGATCTCAATCCGCTCAGGGGTTACGTCAACATAACTGAACTCGGCGGTGGCCCTGGTCTTGCTGTAACCAGCGTACCCTATTCAAAGTACTATTTCGGACTCACCACCGTAAACGGATACCAGATAAACCAGTACCTTATTGCAGGGGCTGGGCTGGGATTTCACCTGTACAACGAAGGCTGGCTCCTGCCGCTTTATGCCAGCGGCAGGTTCACTTACCCCATTCACGGCTCGAAAATATCACCCTATGCCAACGGTGATGCGGGGATACTGATCAGTTTCGGGAACTCGGGGGATGATAACCGGTTATTCGTTAACCCGGTCCTCGGCGCACGGTATACCATCAGCCCGGTCATGGCGGCCGACCTGGGTATCGGCATTTTTACACAAAAGCTCCCGGGAGCAAAAAGGGACTCCTTCCTGAACTTCAGGGCGGGCATCGTATTTATTCCTAAAAGATAATGTTCATGATCTTCCCGAAAAAGCGTAATGTCATAACCGTTCTGACCATCGTCCTGTTCACTGCCTCATGCGTTCCGAACAGGAGGATAACCATGCTCCAGCACACTGCCGGGAAAGGTGAGGAGCTCAAAGCCAATGAGCTGAAAGCCCGGAAGTACGAAACGGGTATCATTGAGTACCTGCTGAACCCGAACGATCTCCTCGACATAAAGATCTCCACCATGACACCCTCTGCATTCAACCCCTTCAACGATGCCGACCGCACCCTCGTGCCGGGCATGGTTTACGGGCAGTCGGGTACCCTGGTCCAGTCACAGGGCTATTTCATTGATCCTGACGGAAACCTTGAGCTTCCCATACTGGGAAAACTTCCGGTGGCGGGGCTCACCATCAGCCAGGCGCAGGACTCGATCGCCTCAGTTGTGAAAAAGTATCTCGAGCGTCCGGTTGTTCGTCTGAAGCTCCTGAATTTCCGCTTTTCTGTCATCGGTGAGGTGAAAAATGAGTCGACCCAGCTTTCCGGCGACAACAACCTGTCCCTCCTCCAGGCACTGGGCATGGCGGGGGGCGCCTCAGAGTTCGGTGACCTTTCGAAGATCAAGATAATCCGCCGCGCGGGCGAAACCACCTATGTCTTTTATGTTAATCTTTTAACAGAAGACTACCTTTCGAGCCCGTTCTACTACGTTCAGCCAAATGACGTTATCGTGGTACCTCCGCTGAAGCAGAGACCCTACCTCAAGTATGTGAGCCCGAACCTCTCGATCTTCGCCACCGCCGTCTCACTCCTTGTGGCAGTGTTCACCCTTTTCAGGATCAAATAATAAGCCCCGCGCCCCATGCTCCATGCTTCATGCCCCATGCGACTTAAAGATTTAAAAACCAAAAGACTTAAAGACTTAAACAATAAACCCGAAACCCGAAACCCGAAACACTCAAAACCCGCAACTCGAAACCCGAAACCCGAAACCCGCAACCCGAAACTCGAAACCCGAAACCCGAAACCCGAAACCCGAAACCCGAAACTCGAAACTCAAAACCCGAAACCCGAAACACCCGAAACTCGAAACCCGAAACCCGAAACTCGAAACCCGAAACCCGAAACTCGAAACCCGAAACCCGAAACCCGCAACCCGAAACCCGCAACCCGAAACATAGCAAACACACAGCCATGACCGCCACACCACACCAACCCGCGCCGCCCCGCCCCCGCCCGCCCCAGGACGATATCGACCTTATGAAATATTTCTATCTTTTCCTGGGCAACTGGCACTGGTTTCTGCTTGCCCTGATGCTGTCGGTGGCGGCGGCCCTGTTTATCAACAAGTATTCGCCGAGGGTACACCGGGTCAGCGCGTCGCTGCTGATCGAGACCCCTTCGGGAAGCCCGGTGGGCCCAATGTTCGGAGGAGCCGACCTGATGGCCGGGTACGGGTTCAATACAGGCAGGTTCAACCTTCAGAACCAGGTGCTGATAATGAAATCCACTTCGCTCATATCAAAGACCATCCGGGCACTCGACTTCAGCGTGACCTATTACAGCGACGAAATGTTCGGACCGCGCGAAAGCCTGAACAATGTTCCCTTCATCGTGCTGCCCGATTACTCGAGACCCCAGCCCCTGGGGGTGATGTTCACCCTCGAGATCGCGGGCGACGGATCAATGAAGCTGGGCAGCAGGAACACCGGCAGCGGGGTCAGGATGTACAGCTATTTCTCCGAAGAGATGTCGCCGGGTCCGGCCGAGATCAGGACCGGCAGGACGGTGAAGTTCGGCGAGGAGATAGTGTCGGACCACTATGCTTTCGCCATTGTTCCCCGCAATGCCGACGGTGCAAACCCTCCCCCGCCCGCCCCCGGCCGGTGGTTCTTCAGCTTCAGCAGCTATGCCGATCAGACTGATACCTGGAGTAAGCGCCTCAGTCTCAAACCGGTGGAGAACGAGGCATCAATGGTGAGCCTCGAGATCCTGTCGGAGTGCCCCGAGAAAGCAAAGATGTTCCTCGACAAACATATCGAGATGTATCTCCAGCGCACCCTCGACAAGAAGAACCAGGTCGCAACCAATACCATCAGCTTCATCGACAGGCAGCTCAGCACCATTGCCGACTCCCTCGACATCGCCGAGGGCACGCTGCAGGATTTCAGAAGGAACAGGGAGGTGGTCGACCTGAGCTTCCAGTCGCAGCAGCTGTTCGCCCAGGCAAAGGAGCTCGACAACCAGAAGGCTGCAATGAAGATGCAGGACGACTATTTCAGGTACCTTCTCTCCTATCTCGCCGAGAACAGGGATGCGGGCGATATCGTGGCCCCGTCGGTGATGGGCATCAGCGATCCGCTGCTGAATAACCTCGTCCTCGAGCTCAACCGCATGGCCGACCAGAAGATCGCCATGGGAGGAAGCGGCGCCAGCAGGAACCCCTATCTCACAACCCTCGAGTCGCAGATAAGGAACGCAAAGGCCAGGCTGGAGGAGAACGCACGCAACCTGCTGAACAACACCAACCTTGCAATGAGGGATCTGAACAACAGGCTCAATTCGCTCATGACCGAGATACGGAAGCTGCCCCAGACCGAACGGGAGCTGCTCGGCATCGAAAGGAAGTTCAAGCTCAACGACAATATCTACACCTATCTGCTACAGAGGCGCGCCGAGGCGCAGATAACGAAAGCCTCGAACACGCCCGACAATGAAATCATCGACAATGCGATCATTCGGGAAGCAGTGAAGCCTAAACCGGCACGCAACCTGGGGCTGGCGGCGATTGCAGGTCTCGTGGTACCGGCCCTGGTACTGGTTCTGCTGAGTGTACTGAACAACAGGGTGGAATCAGAGGAAGACATCAAAGCAATAGCCGACATCCCGGTGGCAGGACATATCATCCACAGCGCAATGCCCTACCAGACGGTGGTGCTGAATGACCCGAAAAGCCGGATAGCCGAAACCTTCAGGAACCTGCGCACCAGGCTGCAGTTCTTCACGCGCGAAATAAAATCGCCGGTGATCCTTATCACCTCATCGGTGCCGGAAGAAGGCAAATCCTTTACTTCTGTCAACCTTGCCTCCGTTTACAGCCTGGCCGGGAAGAAAACCGTCCTGATTGGCTTTGACCTCCGCAGGCCTAAGATCTTCGGTGATTTCAACCTTAAAAGGGATGCCGGTATTTCCACGTACCTCATCGGACAGAACACGCTCGATGAGATAATCCAGGACAGTGAATACAGGGACCTGTCGGTGATCGTTGCCGGTCCCGTTCCGCCCAACCCCGCCGAACTGGCAGGGTCGGCAAAGACAAGGGAGCTGTTTGACGAACTCCGGAGGCGGTTCGATTACATAATCATCGACAGCGCTCCCCTGGGAGCGGTGTCCGACAGCTACTCGCTTGCCCAGCTGGCCGACATAACCGTGATCCTTGTGCGGCACAACAAGACGGTCAGGCACATCCTCGAGAACACCATCGCCGATGCAAAGGCAAACGGCATAAAGAACATGAGCCTGCTTCTCAACGATATAAGCCGCAGCAAGGGAGTGTACGGATACTCGGGCAGGTACAGGTACGGATACGGGTACAGGTATGGTTACGGATACGGCAACGGTTACGGCTATTATTCCGACAACGGGAACGGGACCGCAAGGAAACACCTGTGGCAGAAGGTCACATGAACCGAAGTCTTGGGTCACTGTTATTCATTAAAACAATTTAAGCAATCTTTTTATGAATATTTCCATAGCCGGCACCGGTTATGTCGGTCTGGTCAGCGGCGCCTGCTTTGCCGAGCTGGGTGCAACTGTGCGGTGCATCGACACCGATCAGGCAAAGATCGCCGGGCTCAACAACGGTATCATGCCCATCTACGAGCCCGGTCTCGCGGACCTGGTTCATCGCAACATGAAGGCTGGCAGGCTTTCCTTCTCAACCGACCTTGCCGGGAGCCTTGGTGATACCGAGATACTGTTCATCGCCGTGGGTACGCCGCCGGCTGAAGACGGCAGCGCCGATCTCAGTCATGTCCTGGCTGTGGCCAGGACGATAGGTGAAAACCTTGAGAAATACCTGCTGGTGGTCACCAAGAGTACGGTCCCGGTCGGCTCGTCGGAACTGGTGAGGGAAACCATTGCCGGGGAACTGAAACGGCGCGGCAAGGCAATCGGGTTCGATATAGCCTCCAATCCCGAGTTCCTCAAGGAAGGAGCCGCCATCGAGGATTTCATGAAGCCCGACAGGGTGGTTGTAGGCACCGACAGCGGCAGGGCAAGGGAGCTGATGACCCGGCTCTATGCCCCTATGCAGCTGAGCAGCTTCAGGGTCATCTTCATGGACATAGCCTCGGCCGAGATGACCAAGTATGCGGCAAACGCCATGCTTGCAACACGCATCAGCTTCATCAACGAGATAGCCAACCTCTGCGAGAAGGTCGGAGCTGATGTATCCCTGGTGAGGAAGGGCATCGGCAGCGATACCCGCATAGGCAGCAAGTTCCTCTATCCCGGTCCGGGGTTCGGCGGATCGTGCTTCCCGAAGGATGTGAAAGCGCTGATAAAGACCGGGAGGGATCATGGTTCGCCTGTGACGCTCCTGGAGTCGGTCGAGGCCATCAACGAAAGGCAAAAGCGGGTGCTATTCGGTAAGTTCAGCGATTACTACAGGGGAGATCTCAGTGGCAGGCGGGCTGCGGTCTGGGGACTCTCATACAAGCCCGGCACCGATGATATGCGCGAGGCGCCGTCGCTTACACTCATAAGCCAGCTGCTACAGTCGGGATGCACCGTGAGGGTCCATGACCCCGTCGCAATGGACGAGGCCCGCCGCCGCCTCGGCCCGGCAATTGAATATGCAGCCGACATCTACGACTCGGTCACCGGCGCCGATGTGCTCTTTCATGTCACCGAATGGAAGGAATACCGCATGCCCGACTGGCAGAAGATAGGGTCGCTCATGAAACATCCGCTGCTGATCGACGGCCGCGGCGTGTTTGACAGGGCTGGCCTCCCCGGCATGGTGTGCCTGAGAATAGGATAAGGAAAAGGATCCCGGATACGACGGGGAATATATTCAACCTCTCTCCCTGCTGAGAATGTACCCACCCTCCCAACCTCCCTCCCTGCCCGCAGGGAGGGAGGGGTAGTACCTGCACACGATATTAATAATGTAACTACAGCATACAAATACGGATACAAACTGAAATCAACGGACTCACCGTGCGGATTATTCTCTGCTGATGATGGACTCACACTCGCGGTCTCGCTCTATCCTGACGATGTACCCACCCTCCCAACCTCCCTCCCCGCCGGCAGGGAGGGAGGTGCAGCTCCTGCAAGCGATAGGATAATGTAACTGCAGAATACAAAGACGTTCAGCCGGCAGGGAGGGGTAGTACCTGCAAGCGATATTATTAATGTAACTATAGCATACAAATACGGATACAAACTGAAATCAACGGACTCACCGTGCAGAATATTCTCTGCTGATGATGGACTCACACTCGCGGTCTCGCTCTATCCTGACGATGTACCCACCCACCCGGTCTCTCCCGGGGGAGGGACTTGAAGAACCCCATAACTATAAACCATCTCAAACAAACAGAGACTTATAACCTTGCAGACAACTATCGTCCCCCGCTCTCCCGGGAGCGGGGGATAAGAGGGGGTGAGGTAAATCAAAACACCGTCTCACTAAATCCCTCCCTGCTGAGAAGGTACCCACCCTCCCGGCCTCCCTCCCTGCCCGCAGGGAGGGAGGAGCAGTTCCTGCACGCGATATGGTTAATGTAACTGTAGAATACGCAGACGTTCAGCCCGCAGGGAGGGAGGGGTAGTTCCTGCACGCGATAGGGTTAATGTAACTGTAGAATACGAATTCGTTCAGCCGGCAGAGAGGGAGGGGCGGCTTTTGGACCCGCTAAGGCTGATGGACCTGAGTAATATTGGAATGCTCCGGAACGCAGCAGGGCGGGGTGAATTTTAAAAAAGGACGGGTTTGCCGACGGAGTTGCGGCAGATCTCCGTGCAGTTGGTCCCGGAGCTTCGGAAACTGGTGCCGCCCGGGGTGTTAACCAGCCAAGCTGATCTTAAGGCTAAACAGACGAGTAATATGAACCGGCTGATTGTTTTCTTAATCCTGAGTATCCCCGTAATAATCATTTCATGGCGAACGATGTTTAGCATAAAGAGCCATGGTTTTTACAGATTCCTCAGTTGGGAGTGCATATTATGGCTGCTATCTGCAAACTGCAAATACTGGTTTAATTCGCCTTTATCAATAATTCAGATTTTTTCGTGGATTCTGCTGATAATATCAGGTTACCTGATTATAGCTGGTGTAAGCCTTATGAAAGAAAGAGGAAAAGCAGGGAAAAACAGAAATGAGTCATCACTGTATGAATTTGAAAAGACAACAGAACTGATAGATACGGGGATCTTTAAATACATCAGGCACCCTTTATATTCATCTTTGCTTTTTCTGACCTGGGGAATTTTTTTAAAACATCCCACGATTGAGCTATTGATTGTATCGTTATTTTCAACATTGTTTCTTTTAATGACAGCAATATCGGATGAGAAAGAATGTGTTGACTACTTTGGTGATAAATATCTGGATTACATGAAAAGAAGTAAGATGTTTATCCCATACATAATATAGAAAACTCTGGCTGACAGGGAGGACCTCATGCGGCATGCAGTGCCAGGCATGAAGTCACCCGTTGCTCTATCCCGATGAATTTATTGTTTATACTTTATTGTTAATTGTTTAACAGTTGCAGGCAGGGTTTTAAACGAAAAACTGAGTTGAAAAAAATTACGGAGGTTAAAAAAGCGCTGCTGATACGCAACTCATGGTCGAAGAGCCGGGGCGACGGCGGCTATGGCTGGCTGCCGTACGACTATGTGCTCACCGACCTGGCACTCGACTACTGGCCGCTGCCCGGCATGCAGCGGATAGATACCGGCAACTTCGGGCTCCAGGCCGGCCTCGGCTCACGGGTGAACATACGATCCTGCGAGTTGGTGGCCAGGCACTTCAGCAGGCAGGAGAGGGCGGCAGACAGTCCGGCTATTAGCACCGGCCTGATGATAGCCCGGGTGAACACCGCCCCGGCATCCGGGATATTGATCAGCCCGGTCAGAAGGGCTGTGAGTACCGCGATCAGCAGTCCGCGAAGGAAGTCACGCGCTTTGAGCCTGAAAAATTTTGATCTCATCACAATTGGCTTTTAATTAACTTTCACGGGCATTAAAGTTAATCCTTTTAAGAGATTGAAGTCAATAACATTCCGGATTATGAGAACAGAAGATCAGTTTCTGTTTCTTTCTACATAGCTGAGCGCTTCCTGAACTGGCCATTTAAGAATCAGGGTATGAGAAGTCCTGTCACCGACAGAGAAATGAACATTAAAAAAGAATGGCAAACATTAAATCTCCGCTATTATCATTAACTTGTAATATGATTCCGGATCCACGGCAAGACATAGGCTGTTTACTGAAAAAGAAGTATTTCTGGGATGTTGACATTTCAGCGGGCAGGACTGTTCCAATAAGACTTATTGTTGAAAGGATCTTCAGTTTTGGCACTCTTGCAGAGATGAACCTGGTAATTGGATATTTTGGGAAAGAAGAGGTAGAAAAAACACTTGTTAACCTTAATTTTCTGGATTCCAAAACGCTCAATTTCGTATCGAAGTATTTCAACAGGCCGAAAAAAGATTTCAGATGTTATACACGGAGGCGGTTGACCACTCAATACTGGAGTTACTGAAGTCCCTGCAGTCGAAAGAGTATCTGAAAGGCTTTTACCTTGCAGGAGGTACCGCACTGGCATTATACAACGGGCACAGACGTTCACTCGACATAGATCTGTTTTCAGATTTTGCATTCGATGCTGCCTCAATGCTGGAAAACCTGTCGCAGGATTATCAGTACTCACTCATGTTTTCGGCGCCAAACACGCTTAAGGGTATCATTGATGAAACAAATGTCGATATCATTGCTCACAGGTATAAACTGACCGGAGAGCCTGTCATGCATAAAGGGATCGGACTGCTTTCGGAAGCCGATATAGCCGCGATGAAGTTGAATGCCGTCTCAGTCAGCGGTCAGCGGATCAAGGATTTTATCGATATCTGGTTTCTTCTTGAAAAGTACGATTTAAAAACAATGCTTTCGTGGTATTCATATAAATACAATCAGACGAATGATCTTCTCATCCTCAAGAGCCTGATTTATTTTGATGACGTTGATGAATCAGAATGGCCCGTGATGATCAGGAACAGGGATGTAAAATGGAAAGATATTAAGCGGAGTCTTGAGAAAAAGGTCATCTCATACAGTCGGCATGCAGATGGAAGCCCAGGCTTATGATGCAGGAGGGCGGCAGGAACAATGAGTAGTCAGTAATCAGTATCGGTTCCTGACGAGCTCACGATCAAAGGGAGCAAATCTTTTTACAGCGCAGCGTAAAGACCACAAACCCAATCCGGGTTAAAGGAGAGTCAACTCCGGAACATCCATTGCAATTGACTGTAATTATGGTTATCACAAACATTATTTTTGCTCGAAGAACACGAGACGCTGGCTTTAACTTATACTTATATTGAGCGTTTTTTGAAAAAAATAAAAGATAGTTTGTTTATTAACCTAAAGATGAGTATTTTAGAAGTGATAAAACAGATAAAACCCATCACCTTCCAGGTGATTCACAAAACTATCTTTTATGGATACCAAGATAACAAAAATCTCCGTAACAAACGACAAAATTTCTGGTCGCGGCGGACTTCCCTTTATGATTCGCTATATTCAAAGAACCGGGTTATTTTCAATGATGTTGAGCATTTTGACCCCGGGGCTGAAGAAGCATTCCAAAGGACTACAGCCGGAACAATTTCTATCATTACCAACAAATTATATGAAGACACAAGGGAGTATGCCCGTGATTTGTCTCCCGCGGGCTTCAGTCTGGTCCGCAAAGACAAAACATCCTGGATGATAACAGAGTTCGGTAACAGACTCAAATCATGGAGCAGATTTCGCCGGAGTATTTACACGAAATTGCAGGCTGAACAGGATGGTCAGTATATATTGGAGTCATCCCGGCCTGAGTCCATCATTACCACCAATATCGGAATGTGCAGGATGGCCGATGACAGAATGCGCAGGACATGCGGTGAAAAGTACTTCAAGGCAGAAGAGATTGTGAGACTTTCCCATTCAAGAGGCGCCGATGAGCTGATACACAGAAGCCTGAAGGAACTTGCCACCAGAGAACAACTGCCTTTCAAGGCTTTTGGCATGAACCAGGCATATTATTATTTACTGGTGATTGTACATTTTATGTTTGAGACTTACAAGCGGGATGTTACCCCTGATGTGATACCGGTAACAGTATATCCGGACACATTCCGGAGAAGATTGATAGATTTTGCAGTCAAAATAACGTCAAAGGCCAGGTACATTGTCATGAGTGTTACCCGGAATATTTACGAAACAATTCATATTGATCAGTTATGGAAAAGATGCCAGTCACCTCCGGTAATTCAATTTGCCTGAGCAAACCATGCATTCGACTTCACAGAAACATCCCAAAAGGGATTGGTATGCCCGTAAACATAATAACGAGACAAAATATCAGGCAAATCTGCCCTGATCAGCACTCCAGGAGGATAAAAACTCTCTTCACGTAGTATAATACCACCAGAAGTATGGTTAATTTTGAAGCAAGCGATACAAAAAGCTCAGGTGAACTTATGAATCGCTCAATTTAGGTTATATTAACTGTAAATCCCGCTCAATTATACCATGATGCGGCCATACAGGAGTTCACAGACAGCGACAGCTGTCGCCGGATATTGATCCCGGCATCGGCTAAAACGGCTTCTGAGGCTCTCAGGCAATATCGTGAGCGAAACTCGGCGGAGCTGTACTTCGATGATGAAAAGAACCTTCCGGATCTCCGGTGCCTGAAAAATCACGACGCGCAGACAGTCACAACACCCGCATCAGCACAACAACCCGTGTTTGATATCTTCGGTATACCATACATCAGTAAGGGCAAAGATTCTAAAAAGGGGAAGGGTAATATAATCTTATCTCAAGGTAATCAGGAATAAATATGGTTATAAAGAGACTGGATTTTCAGATTGATACAAAATTTTAAAATTAAAACATGCGATCGTCATGTGCGCAAACCAGCCAGATCCCGATTTAGAGCTACGTGAAGCGTTTGGTGTCATCCTGTCACTGGACTGCTTCAGTGATTATATTTCCGCAATCGCCGGGCTTATTTTCAATGACAATCTCAGTAAGGAAAGCTTAAGCAAGATTCTCAGTGACCACAATATTGAGCGGGCTGAAGATATTAAGGAGGAGCTTCTGGATCTGCTGCTTGTCTATATAAACCTGATTCTGAACGACCATATCATTGCTGAGAAGGAAAGAGAGAATCTCGGGCTCTTTAAAATATACTTCAGGATCAAAGAGGGAGATTTCTGTAAGCTGCGCTATGATGATATTCAGGACATCATATCCCGTCAGTTTGAACGACTCTATACAGATCACAGGATTGATCATGCAGAAGCTATCCATACAGGCTATCTGCAAGGGTTATTTGAATTAGTCAAGACTTAATCTGACAGTTAGGGATTAAACTCTATTTGAATTTAAAGCAAACAAAAAGAAGTTTAACCCCAAAAACTGTCAGAAATGAATGTAGAAGCAAAATTAATCAAAAGCAAG
>Ga0302246_1001330_pt1 | contig 17812 bp, 29 predicted proteins | sample AAG_UR_Trp_MG_FD_193533 | JGI IMG/M metagenome (GOLD analysis project Ga0302246, IMG submission 193533) | Enriched activated sludge microbial communities from anaerobic digester in WTTP, New Holstein, Wisconsin, United States - AAG_UR_Trp | ecosystem: Engineered > Bioreactor > Anaerobic >...
CCAGGTGTCCCAGAAGGGATGGTCCGCGGGAAACACCTTGCCGTGCAGTGCCAGGTGAGTCGGGCGCGTCCGGCTGTCGTTGACGGCGCTGTAGCGCCAGTAGGGGCGGCGGTTTGCCGTCTCCCGCATCTGCTTGTAGCGGCCCACGCTGTAGGCCGTCTGGATGTTCGTCCGGAAGATATTCTCCACCCGCCAGGCCCGCACACCCGTCCAGCCTCGGCGTTCGATGACGGCGGCGATGTCACGCTGAAAATCGGCGTAGGTCGTTCCCTTGGCGATGGCCGACTGCAGGGCCTGGTACACCGTGGCCAGCTCATCCCCCTTGGCGATGCCGGATACGGCAAAGGCGTGCAGTTTTGCCTCGTTGGACAGGCGTGCGAACTGCCCGGGGGACAGGAGGACCTTGTTCCGCCAGTACTGCACGGCCTCCTCCATCGGCAGCGGTTTCAGGTCGATCGCCGTCATTTCGCCCCTTTCTCCGCGGCATAGCGCCCGTACAGGTGCGCGTTAAACGTTGCCCGCTCCAGCTGGACCGCCAGTTCGTCCATGTCCATCAGCGGATAGGTTTCCAGGATATTCTGCATGGCCTCTTCGTAAGATTGGGCCGACTGCAGGGCTTCCAGGATCCGGTCCTCGTTTCGTTGCAATGCGCCGGCCGCATCCGGCAGAGCGGTGTCCATCATGGACTCGACGGCCGCCTGGTCAGGCGTAAAAGCGCTTTTCCCGGCCGACGCGGCCACAGGCACCAAGCCGGGGGCGTTTTGGCCGTGCAGGCGATATGACGCCGCCACAGGGCTGTTTGCATGCCACGATTCGGCCGCCGGTTTTTTCAGCACCGTTTCCCCCTTCGCCGGCAGCGGGATTTTGAACCGCTCGGAAACATGTTCCTGCGAGATGGGCTGGCCGATTTCGGAGGCGCCCTTGTAGACGTTCATCAACATCTCCAGGTCCTCCGGACGTTCGTAACGCAGGTTGAACCAGGGCAGCGGCTTGTCCCATCCGTAGTTGTAGCCCACCAGGGGGCGGATGATCTGGAAACGGATCGTCTTGGCCAGCGATTCCGCGTCCGCGATGATCAGATCCTGGCGGACTTTGTCCTGGGCGTCCTCGTTGCCGAGCTTGCCCGGCGTGCCTTCGGTGGTCGCCGTCTGGCCGAGGATGGCCTTGGACATCTGCTTGTCGCAGAAGTTCGCCAGGGTTTCGTACACGTTGTTCGTTCCGGCGTTTTTGATCGTCTCAACGAATTCTATCTCCGTGTTCTTGGAGATGACGCCGGCGGCGTCGCTTCCCAGGGAGCGGATCGCGGCGATGAGTGCGGCCTTGTCTTCCGGCGTCGCACCGACCTCGTATCTCCCGAGACGCAGCGGCATGCCGTAGACTTCCGCGAAGGCCACCCAGTCTTTCAGGGAGTAGTTCTTGAACAGGTACATCCAGGCGCAGACCCGCATGACACCCGCGCGGGTGTCATAACCGGAGCGGGCCTTGTAGCGGTGGTAGACGAGCTTGAACGGCGGCATTTCCTCGCCGTGGACAGGTTCCGCCTCCGTCAGGATCCGGGGCACTTCGAAACTCCTCCGCCAGGGGTCCGCGGCGCCGCGCTCGTAGAAGACGGCCTTTTTGGCGTGGATCCAGGTCAGGTGATTGATCAAGGCCTTTCCGCTTGACATATCCCAATGGAGCTCGGCAAGAGAATAGCCCTTTCCGATCGCATCCAGCAGATCGAGGAGGGCGTCGTCGAAAGATTCCAGGTTGAAAACGCAATCGGCGACAAAGTCACGGATCTGCTTGTCCCCGGCGCTTTCGGACCAGGGGGTGATTTCGTAATCCAGGCCGTGGACGGCGTTCTTTCGGGTTTGCATCTCGGAGAAGAGGTGCGCGTCCTTCTCCTCCATTTCCTCGAAAAGTTCCGCCTGGCGGGCCACGTCGCCTATGTCGGCCTCCTTGAAAATCGTGGCCAACTTCTGAGGCGTAAGTCCGCCGGAGGGGTACTCGCTCCAGCGGTCGCGGACCATCGTGACTGCGATTTCCCGCGTCTCCGGCCGTTTTTCTACTTGAACCTCGCGTCCAAACTGATCGTACAACAGGGCCATCAGTAAGCTCCTCTCGAGACGTAGGCGCCGCCGCCGGTGTCGTCGCCCGATGGTGCGAAACGCCGCCGACTGACCGTTTCATAGGCGACGGGGCCGCCGCCCCATTCCTGGTGGACGGCAAACCAGGCCATCGCCACGGCCACGCCCGCATCGCCGTGGCGCAGCTTGTTGTCCTTTCCCTTGACCCGCACCTCCGGCAGCCGGGCGACACCGCGGACAACCTTGAATGCCCGCAGATCCTCGATCACATCGGCGTCTTTTGGCAGCAGAATGGTCTTGTCCTCAAAGGCCGCCTTGACCTTCGGCATGTTCTCCCGATACCAGGGCTCCGTCAGCATGACCTGGGCAATCCGGCCGGCGCCGTACCGCTGCATGGCGCGCTCCGCCAGGTACTGGCCGTTGCCCCGGGCATCCAGGGCGCCGAAGCGGAATCGGGGCAGGCGGTCGCAGATGTAGTAAAAGATCTGCTCCTGCTGCTGGAATGGAATGTTCCTCAACTCCGCCTGAAACAGGGCGCGCCAGTTGGCGGCCTGCTGTTCTTCCAGCGGGAGGAAGACCGACAGGTCGCCGAGCCGGCCGAAATCTTCGCCGACCACGGTATTCCTGGCCGGGTCGAGATCCCGGAGCAGGGGCTTCAGTGTTTCTTCGCACCAGTCCTTGACTTCCGCATAACGGATGTGGTCCGGCAATTCGGCGAATGAGGCGGGCTGCTCGTAGCGGATCACGGGGATCTCCGGAGACAGGCAGGTCTCGATCACGGCGCGGGTCAGGAAGGTCCCCGTCCCCTGGGACGGGATGCAGAAAAGCTCCTCGTCAGCGTCGGCGCCATAGGAATCGATAATGCCCTGCCGCCAGAGAGCCTCGCCGTCCATTGTCCATTCACGCCCCAGTACCGCGCAAATCCGCCGGTAAAGTCCGTCCTGCAGGGCGTCGTCGAAAGTGACGCGGTGGAGGCTGTAGGGCTTCTTCCCGGCCCGGATGTCCTGGATAACGGAGTTGAATTCGTTCGTGTCCCCGAAATGGGTACTGATGACCCGCACCTGGCCGCCCCACATCAAAAGCGCCATCGCCGCCTTGAGGAGACCCGGCAGGTCGTCGTGGAACGCCGCCTCGTCGATGACCACGCGTCCCTGCTTGCCGCGGAGGTTGGTCGGACGGCTGGACAGCGCCGTGATCCGCCAGCCCGATTCGAGGGTCAATTTATAGGCCAGGATGTTCTTTTCCTGGACGACGCCGCCGATCTCCATTTCATCCGGCTCGCCGTATTCCTCGATTTCCGAAGCCGCCAGGTTGTAGGCCCGGGCCCAGTTGGCGCAGTCGTTCACAAATTCCAGGGCCATGTCCTTCGTGTAGCCGATGTACCAGACGTTGCGTTTCTCGCCGCTGCCCTTCTCGGAGGCGTACAGGGTGTCGTCCGCCGCCTCCGCCCAGGAGATGCCGACACGCCGCGATTTTTCGATCCACTTGACCGGCGCCTGATCGGCGACCCACTTGACCTGGTAGGGCAAGAGCACGCCCGTTGCGGCGCGCGCCTGGTCGAAATCATTCTGTCGGTTCGCGTCGGTCATACGATCCCCAAAATCTTCTTCCGGATTTCTTCGGCGGTCTGTTCGGAAAGCCCGCTTTTCTTCACTTCCCTGACGATCTCTTCGGCCGTGTCCCGCGCCTTGCTTCTGACCTCCGCCATCCACTTCTTCTGGTCGACGGACGCCTTGCTGAGTTTCGCCACCATGACGCCCATCTTCGGCAGCAGGGCGGCGATATCGGCGTCCTGGTTCTTGACCAGAATGTCGAAGCTCAACTGCTGGATCAGGCGGATGAGGGCCTCGTTCATGCTTCCCTCGTCGTCGCCGACGGTGGAGACGATCGCCTTGGCCTGCTCCGTCGCGATGCGAATCGCCTCGCACTTTGCCTCGAAATCCTGCCCGAAGCGGTGAATGGCGGACCGCGATATCTCGTAACCCTGATCGCGCAGCCATTGTTCCAGGGCGGAGTAGTCGCTGAAACCGCCGGTAATCAGCCTGCGTTCCAGTTCGGACCGGATCTCGTCCGGCAATTGCGTGATCTTGGACCGAGCGGGCATCATTCCCCCAGGAGGTTGCGTAACTGTTTCAGGCCGCCCAGGACGTCCTGGTAGCGTTTCTTCGCGTCATCCAGCGCAATGGACCATTCGGCGATCTTGTCCGGCTGCAGATCCTCGATCGGAGCCATCGGGTCCAGAGCGTCCCGCAGATTATCGATCAGCCCCTGGATACGTATTTCCAGGGACTTTTTTTCCATTTCCAACGTCTGGCGTCGTCCTATCCATTTCAATCTTTCGCTCATGCCGCCCTCCGTTAAGGATTGTTCTGTGTAAGTTGCGTCAGTTTCAGCACTTTCTGCGCATCCACCCGGACCAGCGGGCAAAACTGATTCTGACGGATGGCGTCATCCACTTCGGTCATCTTCTGGATATTGAGGGTCACAATGTCCCGCAAATCCTTGGCGATACTGGCGAAGTCCCGGCATAGGGAAACGTTCGCCTCGTACATCTTCCGTTGTTCCGCCATGTCGTTTTTGTACTGGTCCATGACCGCCCAGATGCGCCGGTTATCGAGCCACCAGAGAAACAAGATCAAGCCGACCAGTCCGAAATCCCCGGCAATCTTGAAGATATTGGAAAGGCTAAACGAGTCCACGCGTGGCCCCCCTTTCATGCCGTTTCTGGCAGTCGATGCAGCGGGTGGCGCCGGGTCTGGCCTCCAGGCGGTCCGCGTCGATTTCCTTTCCGCAGTCGGCGCACAAGTGTGTGCCGGGTCCCGGTCCATCCCCCTGCGCAGAGGTGACGGCCGGGCCGGCTGCTCTCGATTTCACCTGGTGATTCTGCGACCGCCCGAAATGCCGGTTCAGGGCATTCCGCCGGAATAATTCCTCGTTCTGTTGCGCCTGGTCAATTTCGTCCATTCTTGTCTCCGGATAGGTTTTCCAGGATCTGCCTCAGCTCGGCCTGGTAGCCCTGCATGATTGCATGGTTTTTCAGCAGGTTCTTTGCGTTCGCCTCGTCCAGACAGTACCAGCCGGACGTGGCCGACGCTCGCCAGAGCACTTCGTAGTAAGCCGGCTCCGGCGGCAGCTCCGGCACCGAAGCCGGAATGTACGCGGTTTTAACGGCCGTCCGGGCCGAACATGCCGTTAAGCCGATCAAGCAGAGGATCAGCAGGGCCCTTTTCATGGTCTTTCCCTTCCGTTTTGATGGCGTCGATCTCGCGGATCCGGGCGACGACGCGGTCCCGGTTTTTCAGCCGCGCGCTGCAGAGCGTGTCCGACCGTTGCAGCTCCGCCCGCAGGCGGGCGATCGTTTCCGTGTTCTCCCGGCTGACCTGCTGCGCGATCTCCAGTTCGGCCCCCAGGCGCTCGATCGTCGCTTTCTGCCGGTGGATCCCGACGCCCCGGATCTGCCAGGACGCCACGCTGCCGATCCCAACGCCCGCCAGCACCAGGACCGCCGCGGCGATCCATTTCCAGTTGCGGATCATGTCCATGTCATCACCAACGCTTGTATTTTTCGCTCCGAGCCCGGATCTGCCGGGGGTAATCGCAGTTGACCCGGCACAGGTCCAACGGCCCCCACTTCGTTTCAATCACCCGCCGGCGGCAGGCCGCTTCGACCGCCTGCCGGTCGCAGGACCCGGCCCGCCGGATCTCTCTGTTGAGCTGGCCGGCGCCGCCGTTGTACGCGCGGTAGGCGTTCCACCAGGACGGACAGAGCACCTGGCTGTACAAATCAAGATCGTAAAGAACAAGCGCCCGGATCGCCCATTTGGGATCGTAGGGCGCCGCCGCATCGGAGAGTTCACGGAGTGCGGTCTTTCGCCCGTGGATCCACTCGGCGGTCCGCGGCATGAATTGCCCCAGGCCCGCCCCGCCGTCGAAGGCCGTCACGCCTTCATTGCAGCGGCTTTCCTGCTCGATCTGCGCCATGAATTCATGGGCGGGGGCGTCCATGCCGCCGAAGAAACGGGCCTCCCGGATCACCTGGGGGTAGTACCGCAGGCACCGGTCGACGGTCGTTTCACAGGCCGAGGGTGCCGGCCAGAATAATTGAGCCGTAAAACAGGCCGCGGAAAATAAGGACACCCAACCTTTCATAGCCTTGCAGGGCCTCCATTTTACCGAAAAACAGCCGGTAGCCGATCGCCCAGAGGAGCTCGGCCAGGCCGGCGAATACCGTAACCAGGCAGATCTTGTAGGTGAGGGTGATGATGGCCTGCCGCCCCATCGCGTGATAGACGATCGGCGCAGCGAGGCAGATGACCGCGCCGAACCGCAGCAGGTATTTCAGAGCCTGCCTTTGTTTACCCGTCATGGCTGCCTCCGTGCCGCGCACCAAATAAAAAAGCCCGGCCCCGGAGATTGCTCTCCGGAAACCGGGCTTCATGAGCCTCTATTAATTTTCCTGAATCACATGGCGATCAAATCGCTCTAAATTTAAGCAATTCTAACCTCTTACCACTGTAAAAATCAAGCTTTTTTTATGACTTTCCGAACAATCTTTTGCACATGTCCACACCGGGGGCATTTGATTTCAATGACCGCGTCGTGCAATTCGGCCACAAAAAAGAGGCGTTGACATTTCTTACAGCGGAAACCCGTCATCTACGCGGTTACCTCCTTCATTTGCCGAATCGCGCCGTGGAGCTGTTCGCAGGCGCGGTCGATCCGTTCGGTGATCTCCATGAGGGAATCATGGAAGATCTCGAAATCATCGTCCTCCTTGAGGTGGACGGGGCTGGTCAGGTAGGCCAGGGCGGCGGCGATGCCGCGCAGGCGGACCAGGTCGGCGTGGGCGTCGAACACGGGGGCCAACGGGACGGTGCAGTGTTCCAGTCCATTACTCATGGGACACCTCCTTGCGGAGATCCGCCAGGGCGGCCCGAACCTCCGACGGGAGGAACCCGCCGACGGCCTCGGAAAAGAAACGGCGCATCTCCTCTTTGCGCACCTGCCCCTGGATGACCGGCAAGGCCAGGCCGATTTCGCGCAGGGTCCGGGCGATCTCGTCGGCGTGTTGCGGTTCCAGACAGCATACATGGGCCGCCTCGTAGTGGGTGAGCCGACCGTGGACCCGGAGCCAGTAGAACTGCTCGACCTTTTCCAGGGAATCGCGCCGCTGCAGGAGGGCCGTCAGAGCCGCCCCCTTCCGGAAGAAGTCCAGGGCGCTTTTCTTGGTTTCCTCGATGAGGGCTTCGCGCTGAATCCGCTGCAGGGCCTCCTCCATCCGGTTGAAGGCGGCAATGTAGGATTCCTTGAAGCGCATCGCCACAGAGCCGGTGAAGCCCATGCCCAAAAGGGTGAAGCCGTCGCGGGTGATTTTGTACATGGGTTGCTGTTTGTTCTGTTCATTCAGGTAGTTAGACGGCTCAAAATTGAGCCGTCTAAAATCTTCGGAGCATTCGAGCTTTTCGATATCGCGAATGACATTCTTGTGTTCCTTGCCGAAGTAGCGGGCCACCTCCAGGGACGTCGTGACTGCCTGGTTATTGACGATGGTGACGACGGGGTTTTGATCTGGATGCTGTTCTTTCATGGTAAAACCTCCTACGTATTTGAGTTAGGGGCAATAAAAAAGCCCGAGTTGTACTCACGCTCGTAGGAACGCCCAGGGCCTCGCGGTATCCCGGCAACTCGGACAGATACGTCCAATAAAAAACCCCCTTTCGCGCCATATTTGGTCGCGCTGATAGGCCGGGGCAGCCCCCACGATTTGAGTACGCCCAGCCTGCCAGAGATTTTCCCAAAAGTCAAGGGGTTCAGCATGTCTGTCATTTTCCTCTGTCGATTCCCAGCCTCTTTTTCAGACCCTCGATGCCCGCCTTGACGTCCGCGGGCAGGTTCTCCGTCGGGCAGTAGTCTTCCTGTTTCCCATCGCGGATGCCCGACAGGGTGCGCCGCTCTTTCTCCCGCAGATCCCGCTCCGCCTGTTTCGATTTTGCCGTCCGTTCCCGCTCGGCGATGCCGATCATGACCTGCTTCAGGTAATTGTGGTTGTGCAGGGTACTGGTGAATTCACGCTTGACGACGATGTCCAGGGCCTCGGCGATGCCCTGGCGGCTGATGTTGTATTTCCGTTTTTCAAAGGAGAACGCCTCGGCGTCGAACAGGCGCTTCATCTCCTCCAGGAGGAGCCGGTATTTCTTCGCCTTGATCCTGTAAGGCGTGACGCCGAACAGGTAGCAGTACGCCATGACCAGGTGCCCGTGCGCGCCAAAGGTGCTCATGGTTCGCATGATCGCGTTCAGGTCTTGCTCCAGGTTGAGCTCCATCAAATCCAGTTCCTTTCGGCAGTAGGGGCAGGGAAATTTCATTTCAGCCACCAGCATTTTGATCGATCCAGTTCTTGGGCATCGCAGCGATGATCCGGCCGGATGCGGTACCTTCGTGAATTTTCCATCCCCATGATGCGACAGCGCCCTTCAACGGCCAGTAAACGCCCGCCGATACTGTGCACTTCAAAGTTATCTATAAAGTTCTTGCAACATTCGCAGTTGTAGTGTGTGCCCGTTGAACCCTTACGATAGTGCAGATCATCTTTCTTCTTGAGTCGTCCCGTTCCCATCATTCCCACTCCTCGCATCCTTTTCGTTTCTTGATCTCGTAATTGAACGTTTCCGTGGGCTTGCGCTCCGCTCCGATCAGGACGAGCTTCTCGTCGGGCCACTTCTCGATGGCCTCCCGGTCCAGGGACTTCGCGGTCTTGATCACGTCGGCAAAGCCCTGTTGCTCGCACGCGGCCAGGGCGCCGCGGGGAATGACCACGCGGTCGCCTTTGGCGTAGAGCAGGTTCCCGTTCTGCAGGTACACGATGTCGCCGCCGGCAAAAAGCTTGTCTTTCCCGGACTTCATCAGCCGCTTGATCTCCACTTCGTTTGCCTGTATTTCAGCGATGATCGGCGACATCTCTTCCGCAAATATCCTGTTGATACGTGTTATTTCATCCTGATGCCTCTGCCTGATGAGCGTCAGCGCATCATCCAGGCTCACCATGTCTTCGAGTATGGCGTCGGCCTGTTCCTTCAGCTCCGCAAGGCTTATTTCAGGCAGCTTTTTCATTGTCTTTCTCCATTTCGAGCTTCATCTGGCCAAGCAGGTCCGGAAGCGACACCTTCTGTATTTTGGCCACGCGCGCCAGGATCCGGAGCGCCCGGTACTTGGACCGGCGCAGGTAGGCAACCAGTTCGCTCCCGGCCGATGCCAGGTAGTAGCCGCCTCCCTCTTTTGTTGAGACGGAACAGATCGCCACGCCTTCCCGGCGCATCTTCGTGATCAGCGTCCGGAGCCGCCGGGTGTCATTGATCCGGTTCCGCCAGGATTCGCCATAGACGGCATGGTAGAGCTCTCCCATTCCGATCGCCCTGGTTGCGCCGATGTGATTCGACAGGGCGGTAAGCAATTTGACCCGCGCCTCCGCATCTGTTTTATCGTTTTCCCGCATCTGCTGTTCTCCTTTCCCTGCTAATAATGGCGCCCGATATTGCCCGGCTGGCACCGGACCGCCTCGGAGCCGGGCGGCACTGGAGGGTCCTTTATTGTTCGTCATTTATGGTAACGGCTGGCCGGATACGAACCGGCTGCCATCGTTGCGCGCAATGCCTCAGCGCAAGAGTTTCCTCAGCAGAGGGCTTGTCCGCTGTTAAGGGGCTACGCAGTTGGCACCATAATGCTCTCCACATCATGATCGCGTGTCCTTCCACGCCGCAGCCGTTATGATCCAAGTTCATCTTTTCTCTGCAGCTTCCCGAGCACCGTCAAAATCTGTGCGGCCTGATCGAAACTGAGAAATCTCAGGTCGTCAACCTTGACGACACGGCGGATGAACGCCTTAAGCGCCAGCCTGCTCGTGGCAAATTTTTTCGGCTCCCAATACCAGGACATCTCGGCCCATTCCGTCTCGATCCGGGCAAGCTGGGCCGCCGTTGCCATGCCGGACCGGTGTCCCAGGGCATCCCATTTCTTCTTTGCGGCCCAATAACCGCCGGACTGTTGATCGAATCCGCACCCACGCAGGTGCCGCATGACGGCGTCGAAAGACGTGTCCGTCAATTCCTTGCACGACTTCACGCCGGCGACGCTCATGAGCATCGTTCGGTATGTCGCGTCGTCCATGCCCAATTGACGGACCGCCGTCTTGATGCAGCGGATCTGTGCCGCCATAATAACCCTATTGTTCTTCCTGGCCGGATAAGCCATTCCCAACCTCCTTTTTGCCTGTTTGTCGCAAATTACTTTTTATATTTTCGCATTCGTCGACGAGCACACCCAAACGCGATACCGTGTCTTTGAGGTTCAAAAGGTTGTCCGCATCCAGGTTATCCACGGCGAAAAAGCGTTGGGCGAGTTCCCGCATCTCATTCAGACAGGCATCCATTTCACGGATGCCGCTTTTCGTCCGCATGACGGGCCACTCATCGGTGATCAGATAGGCATCGTCGCCGATGTACAGAGGCGCGTAAGCCGCCTTTCCCACCTGGATTTTTCCCTCTTTGCGCAAAACGCCTCGGTCGGACAGAAACGCGATATATTTCTGGGCGAACCAGAGGGTGCTTTCGGAAAGCTCTGCGATCCGTCTGGCTGTAAAAAATTCTCCGCATTTGGACCGCTTCCACATGATCCGCTGCATTCGCCGTTGCGCGGCGCAATAGGCACTGTCCGGCTTGTCCCCCGCATAGATCCACAGGCCACGTCCCACCCGTTCCGTCTGCCGTGCCTTGTGCAGATCCGTCATGGCCCGGTTGACCCGGGCATAACCGTCCGCTCCGGACAGGCCGATCCTGTCCCGGATCTCCGGAATCCGCATGGGGCGGTCGGAGGCCGCCAGGGTGCTCCGCACCTTCGCCTGGGTGCTGAAAGGATTACGGCTTCGCATCGGTGCACCTCCGGCAACTCAGACATGACCACTCCGCCTCTTCGCCGGGCAGGGCGATTTCATGTCCCTCGCTTTCGAAATCGGCGACGAGATCAGCCACCGCGAGACCGAAAGCGCTGACATCTAGATTTTTCTCCGCTTCCGTCTTGGGTTCGTCCCGGAAAGCAAGAATCAGCTCGTCAATTTCTTCCCAAAATTCCCTGGTATTCATGACTTTTCCCTCCTCAATTCTGTGTCTTACCCAAGACGCGGATATCCTTTGCCTCCCTTATGCCGTACAGGCGTTTCGTCAGGTTCTCCGCCTTCGCCACAACGGCCTCCACCATCTTCGGGCTGATCGTCGTCACGGCGTTGACCTGGCATGCGTTCTCCAAAGTGAGCAGGTAGCCAACGAGATAGCGGAAATCCCCCTCGATGTAGTGGCCGAGTTGCGCCGCCGCCTCCGGGGAGATGGAAAGGCCGGTCCATGATTTCGTGATCAGGACGATTTCGGGTACGGATACCGGTTGAAACTCCACGATGGCCGCCGGCAGTATTCTGGAAAAGAACTGCCCGTATTTCTGCAGCTTGCCGTGGATCGATTCCATGCCGATCAGGATGATGGGAACCTTCGTCATGTCGTGGATATCCCGGATGATGTTCAGCATCTTTCCGCCTTCCCAGAAGAGATAATCCGCCTCGTCCAAGAAAAGGGGTTTCTGCCAGCGACGGAAGGCGTTGATCACCTGGTCGCACAAGCGGTCAAGGCGGTACATAGGCTGTCCGGCCTTCATGAGCTGGCACATCTCCTCCATTAGGCGGCGGGGGCGCCATGTTTCCATGACCCGAATGTAGAGAGTCTCCGACGCACCGTAATAGTGATCCACAACCTCAGTCTTCCCGTATCCCCAGCATCCGTAGATCAGTCCCAGGCCGGGAAGAGACTTGTCGCGGTTGATCAGGGCGTCCACCGCGGCGGCGACCCGGTTGTAATTGTCCGTTCTGATAAATGATTTATTCATACCTTTCCTCCCTTTCCTCCCGATAAGTAACGTTCATAGTCCAGCTTTGCTTCGTATAGTTCACGCGATTCGAGAAATTCCGGCGACGATTCGAAGTCGTCGCGGAATTTCTGCTGCTCCGGCGTCAATTCACGGCCGGAGGCGATAAGTGGCAGGATCTCGCCCTGATAACGCGACGGCCTGGTGATCCAGATCGGCTTTTCATCCTCCGCTGCGGGGCATCCGTTATCATCCGGCATGACGTATTCTTCGCCGCCGTTTTCCGGGGCCGGGGCCGTATGATCCGTCATCGCGAGCAGCATCCGCGCCTCGTCCACTTCATCCTGCGCTACCGGATGTGCCTGAATCGTGCGGACGGTCCCCGCTGCCGCTTGTTTCTGGTAGGCTGCGATCTTGAGTTTTTCCACCATCGCGGGATCGTTGGGCGTCACAAAGGAGGCCCGGTTCAGGGGGCGCGCGTTGCAGTACCAGTGATCGTCCCGGTAAACGCGGACCGTCTTGAATTCGTAGTCGAAGAAGATCGTCGCCCAGGCGCCGATGAGCATATTCGCGATTTTCCCGCCCTGCAGGTTCGCGGGCAGATCGAGCTCGAACTGCCGTCCGTGCAGATTGAAGCCCCAGTTGTGAATCTTCACCCGGTCCTTTTTCAGAAGGGCGAAATCCAGCATGGCCGGATCGCACGTCTGGGGCTCGGGCATCAGGGACAGAAACACTTCATCAGGAGTCCGGCCGCCCATGCCGTGGCCGCGGTGCGGCTGCTTGTGGTAGTGGTTCACGACCCAGCCGTAAAAGCGGTCGCAGAATTCCTCGATAGTAAGCAGGGGGTGAACGCACTTTAACTCGAAGGCCAGCTTTTCGGGCCGCTGTTCGTGTCCGGAGCCGCACCATCCCGGGCACTCCCGGGAAAAGGACTGCACCAGGGTCCGATGCATCCGCTCAATGGGCTTCGCCCAGGGATGGTAGGCCGTAGCGTAGCGCTGCCCGATGTTCAGGCGGGCATAGACGCCGCCCACACGGACGCCCTTGATTTCGATGAACTTGGCGCCGTGTTTCTTCACCCAGGCATTTTGGGCCGGGTCGAATTGCAGATCGATGTAGAAGGGGTCGATCCCCAGGGCGGCGAAACGCGCCATGATGTCGGGGTAGTCGATCCGGCCCAGGGAAACCTCTTCCCCGTTCAGGTATTGGCTGCGATAGTCCTTCCCGTTATCGATATAGACCGACGACGGCAGGCCGCACTGGGGGAAATCCGGATCGTTCTTCGATGCTATGGCGTGGGACAGCGCCATCGCGATGGTCCGGGAGTTCGGGGCGAAGGAAATGCACCAGCCCATGATCGACCGGGACCGCATGTCCAGCCAGGACGTCAGCCAGGGCCGCTTGAACGACCACCCGCCCTTGCCGTCGGGCAGCTTCACGAAGACGTCGAAGATATGATGATCGCCGCACCACATGAAGTTCGGCGGAATCTCGTCGTAATTGCGGAGAATCTTGATGATGTTATCGGCCTCGAACGTTTTCTTACCTTCCCGGGACAGGGTCGTCACGGCGGGATCAAGTCGCCTCAGATAATTGCCGAGGGTGGCGCAGGTACCGGTTTTCCAGTTGTTCGCCCGCGCGGCCGCGACCGTCTTGCGGTAAACGTCGGAAATATTTCTTCGCTCCCCCGTCAGGTACTGGGCCAGGGCGTAAACGACAGCCTCCCGGTCGAAGGCCATGACCCGGTCCCGGTTCCGTCCCCATTTGGGGGTAATGGCCTCAATCTGGGCGAGGATGGTATCCGTTCCGGACTTCTGCGCGGCCTTTAGCGCCCGATCCGCTTTCCCGACGTCCCGGTAGAGGGACCGGTGATCCCGTCCGACGCTTTCGGCGTAGGCCTTCAATGCCGCCGTTTTTTGATTGCGGGGCGCATTGGCCAGGATATCCCGGACCCGGTTGACCATCAGCAGAATATCGTAACCACGGTTGCGGGCGACCTCGGGCAGGTCCTGCCAGGCGGCGGCGGGATTGCCGTTTTCCGGCGTCCCGATGATCTCCCGCAGGGAAACAACAGGGGATAAGGAAGGGGCGCGGACAGCCGGTACGGTCGGCGCGGGAGATTCGCCGCCCTTTCCGGATGGTTCCCCTTCCTTATTATTATATAGGGGATTTGCCGCCAGCCTGGCGTTCTGGATCTTCGCCGGTAGGACGTGGAGGATGTAGTGTTTGGTCATGCCGCCCTTTGTCTTCGCTTCAACGAATGGCCATTTCTCTTTATCTGCCTGTTTTTGCACCGCCTGTTTTGATACTCCCATCAACGCGGCAATCTCCTTTGCCGATAAAAGCTCCTGTCCGTTCTCCCGCATTGTCCTGCTCCTATCCGAATAGACCGCGCACAACCGCCGTGCCGAAATACAGGGCGGCGAACAGACAAACGGCCCGGCAGGTCCGCTCCAGCCAGGGTCCGCTACATATCCGTTCAAACCAGTCCAGGGTCTTGTCTCTGATGACGATCGCTTTCATTGGCCTTCCTCTTCCTTATTTATTATGTGTGCGGAACGTCCGCTTCAGCTTCTGGAGTTCCGCCAGGGCGTCGTCGATTTTACCCAGGGCGAGCTTCCGGACCTCGTCGCCGGTGATCATCCGGGCCCCTTCCAACTCCGCCAGGGTCGTCAGCGGTTCCTGTGAACCTGTCACCCGGTCGATCGCGTGGATCAGGGCCGCCGTCAGGGGATATTCCGCCGGTTTGCAGAGATGGTTGTTCAGCATGTGGATGCTCAGGCTTTTTCTCTTGTCGTCTTTCGGCCAGCCGAAATAGCCGTTGACGGCGTCGCAGACCTGCTCGCGGGACAGGCCGCTGGCCCTGATGGCCTTCTTCGCGGCAACCGCCACCTCGATGCAGCATTCCTCGTAGAGGTACTCGGGGTTTTCCGGTTGCGGTTCGATGTCCTGGAGGAGTTCTTCCCGCAGGCGGGTATAAACTTGGATTGGTTGGTCAAAATCGAGGGCCATCTGGCGATTGTCTAAACATTTCTGCTTTTTGGACATTGATTTTCCCCGTTTTATGGTTTATTGATAAACCTAAGCGCTTGGCTACATATCCGCGACTTTTGACGTTTTCCGTTTCGGACGCGCCAGGTAGTATTCCGGGAATACCTGGCGGTGGTCCCGGCCGATCGCTTCGGCGACGGCTCGCATGATCCGGTTGGATGTGCCGTGCCGGTGGATGATCCGGGAAACGGCCATGCCGGAAACGCGCAGCTTTTCGGCGATCTCTTTCTGCGTGATGCCGTTTTTCTTGAGGGCGGACTGAATGTCTGCGGGATGCATGGATTAAACCTCGTTGGTGATTATTAATTTGTTATGGATACGGTTCCAAGTATGTCCGATGACGAAATTCGCAGGGCGATTCTTCGAAAACTTTATGAGTTGTTCATGGATCACGGGAAGGCTGCGGGGTTTAAGACCGTTGAGCTTGCCCATGACCTGGACATCGACGTTGAGGTGATCGAAAAACAGATGAGAGCCCTCAAGGCGCTGGGATTGGCAGACCGAATCGGACAAGTGAATTTTCGCATAACCGAAGACGGCATCATGGACATCGAAGGCCGCGATGCGCCAAATCCATCTGCGACTCATGTGTATAACAGCATTGAAGTCAGTGGCGGCTCTGTCGGGAATATTAATCAGGCGCATATCATTAACAGCCCTTCTCAGTTTCTGACTGAATTGGCCGAGGCGATTGAAAAACACCCGGACATTGACCCGGAAAAGAAGAAGACGTGGGCGAAGACGCTGTGGGAGATAAGCAAGCATCCCCATCTTCCGGCGTTGATTGAAGCAGTGAAGCAACTTGTTCCTGGGTTAGCGCCTTAGAATAACCAAATGTCTCGTAGGCCGCTTCGCTGCATAACGATTTTATAATGAGATAGGCTTGGTTGTGAATGTTGACGAGCATGAGATGGAGGGCTTTGAGAAAATCCGTTTCAGGGACATTTTTATAGCCGCTGAAACCCATGTCATCATCGCAGTGCAGAAGTGCACGAATTTTTGTGTCGAGCTCGTGTTGCCTGGGTAGTGTTTCAAACCGGGCCGCACCTATCATAACATCGAGACTGGTATTGCTGATGGAATCGATTTCAAAAAGCATCAAATGGAGGGCTTTTATAAGATCTTCCCGTGGAACGTCTTTGTAGGGGATGAACTCGTTTGACATGTCTTCCTCCCTTTTGCTTTTTCTTCCGGCTGGTACCCGGAAGAAAGTTGTTGTCTAAAGTGGTTTGGTTTGTTGATAACTTTTATAGAGTATTAAACTTTTGTTGTCAACTAAATATTACATATATTTTTAGGTTGTCGGTTAAATTTTTTATTTTTTTAATTATTGCTTATAAGTTGTTATTATCATTAATGTAATATGCTAACCGCCAACCGAATAAATAAATGCACTTTTGGTTGTCGGTTGGCAGTTGAAGGTGACAACTAACATAAAGGCAAAAGAGGTTATCTATTGGATATAAATATTGGTGAAAAAATTAAGGAGAAAAGATTATTTCTAGGATTATCGCTTAATTCCTTGGGGGCTAAAATCGGCGTCACGGGTACGACTATTCAAAAATGGGAACGAGGGGTAATTAAGCCGTCCAAGTATGAAAAGATAAGAGCTCTTTCTATAGCCTTGGATATGGATATTACCGAACTTCTTGATGATCCGTCACATTCGCCCGTTACTATTTATAAAAATATGCCGGAAAATTTGGGTTCTGACCTACCCATGCATCCCGCAGCGGCCGTAATACCAGCTCCAGCCTACAGCGACGGCGGGATTGACCCTGTTATACAGGCCATGTCCGACATAAAAGATATTTTTGCAAGTGGCGATCCGATCCTGATCCCAGCCATCCAGGCCAACCTAAACGCCTTCAAGCGCGCCCTTTTGCGTGAGCAGCAGTTTTTACAGGTAATGCAGGAGAATAAGGAACTTAAAGAGAGAATTTCCAGACTTGAGGCGCTGTGTGACAGAATACCGGAATTGGAAGTAAGAATCGAATCATTGCAGGCCGAAAACGAATCCCTGCGGACGGAAGTGACACAGGGTAAAGTGGAGTCCAAGGCGCTGCGTATCGAAATCAACCGCTTAAAAGCTACCTATGAGGCCCCCGATGGAGGAAGTGGAAGTCTCACCAATATGTCCGGAAACGAGTAGCTAACATCGTATTCATTTCGTTTCCTAACAAAATTGCTGAGAAACAACGACGCAAAAAACCAACGATTGTAAGGGAGGATGTAAGTATGAAGACTTACGAGTTAGATAGTTGTGGAACTGTCATGGATATTGACTTGACGATTGATAAGAACTTCGGCCGCATTGTTGTTTCGCTTTCAGCAGACGAAGTTAAACGACTTCTTGATATTATTTATGACATTCTTCCCGAAAAAACGCCGTCTGATAAGAAGTGTAAAGACTTTCTAAATACGAGATTATTCCCTGGGAAGATCAATGTGGATATTAATATTATTCCTGTGCTAAATAAGACCATGTTGAAAGAATGGAAAAAATATAATGTGTCGGACCACCATATACCTGAGTGACGATAAGGACGACTTGATATAGGTTTGTGACAAAATAAATTTGAATTTTATCTGTGAACGGCTTTATTCACACAAAAAGTGATTTGTCACAAAAACGAATGCCGCCGCGCGAAAAAAATAGCAAACAATTTTAATTCATCAATAATCATAGAGACTTTCTAATCATCATCCCACCACTCCCCACGTCTTCCCCCCACATCCCGCTTCATCTGCTTTGTAACCGATTACTTTTCCCCTTTCAATTGCCCCAG
>Ga0302246_1001331_pt1 | contig 17790 bp, 15 predicted proteins | sample AAG_UR_Trp_MG_FD_193533 | JGI IMG/M metagenome (GOLD analysis project Ga0302246, IMG submission 193533) | Enriched activated sludge microbial communities from anaerobic digester in WTTP, New Holstein, Wisconsin, United States - AAG_UR_Trp | ecosystem: Engineered > Bioreactor > Anaerobic >...
GGGTGTCGTCCTGAATAATTTGGAATTTAAAACACGGGCCATGATCCAGCGAAACTTCGGGGCCCGTCATTACTACTATGATTACCGTGGTGACAAACCCAAAACAGACGAGCGCGTCTGGAAAAAATGGTGGGACATCATCGGGGGAGAAAAGGGGATGCCGCGGAAGATCGGCTCCCCACGCAAATAGCGGAATGGGTGGGCAGAACGATGGTCTCTTAAGCGTGGACAGAACCGGATAAGGGCGAAAGACGCATTTAGACCCAGAATAATACGGGCCGGGATGATCCGAAAGTCTCTCCGCAACAAACATTCTCCCCGGGTCCTGATCTAAGGCAAGGTAATTCGTCGTACAAATGGCCGTATTTTTTTGTGCGATGGTTTGGGCCCTCGAAAGAATACAGCTACGACAGTGTTGGTCCAGGATTTATAAAATCGGAAATAGCGGAACAGTTATCGATTATCACGTCATAATATCAGGAATAGACTCGTACTTCATAATCATTAAACCCGTATTCTTTTTGTATGCCAACTCTGTTAATTAATAAGAAAAAATGCATTATAGTGTGATATATTTCACTTGACAATGTCATACATAGTAGTTCAAATGTCAAAAAGGGGTTTAGTTAATTGAGCGAATTGGAGCGATCAATATGTTTTACGAGAGAATCCAGTTCCATCATTTGCTGTGCGTTGAACGAAAGCGATCCGAAAGGACCGGTGCCCCTTTTCTGCTGATCCTGATCGATCTGTCTGAACTGCAAACCCATGATCATCTGCAAGCCATTCACGATAAGATAAAATGGGTGCTCTCTGCCACGTTGAGGGAGTCCGATATCTGTGGCTGGTACGAACAGGGCAGGGTAATGGGGGTGATTGCCACCAAGATTACCGCGACGGACCCCAAGTCAATCGAAACAGCTATTGGCAAGGTTCACGGGCGGATGTGTCGGCACCTCCCTGGCGATTGGGTACGACTGCAGGACATTTCCTACCATCTGTTTCCGGAGATGGGTGAGGGATTCTTCTCGGAAGGCTGGTTTGATCGTGCCCTCTACCCGGACCTCACGCATCCAAAGGCATCAAGGCGGGTCTCCCTGATGGCGAAGACCCTGATCGATGTCACCATCAGTGCGCTTGCCCTGGTTTTACTTTTCCCACTTTTTCTTCTGATTGCCGTGGCCATTAAAGCAACGTCGCCGGGTCCCGTTTTTTTTCGTCAACAACGAATGGGTTTGAATGGCAAAACGTTCACGTTTCTGAAATTCCGATCCATGCAATGCAACTGCGACACCAGTTCTCACGAGTCCTACATCCGGAAGCTCATCCATCAGCCGGAGGGTGCCGCGGTTGAGCCCGGCGTTTTCAAGCTGACCAACGACAACCGTATTACGCCCATCGGGCACTTTTTGCGCAAATCAAGTCTCGACGAGCTCCCCCAGTTTATCAATGTGCTTTTGGGGGACATGTCCCTGGTGGGGCCGCGCCCACCGATCCCCTATGAATTCGAACTTTACGACATCTGGCACCGCAGACGTCTCCTGTTATGCAAACCCGGCATTACGGGACTCTGGCAGGTCATGGGCAGAAGCAGCACGAGTTTCAACGAAATGGTGCGCCTGGACCTGAAGTATGTTCGCGAATGGAACCTGTGGCTCGACCTCAAAATTCTCCTTCTGACACCCCGGGCTGTGTTCAGCGGTAAAGGGGCCTATTGACCAATAGAGCATAGAATAGGCCATACCATGACAACAGAAAGAATTGAAGGGAGGTCAATCGGCTATGATACAGGTCGGGGTTATCGGATACGGTTACTGGGGGCCCAATCTGGTGCGGAATTTCAACAGCAACGGCTCATCACAGGTCACCATGGTCTGCGATCGGCTCCCGCAGAGCCTCGAAAAGGTTAAAAAAGCCTACCCCAGGACCAAGGTCACAACAGACCACAATGAACTGATCCTGGATCCGGACGTTGACACGGTGGCGATCGCCACGCCGGTCTTCACCCATTACGAACTCGCCCGTAAAGTGCTGGAAACCGGCAAGAGCGTCTTCGTGGAAAAACCCTTTACCAGCACCGTGGCCGAGGCGGAAGAACTGGTAGAGCTCGCGGAGAAAAAGAACCTCAAGATCATGGTGGATCACACGTTCCTCTACACAGGGGCCGTCAAGAAGATCAAGGAGCTGATGGACGGGGGCGTCCTCGGTGATCTGTACTATTTCGACTCCACGCGGGTGAATCTCGGGCTCTTCCAGCACGACGTGAACGTGGTCTGGGATCTGGCTCCTCATGACATCGCCATCATGAATTATCTGATCGGGAAAAGGCCCACCGGCGTCGTTGCGACGGGATCGGGGCACTTCAACCGGGGCATGGAAGACATCGCCTACCTGACTTTTTTCTACCCCGACAACGTTATCGGCCACATCAACGTCAACTGGCTCTCGCCGGTGAAAGTGAGGTCCACCCTGATCGGCGGAATGAAGAAGATGCTGGTCTGGAACGACCTGGAATCCGACGAGAAAATCAGGGTCTACGACAAGGGAGTGGACGTCAAGACTACGGAAGGGAAATACAATCTCCTCATCAATTACCGTTCCGGAGACATGTGGGCACCGAAAATCGAGAACACGGAGGCATTGCAGTTGATCGCCAAGCACTTCGCCGACTATGTTGAGCATGGCGGGACAATCGTCAATGACGGTACCGCCGCCCTCAATGTCATCAGGATGCTGGAGGCCGCGAGCCGATCCTTGCGCCAAAAGGGAGAGTTTGTCTGCCTATGAATTATCTTTGTATCGCAGCTGACGTCAAGCTGGGGAAAGATGTCAAGCTGTCGAAATTCATCAATCTCTACGGCTGCACCATCGGCGACAACACCAAAATCGGCGCCTTCGTCGAGGTGCAGAAAAAGGCCGTCATCGGCCGCAACTGTAAAATATCGAGTCACACCTTCATCTGCGAAGGTGTGACCATCGAGGACGACGTCTTTGTCGGCCACGGGGTCACCTTCGTCAACGACAGCTACCCGCGGGCGACGACGGATGGCGGGGCCCTGCAAACCGAGGCGGACTGGAGCGTGGAACCGACCCTCATCAAAAAAGGGGCCTCCATAGGATCCGGGGCGACCATTCTGGCAAACGTCACCGTCGGCGAAAACGCCATTGTCGGTGCCGGGAGCGTCGTGACCAAGGATGTTCCCCCCAATGTCATTGTGGCCGGAAACCCGGCAGGAGTACTCAGGACACTTTAGGGCGCTGCGGTGCCCCACGGCCGCCGAGATCATCCCGGTGGGTTCACAAAAAAAGAAGGGGAAAAAACATGCCGGTTCCTTTTTTAGATTTAAAAGCCCAATATCTGCCGCTGCAGGGGGAAATTCAGGATGCCATCGCCGCCGTAATCGATCAGACAGCCTTTGCCGGCGGACCATTCGTCGCCAAATTTGAAGCGCAATTCGCGGAGTTCTGCCGATGCCGCCAGGCCATCGGCGTGGGAAACGGCACGGACGCCCTGTGGTTGAGCCTCGTGGCGCTGGGTGTCGGCCCCGGAGACGAGGTGATCACAGTTCCGAACACCTTCATCGCCACGGCGGAAGCGATTACCTATTGCGGTGCAACGCCGGTCTTCGTGGATATTGATGAAACGACCCACACGCTGGACCCTGCCAAAATTGAGGCGGCCATAACGGAAAAGACCAGGGCGATCATCCCGGTCCATCTCTTCGGCCAGTGTGCGGACATGGATCAAATCATCCCTGTCGCCCGGGAACATAACCTGGCGGTGATCGAAGATGCCTGCCAGGCCCATGGCGCCACCTACAAGGGTAGGACGGCGGGGACTATGGGTGATGCGGGGTGTTTCAGCTTCTACCCGGGGAAGAACCTGGGGGCCTACGGTGAGGCGGGGGCCGTCATCACGGACGACGACAACCTGGCCGGGAAGATGCGGATGCTCCGGGATCACGGGCAGGCCAAGAAATACTACCACGCCATGGTGGGCTGGAATATGCGGATGGACGGCATCCAGGGGGCCATCCTCAGCGTGAAACTCAGGCACCTGACCGAATGGAACGAACTGCGGCGGGCGCATGCCGCCGACTACACCCGCCTGCTTTCCACTGTGGATGAGGTCATCACCCCCTGCACAGCGCCGGATAACACCCACATCTATCACATCTACGCCATTCGGGTGAAACAGCGGGACCAGCTTATGGCTTTTCTCGCAGACAGGGGGATTTCCTGCAACATTCACTATCCGGTTCCGATTCATCTTCAGGATGCCTATCGGTCACTTAACATGGGGCCCGGCAGCTTTCCCGTTGCCGAGAAATGTGCTTCCGAATACCTTTCGCTCCCCATGTATCCTGAACTGAATTCGGCACAGATTAACGAAGTTGCCGGTGCAATCAGGGATTTTTATGCGTGAGGTCTTGGTAGACAGCCCCTTTTCATCAAGGGATTGGGACGAGATCCTCAACCGGGCGCCCGGCGGATCCTTCTTCCATACTGCGGCTTGGGGCAGGGTGCTTCATGAAACCTACCGCTACGAGCCGTTTTATTTTACAATCCGGAACAACGGGAAACTCGAATCCCTGCTCCCGATCATGGAAGTGAGGAGTTCTCTTACGGGCATCAGGGGGGTATCTCTTCCCTTCAGTGACTATTGTGACCCGATCGCGTCGGGCTTTGAACCTTTCCAAGAAACCTTCGCAGCTGCCACAGCGTTAGGCAGGAAGCGCCTCTGGCGTTACCTGGAATTGCGGGGAGGAGAGGCTTTCCTGGACCAGGCGGAGCCGTCGGCATGGCACTACGGCCATACCGTGGATCTCACACAGTCCGATATGGATACGTTTTCCGACACAACCCGCCGGAACATTCGCAAAGCCGAGAAACAGGGTCTCGACGTGCGGCTGACTTCATCGGCGGACGCCTTGCAGGCCTTTTGCAGACTCAATGCCCTGACCCGCAAGCACCACGGGCTGCCCCCGCAGCCGCCGCACTTCTTTCAGTCGGTACACGACAACATCCTGGCCACAAACCGGGGCTTTGTTGTTTTGGTCAGCATGCAGGGAAAGACTATCGCCGCCGCCGTCTATTTCACGTTCGCCGATCAGATCCTCTACAAATACGGCGCCTCCGACCGGACGTTCCAGCACCTGCGGGCGAACAATCTGGCTATGTGGAAGGCAATCCAGTGGGGCCGCGAATTCGGGTACCGTACCCTATGCATGGGCCGCACGGAACCCGATAACGAAGGACTCAGGAAATTCAAGATGGGATGGGGGGCGAAGGAGAGAAAAATCCGTTATTACAGGTATGACCTGTGCACGGACACATTCGTCAAGGCTCACGGCACCGTGGGACCCTGGCGCAGGAAGATCCTCCGCAGCCTGCCTGTCCCGGTACTGAAGCAGGTGGGCAGAGTGCTCTACCGGCACATGGGGTAGGAGCAGGAGACGTGTCGCCAGAATAAACGTTAAGGACAGTAGCCGAGACATCGGCATGGCGGACATGTCATCCGGTGCCAAAATGGTTATTGATTTGCGGGGGCGATTTGACGATACTGCAATAAAGAGAGATGTTTTGGGAATTGACGGCAACACTCTGCATTCAGGTTCCGGCATGGATTCGGGGCTTGACGAGTGCGATCATTCCAGAGGGCGGGCGCGGCGTTGCTCCAACAGACACACGGAGCCAAACAGGAATAAAGCCAAACGATTTTAGCGGTATGGAGCAGCCCATGATTAAGCATCTCAAGAATTTCAGGCTTTATATTCTGATGGTTGCCGCCTTTTGCGGTGCAGCCATGCCCTCCTGGGCCCTCCCGAATCTACAGATTTACCTCCCCCAGGGCACCTACGATACGGAAACGGAAACCTGGGTTGTCCCTGCCTATGACTATGACCTCTGGGTCATCGGTGCCCGGCAAAACATATTTGATGTCAGGATCGTTTTTGCCGTCCCAGAGGACGAGAGCGGCTCCATCCAGTTACGCTGGCTCGACCCCGGAGCCGCCGATTACGGCACATCCGCCATCACCTCCCTGGTCATGACCGAAGGATCTGCCATGGCCTATGACGACTATCGGCAGGCCCAGGCTGCGGGGCAGCAGGATCCCCTTACATACGGCTACGGTATCACCGGCGCACCACTGATGGGAAACGGAAAGTCGATCCCGCCTCATGGTGTTTTCCCCTCCGGGTTTTATGAATACGGCATCGGTGATTTCGTCCCTGATCCCTTCGATGCCGCAGGCAACCCCGTATACAATTACATTCCCGGCGACGAATACGGAGATACGGCAAGCGGCCAGGTTAAGATGTTCCATGTTACGGTAGATGGTTATTCCACGGTACATATCATCGCGTACGGTGATGTAATCATGCCGGGCGGCAAGATCAAATCGGTTTTCACGCCATTTTCCCATGACGGGGAAGACGGGGAACGGATCCCAGAGCCGGCGATTCTGATCCTTTTGGGATGCGGTCTGACCGGGTTATGGCAGTTTAAAAAGACGTGCAGACCATGATTTGCCCATAATGATGACACACTCTGCCTGCCGTCATAGGGGCGTACAATTTGTAGATTGAGCAATTTCAAGGAGGCTGTGATGAGATCCATCCGTGTCCGGATCGAAGGCAGCGATGCCTTCTTTGTAACCGAGGGAGCGGAGCTGTATCTTTCAACGAGTTCCGGACAAAAAATCCGTTTTTAGACACGCATGTCTCGCCAACCTGTTGCCATGCCATTTCTAAACGAAATCTACTACAATTTGAAACGCTTTATTCCCCGGCCGCTTCAGCTCAGCCTGCGGAGATATTTTATCCGGAGGAAAATGGCTTCCTGTGCCGACGTCTGGCCCATCGATCCCCGGGCCGGGAGGCCGCCCGAGTATGGGTGCGAATGCGAACCTGCAAATCCGGCAATCAAAGATTCACAGGCCTGCGCTTGTACGTCCGTCTGGCCGGCCGGCAAACAGTTCGCCATCGTCATTACCCATGATGTTGAAACCAAGGGCGGCCTCAATCATTGCATGACGCTGGCGGAGGCAGACGAGCGCTTCGGATTCCGCGCCTCCTTCAATTTTGTAGCGGGAGAATACCCGATACCCGAGGCACTACGCCATAACCTTACGAAACGGGGTTTCGAGATCGGCGTCCACGGCCTGTACCACAGATCCAATCCTTTCCGCTCGCCATCTGTTTTTCAAAAGCAAGCCATCGCAATCAACCGCACGCTGAAAGAATGGGGTGCCGTCGGCTTCCGCTGCCCCAGCATGTATCATGACCTGGATCTGCTTCATCAGCTCGACATCGAATACGACGCTTCCACCTTCGATACGGACCCTTTCGAGCCCCAGCCGGATGGCATGGGCACCATCTTCCCCTTCTGGGTACCCGGCCGGAACGGGCAAAAAGGTTATGTGGAACTTCCCTACACGCTTCCTCAGGATTTCCTCCTGTTTGTCATCCTGCAGGAGAAAAGCATCGATATCTGGAAAAGGAAGCTCGACTGGATCGCCGCCCAGGGCGGTATGGCCCTTTTCATCACCCATCCGGAATACATGAGCTTCAACGGCGACCAGGGTCCTGACAAATATCCGGCAAGGTATTACGAGGAATTCCTCGATTACATAAAATCCAGGTATGAAGGTCAATACTGGAATGCGCTGCCCAGGGATGCGGCACATTTCTGGGCGGAAAATCATAGAGATTTGACGCCCGTACCCTCAAAGGGCAAGATCAATTTCACACCCTCTTACTCACCTTCAACGCAGGTCCATCGACCGATCCATGCCTGCATGCTTGCCTACGCCTTTTACGAATCGGACAACCGGGTTATGCGTTATGCGGAGGCATTGATAAGACGTGGTGATTCAGTCGATGTCATCGCGCTTGCGAAAGAGGGCATGCCCCGTTACGAAGAAATCCGGGGGGTAAAGGTCTACAGGATACAGAAAAGGTCCATCGATGAAAAAGGAAGGATTTCATATCTTTTGAAATTGATGTCATTTTTCCTCAACTCCCTCTTTTTCATAACATACAAACACATCAAGAGCCCTTATGAACTCATTCATGTCCATTCCGTGCCCGATTTTGAAGTGTTTGCAACTGTCTTCCCGAAGCTGCTGGGGGTCAGGATCATTCTTGACATTCACGACATCGTTCCTGAGTTTTACGCCAGCAAATTTCACGAAAGTGAAAACAGCATACTGTTCAAGGCACTGGTTCTGATGGAACGTTTTTCCGTACGGTACGCCGACCATGTGATCATTTCCAATCATCTCTGGGAGAAGATTCTCGTTGCCCGCTCTGCCGACAGAGATCAATGCAGCGTTGTCATGAACTACCCGGATGAATCCCTTTTCTATCCCAGGCCCAGGGAAAGAAAGGACGGTAAGTTCGTCATGCTTTATCCTGGTACACTGGGCTGGCACCAGGGAATGGATATTGCGATTCGGGCGTTTGCGTTGATCAAGGATCAGGCCCCAGAAGCGGAGTTTTATATCTATGGCAGAGGGCCGGAGAAGGAGAATTTGCAGCGCCTGATTTCTGAGTTGGATTTGCAAAACAGGGTTTTTATAAAAGAGACGGTACCGATCAGGCAAATCGCTAAGATAATGTCCAATGCCGATGTGGGCATCATACCAAAGCTCAATGATAAATTTGGCGGAGAGGCCTTCAGTACAAAGATCCTTGAATTCATGATGCTTGGTGTTCCCGTTATCGCCTCAAGAACCAAAATAGATCAATTTTACTTCAATGATACGGTCGTTAAATTCTGCAAACCGGGTGATGTGAACGATCTAGCACAATGTATGCTTTCCTTGATCAGGGAAAGCGGTTCGAGGGAAACCCTCCAAAAAAATTCACAGAATTTTATAAAAGATTATAGTTGGCAAAACAAAGAAGGGGAATATTTTGATATTGTTGACTCACTAATAACGAGAAGTAAGTTTAAAACTTAAAGTAGCTTAGGTGCGATCCTTTAAAAATTAAAAACCTTCTTAAAGATACAATTTCCAATCTAATTCGTGAAATATTCTTTATTTCACGCAAATAAGAAGGAATTTCATAAATATGAATATCACAAAAAATCTCAAAGAAAATAAGATCTATCGCTATATTATCATTACCCCGGTACGCGATGAAGAGTCTTGCATCAAATTAACTGTGAAATCTATTATTAACCAGACTCAAAAACCAATCCTATGGATCATCGTTGATGACGGATCTACCGATGATACTGGTCGCATATTAGACCACTATGCTAACCAGTATGATTGGATAAGGGTTGTTCACAGGGAGAACCGCGGTTATCGCGCTGCTGGTAGCGGGGTTATTGCCGCATTCAATGAGGGCTATACCAGGGTACCCATTGAAGGATGGGATTTTATCGTAAAGCTGGATGGTGACTTATCCTTTGAACCGGATTACTTCGAACGGTGTTTTTCCCGGTTTGAAGAGGACAAGGTGCTGGGCCTGGCTGGGGGGACAGTTTTCAATCACAGGAATGGAAAACTTGTTGTCGATTCCATCGGAGACCCCTGCTTCCACGTGCGGGGGGCCACGAAAATTTACCGTCGCCTTTGCTGGGAGCAGATCAGTCCTCTTGAACAGGCACCTGGCTGGGATACCATTGACGAGGTCAAGGCAAATTTCTACGGCTGGGCGACACGGACCTTTTCAGACATCGCGCTGATTCAACACAAACCCACTGGAGGAGCAGACGGCCATTGGAGAAACTGGTACAAAAATGGGCTGGGCTGTTATATGGCTGGTTATCATCCGGTGTTCATGCTGGGCAAATGTGCAAAGAGATGTTTTGAGAAGCCCTTCTTTATAATCGCGGTGGCGCTTTTCCTCGGCTACTGTTCAGGTAGCTTAAAATCGCGAGGTCAAGCTCAGGATAAAGAGGTCGTTCGCTATCTACAGAAGCAACAGCTTCGATATTTGCTGAGGCGGTCCAGCATTTATGACCGACCTAACACTCCAAAACAATATCAATGAGCGATTTTCTATTACACTTTAACAAGACCCAACTCGATAAGAATAAAATCATCGCATCGATGAAGTATTTCGATGACATTAGTGTATGTGTATACAAGTTTGAATACTTTAGTCTTTTCTTAAGTCGCCCGGACAATATGGATATCTGGGGACCGTATGAAAATAATGACGGGAACCTGCTGATTGCCCTTGCAGGCCGTGTAGCCTTTGAAGAAGCAGACTGGGAAAGGGCAGGAAATGTGGCAGGCCCGGGCGGACTGGCCTGCAAAGCGATATACAACCAATATCTGGCAGGGGGCATCAGGGGACTGGAAAATTTGAACGGTAACTTCGCTGTCCTCGTCATCGACGCCGATAAATCAGCCATCCAAATTCTAACGGACCGTTGCGGCATGTTTCCCTGTTATGCTCTGATGGAGGATCAACAGCCGTTATTGATCGGCTCCCATCCCGACATCATGGCCACGGCGATGCACGTATCCCAGGATTGGGATTGGACATCGCTTGCAGAGTTTCTGATGACCGGCAAAGTCTCTTCCCCTTATTCCTATTACCGCCGGATTAGGGCCCTCGATTACGGCAGTGTGCATGAAATCGGTTTGAACCAGGATAGAGCATTCCGCCTTTCCAGCAGGAAACATTTTCAGCTCACCTATAAAATCGATCGTAAAAACAGCGAAAGTGACCTTGCAGAAGAACTGGCTGCAGCGTTTCGAAAAGCGGTCAACCGAAGGACACTGCCGAAATTCGGCCAAACAGGACTCTCATTGAGCGGGGGACTGGATTCCCGAACATTGCTGTGTTCTGCTGATGACAAAAGCAATATTCGGACATTCTGTTTTGCTGATCAGAATAATTATGAATACAGAATTGCTAAAGAAATCGCCCAAGCGGCAGGCGTGGAATTTATCCCCCTGATAAGAGACTTCGACCATTACGGCGACCACGCCGAAATGGGGGTCAAGATATCCGGAGGCATGGGGAATTTGGCCAACAATCATTATCTTGGATTCAGAGACGACTTACGAAATCATGGCATAGAAAACATCCTGACCGGCTGTTACTGTGACTATTTCTTCAAAGGGCTGGCGCTCGATATAACCAAGCAAAGGTATATGAAAATCGAGCGATTATCCTCTTTTAATGATACTTACTATCACACGTACCTGCCGCTTAATATGCCGTATTCACCTCAAATAAAAGAAAGGCTTCAACATCTTTTCCCTGAAGACTTGAAAAATGACCGTTCAGACCTGGGGCGGCTGAAAAGGGAAAAGAAGAGATTGTTTCCTATTTCCTATGAGGCGGATAATCAGATGCGGCTGATTCCACAAAGGGTTTTTCCATGGTACCTCCCGATTGTGGACAATGACATTGTGGATGTCTATCTGAAGATCCCTCCACGATACAAACTCAATGCCTCTCTGTTCTCCAGGGTGACGGCGATTCAGTGTGGAAAATCCATCGCGAAAATACCGAATGCCAACACCGGCGTAAGAGTGGGTGCACCACTGCCCTTAGCAACCATCAGCCTTTATCAAAGGGCCTTGGCAAAACACTTGAGGAGAAGAGTTCAGGGCATGACCACAGAGGAATCTTGGCCGAACTGGGAGTACTATATCGACCACAGCCGGAAAATTGAATCGTTGTGGATGCGGAACAAGGAAAAGGCCCGCGATCTGTTCCGAAACATACTGGATGAAGATCCTTATGAAAAGAGCATCCAGGAATATAAATCCGGCTTTGATCTCGAATTGTTTCTGCGGCTGCTGACATTAAAATTGTGGTTCGAACAACGCGATGTTCCTGCGCATTCTTAAATTACTCATCAGCATTTTGTTTTTTTGTATCGATCAATTTGGGATGCAACTCCGGAAAATATTCGGATACAAAATCCGCTCTCGGCACATCGTTCTTTACTACCATGCGGTCAAAAAACAACAGCGCGCTCGGTTTGCCCGTCAATTGGATGAAATCCTTCGTCTGGGGAAGCCCTTTTCTGCCGTTGACCGATATCCTGGCACAAGCGGCAGCCATCACGTTGCCGTCACCTTTGACGACGGGTTGGCGTCTTTCCTGCAAAACGCGCTGCCGGAACTCAGGAAACGTAATATGCCTTTCACCATGTTTGTGCCGACGGGTTATCTTGGCCAATCCCCCGGTTGGATAAAAAAGGAGTCAGGGCAAAACATTTCCGAAAGAGTCATGAACGAGGATGAATTGAGAGAATTGAGTACCTACGGCATTGCGTCCATCGGATCTCACTGCGTGACCCACAGAAACCTTGCAACTTTGTCGGACGAGGAAGCAAGAGATGAAATGGTTCGCTCCAAAGCGGATCTGGAAAGAATCCTTGGAAAAGAGGTCAAAACCTTGAGTTTCCCCCATGGCAGTTTTCAAAGTACCCATGTCGAATGTGCGAAACAGGCGGGATATGTGAGGGTTTTTTCCATCAAACCGGCCCCGGCGTTCGAAATAGAACATGAATTTGTTACGGGCCGCACCCATTGCGATCCCGATGACTGGCTTCAAGAATTGCGCCTGAAATGTCTTGGTGGCTATCGCTGGATGCGCTCTGCCTCCCGTATAAAAAATCTTCTGAGAAAAACATTTCGTCGTTCTGTTTAGCTTATTGATCTATGGGGAATACGGATTTATTAAAGAACATTGTGGCCGAGATCGATAAAGTGGAGAAACAAGAATGGGAAAATTTACTGCCGCTTTTCGATGATGCTACGATTTACCAGAGTTGGTCTTACGGGACCGTAAGGTGGGGGAAGAGGAGCCTCAGCCATCTGGTACTCAAGGTCAACAATCAGGTCGTCGGTCTGGCCCAGGTTACGATCAAAAAAGCCCCATTTATAAAAGCTGGTATCGCTTATATCCCTTGGGGACCCCTCTGGCAGAGAAAGGATGAGGAAAATAAATTAGAAAATATCCATTGTTTGATTAAGGCGCTCAAAGATGAATACGTCTTCAAGCGAGGCTTATTCCTTAGAATAAAACCTCATTATTTTAAAAATGAAGACCAAGTTGACTTCGCTTCAATACTTAGATCGGAAGGTTTCCAACAAAATGCCAGATTAAGCCGATACCGCACATTACTCCTTGACCTCAGTCAATCCCTTACGGACATCAGAAAGAATTTAGATCAAAAATGGCGGAACCAGCTGAATCGCTCCGAAAAAAACAAAATGACAGTTATGGAAGGCATCAGTGATGACTTATATGAAATATTCCTGAATCTCCAGAAGGAGATGATGATAAGAAAGCAATATGAGCCCGGTGTGGATTACGGTGAATTCAGGGAGATTCAAAAGGATTTGCCCGAAACTCAGAAGATGAGGATCATTGTTTGTTCATATGAAGGCAAACCCGTCACAGCAACAATCGGCTCTGCAATAGGAAACACAGGCATTTATCTGCTGGGCGCAACAGGCAATACAGGCTTGCAATTGAAGGGGGCGTATCTTTCTCAATGGCTGATGATCGGCTGGATGAAAGATCGCGGATGCCGCTGGTACGATCTGGGCGGCATCAATCCGGAAAGCAATCCTGGTGTCTATCATTTCAAGGCCGGCCTTTCGGGGCGAGAAGTTCATCATATCGGGCAGGTTGAAATATGTCAGAGTAAGGTCAGTAAACTTGTTGTCAAAATTGTGGATTGGTTTAGATCATTGAATAATGTGCGCAACAAGATCTCAGTAAAATAAGATCAGTTCATGTGATTAATTATGAAAACAAAGTTTATGCGCAAATCCAAGATGTGGACAATTCAATTGGGTTTTACGAAGGAATGGAAAACGCCTTGTCGATAACGAAGTGTTTAAAGACACAGGATGCCCACAATCTAACGATTGTCATAGTTAACTGGAATGGTGGGGACCTCCTGCTCCGCTGTTTGGCCTCCATACGTTCGAGCGAATTCCCTTCTGTTGTAAAAGTGATCGTTATCGATAACAACTCAGTCGATGGCAGTCGGGAACGTGTACATTGTGAGTTTCCGGAGTTCAGTGTGATAAACTCAGGCGGCAACATAGGCTTTGGTCGCGGTAACAACCTCGCTCGCCCGCTTGTGGACACTGAACTGGTGTTGTTTCTCAATCCGGACACGGAACTGCGTCCGGACACGCTTCAGCGCACGGTCGAATGTTTGGTGCACCGCCCTGACGTCGGGGCGCTGAGTTGCAAAATGGTCTATAAGGACGGCACCATACATGAACAAGGACTGCAATGGTTTCCCAATCCGGCAACGGTGTTCCTGGAATTGCTCCTTCCAGAGTGGACGCGTCGTGGCTGGATGCAGGGATGGTTGCCACGATTGGACCCGCTCCAAAGTGGTGAGGTATTGAAGCTGTATGGGGGTTTCATCTTGGCACGCCGGGAAGTGCTGGACCTTGTGGGCTGGTTTGACGAGCGTTATTTCATGTATGCAGAGGATGTGGACCTTTCACGAAGCATTTGCGAACTTGGATGGAAGCTTTATTATCTTGCGGAAACGGAGATCGTTCATGTGGTCGGCGGAAGCAGTGAACGCACACCGAATGGCTTTTCCGTCCTGATGAAACAACATTCGATTAACCAGCTGATGCAGAAATACCATGGTCCCTTAGGGTCTGTTATGCACCGTCTGGCCGTGGCAAGTGCCGCCGGCATGCGTCTGGTGACACTTGCAGTTATATGGCCGGGTTTTCGACTGCTTGGAAGACCCCTGGCTGGCTGGCGAGACGCATATTGGAAAAGCCAACTGCTTTTAAAATGGGCATGGGGACTAAAAAACGCACTAATCCCTGAATACTCAAAAACCAAAAGTCTCTCGTAAATCGAGGCAGAGAAACAGGCAGCACTTTTTTCATGACTCCAATCGCCTTACTATTCCTGATGACTGCCGCAGTGGCAATCTTGACGGTTCCCCGACGTTGGGCACCGGTTCCACTGTTGGCCGGTGCCTGCTATATGACCCTGGGCCAGGGAATAATAATCGGGGGGTTCCACTTCTACTTTATTCGGCTTCTTCTGTTGGTGGGTTTGATACGGATCTTTGTGCGACATGAGCGCCCACATGGTGGGATGCTTGGCATGGACTGGGCATTCGTTCTGTGGGCAGGCTGGGCGATCCTAGCAAGCGCCTTTCACAATAACCCTGCCGACACGCTTCAGATGCATCTGGGTATGGTTTACAACGGGTTAAGTATATATTTCCTGTTCCGCTGCTTCGTCCAGACAGAGGAGGATATCCGAAAGGTACTACGTATTACGGTGTGGCTGTTGGTTCCTGTGGCCTTGACAATGGTATATGAGCAGACCGCACACTACAACATCTTTTCGGTATTAGGGGGAATTAATGAAGTGCCAATTTTCCGCGAAGGCCATATACGTTCCCAGGGGCCCTTTGCACACCCTATCCTTGCTGGAATTGTGGGAGGGGTATGCATCCCTCTGATGATTGGCCTCTGGGGATACCATCCATTCATAGCATGTGTGGGACTCACTGCGTGTTTGGGTATGGTTCTGACCTCTCATTCCAGCGGACCGTTGATAAGTCTGATCTTCGGCCTTTTAGCTCTGGTTCTATGGCATTGGCGGCATTGGACAAGACAGTTACGGTGGGCGGCCTTGTTTGGTTACATGCTGTTGGAGTTGCTGATGAAGGCACCGGCCTACTATCTAATCACCCGCATTCCAATGGGCGGCAAAGCCTGGCACCGGGCGGACATCATCGACGCCGGGGTCAATCATATCAACGAATGGTGGTTTGCCGGTACCGACTACACCCGGCACTGGATGGCTTACGGTGTTACATGGAGCCCCGATCATGCGGACATCACCAACCATTTTCTTGGGCAAGGAGTAAAAGGTGGCTTGTTGTTAATGCTCCTTTTTATCTGCTTCTTCTGGATCGGTTTTCGCTATGTGGGGCAAATTCTGCAGTTGTGGTCCCACGAACCAATCAAGCGTCAGTTCCTTGTCTGGTCGCTAGGTGCCAGTCTGTTCACCCATATGATCAGTTGTATTTCGGTTGCGTATTTCGACCAGTCCATTCTGTTCCTGTATTTGACACTGGCCTTGACTGCCAACATTTACGCCAGAGCTACCGGTGAGGTCTTGTCGACTGAAACATCTACACACGAGGTTTCTCTTCATCTAAAAGAGGAAAGAAAACCTGACACTGGGGGAGGGGAAAGATGACAGACAAAATAGGTGCATCGATCGGAAGAGTTTTCGTGTTTCTGTGCCTGGTTGGGTTGTTCGGTGTTACGCTTCATTTGGCAGAAGCATTTGCAAGAACGCTTAATGTGCCCACGCAATACACCACGGTACAGTCAGCTTTTGACGCCGCCCAGCCTGGAGATATCATTCTCCTTGCGCCTGGTACATATAACGAAAAGACCGAAACAAAACGTGGCGGGACCGCCAATGCTCGTATAATAATTGATGGTCAAAATGCGGCAACACTAAAAAAAATAACACTTAGGCATCCATATATCACGATCCAGAAGATGAGATTTGCAGGAATGCCAGTCTCACATGAGGGGTATGTCCACCTGCATCATTACGCCCACTACACAATCGTACAGGATTGTATTATCGATTTAGGGTATCAAAAATCAACCAATGCGATAAGATGGGAAGTTACCCGAATCCCCCCGTTTGGAAAAGGTGAAGTTGCAAGCCATTGTCTGATCACAAGAAACGATATCAGTCACGCAAAAGCGTCTTATATCATATCCATGGCGGGTGATTACAACGCCTTTACATACAACTACGTCCATGACGTTATACAAGCAGATTTCATTGGGTTATTCGGCAGATACAATTATATAGGATACAACACATTTTCCAATAATATACAAGAGGGAGGTCTTGGGTGGCACTCAGATTTCATACAGACCTTCGGAAACAACTGCCATGGAAGCCAGCATCACATAATCGAAAACAATTACATTTATAAATTAATTGGTGGCGGTATGGCTCAAATCTCGGGAAGTATGGTTCCCGAGATTAGTGATTGGACCTTCAGAAACAACATTTTCCATGAAGCCGGAACATTAATGTCTATTACGATTCCTAATGTTCATATCTTTAATAATTTATTCTATCAAAATAATAAAATCGGTAATAACGCGAGCGGGCCACTTTCGTTTGGCAGCAGATACTTCCCGGCCGGAGGTAACGGTTGTAGGGGAAAAGAAGGGACTACATACGCGCATGGTGCGAAGGTTTTTAATAATATTTTTCTGGACAACGGTTGTTGCGACAGAACAAACGCAGGCTGGTATGCTTTCGCTCCTGAGCTAAAGGATGTAGCTGCCGACTATAATTATGTTGGTAAAAGCATACATGGAGTCCCTTATTCACCTGTTAACAAAAATCCCAAAGAAAAGACTGTCGGCGATCCTGGTGGATGGAATGTATGGAAATGGTGGGAGCCCCATGGATTCAACGGCGGTGACCCAAAGTTTGTTAATATTGCGGCTGGTTGCGAGGGGGATAAGTCATGTAATTTCCATTTGCAGAAGGGGAGTATGTTGATTGATTCTGGGTTGGATTTGTCAGCGGTATGGCCGGATGCGAAAAGCCAAGACGGGGTATCCCGTCCCCAAGGTGATCGATGGGATATTGGTCCGTTTGAATATTAAGGAACCGAAAGAATTTGTCGCGCCATCTTTTATACAGAGACTTCAGTCGTATGAGGCATCCATAGAACCGGATTTTTACCAGAGCATGGTCGGAAGCTCCTGCTGCCAGGTTTAAGCTGAGTAAATACGCATGTGTCACT
>Ga0302246_1001334_pt1 | contig 17771 bp, 17 predicted proteins | sample AAG_UR_Trp_MG_FD_193533 | JGI IMG/M metagenome (GOLD analysis project Ga0302246, IMG submission 193533) | Enriched activated sludge microbial communities from anaerobic digester in WTTP, New Holstein, Wisconsin, United States - AAG_UR_Trp | ecosystem: Engineered > Bioreactor > Anaerobic >...
AAAAAATTGAAAGGCGTCAATAAGCGATGATGCTGCCATCTTTATAAATTTCGAGGTTAAAGATATTATCAAATAGGCGGGACGCCAACTGGAATAGCTAATCCTTTCAGAACCTCAAAAAAAAAATGCGCGACGCCCTTGAGCGCCAACGGGTTTAGATGCTTATCCGCCGGTTCAATACGACGCCCATTTTTTCCCCGCCGTCAGGTTCTCGTTTTTCAAAATAGATTCGGCGCTCTTGCCCTCAGGAGTGTAATCCCTGAGATAGCCCTGATATTTTTGCGTCACCCACCAGGGATTTTCGGGGTTGGTTATATCGCTTTTTAAATAAGGCATCCAGCTCCACCAAAAAATACCCGACAACCATTTGCGTCCGGTAAGCGCCTGATATGTCGCTATGTAGGAATTGCGCTGGCACTCCTCGCTGGCGGGGAAGTTCAATTTATAATCTCCCGGACTAATATAACACTTTTCAACGCTCCGAAAACCGAATTCCGTAAAAACCACCGGCTTTTGAAATGCCGCGCTCATCTGTTCTAAAACAGAAAGCGGTTGCTGCCACCCCAAAACAAGTTCCGAAATGGTCGCATTTTCCTTTTTCGAGAGGGGGTAATAGGCATCAATGCCAATATAATCAAGCGCCTGCCAAAAATCCTTCCAGAATATTTTTGTTTGCGGCGCGGAGACATCTCTCCATTCCGACCAATCAGCGGCATAGGTGAGTTTACCGCTGTATTTCTGCCGCAGTTCTCCGATGTAGGCAACCCACGCGGGCAAGGTTTTTCCATTTTGCCGCTCGGTGGTATTAATAAGTTCCGTTCCGATGACCAGCATCTCCGTGCCAGATTCCTCCGCCATTTCCGCATAATGATTCATGAACGACTTGTAGGAGGCGAACCATGCGGCAAAGAAGGCGTCGAAATTGGCATCGGACACATACTGGGGCGCGCCGATATCCGCCCGCCATTTGCCGTTCCCAAGATCAATATGCGGTTTCAGGCTTACACGGAGCCCAAGATTTTTCGCATCGCTGATGGCTTTCCGAACAGATTTATCCGATGGAGTTTTGTCGGAATCCATATAAATTGCCGTGCTTTTCTCATCCTCCTGATACCATGTGACAAGGATAGAAACCCAGTTGTTTCCCGTCTCTGCGATTTTTGCAATCGAGCGGGAGGAGTAATCATGCTCATAATCATTATTCCAATAACCGCAAAAATTTATCCCGCGCATGAAAGAAAACGGCGCTGTTGTCGTAACATCGCTCGTTAGAGCCGCAGCAAAAAGATTTGCTGTTTGCGTCAAAAGCAATAAGGCAAGCGTTTTCATAAATCTCATAACATGAACCTTAACAAGCAAACCCGCAGTCGTGCAAATTCAAGCGATGAACAAAACCAATTCGCTATTAACAGCAATCCTAAAAAACGAAAATAATAATACCAGTCCGCGGATTCATGTGTCAAGATGGGAACGCTGTATCAGCTAAACAGCGGGAAATAACCAGTGGAAAATATGCAATAAAAGACAAGTATAAATGCCCGCCAGAACATCGTCAATTGTGATGCCCAAGCCGCCCCGAAGCCGTTGCGACTGGCGGATGGGGAATGGCTTCCAAATATCAAATAATCGAAAAATGAAAAATGATGCCGCAAGATAAAAAGGCGCGGTGGGCAATAGAAACATGGCAAAAAAATACCCGGTTATCTCATCAATAACAACCTTGTGCGGGTCTTTTTCGCCCAGTTGCTTCTCCGCAATTTCAGCAGTTAATATGGAGACGCCGGTCAGGAAAAATAATATCCCCACGTAAAAAACAAGAATAATGTTACGGGTATTCAGATATGAAACGGGCAAATAGAGCGCAACTGCCAGCGCCGAAGCAACCGTGCCGGATATTGGAAAATAACCAGTTCCCAACCCTGTGGCAATAACCATAGTAAATTTATTAAAGACCCTCAAACTAAAACCTCGCGCCCAATTAAAAAGGCCGTGCAGTCCACCTTTGAGAGCGACCAACCAGGTGAGCGTCGGATAGTTAACTCCAGTTAGGCGCTCCTGCGGCACACAGGGGATTCTCCTTATGGCTGCTCCCGTCAAGGCCTGACCCGGTTCGGAGAACCCTGTTGCGCAGGACCCAACCTTCAACGCCACTTGCCCGATTCTGCCTGACCAGCCGAACCCGGGGGCGGACATTCGTCCTGCTGTAGCGGATTGCAGGTATAGGGCACCGCTAGCTCCCCACTTAGCACGGCCAACTCAGTATGTAATATCAAACACAAACAAAAAGGGTTTTATGCGCCCCTCAATATGCCTGTCAACGTCAATTCGTTACTCCATTTCGCTTTTTATGAACTCCATCGGCGGCTGGGGCGTGATGCCAAACCAATATTCCGCGCCATCCTTGAAAGGCTCCATCAATTCAAAATTCTCAAACGACACGCCGCCGGGAATCGGCGACTGCCCGCCCCAGAAGCAGGCGCGTCCATTGACCAGCCCCTTAAGCTGCGGTTGAGGGTTTTCGCATCGCCAATATTGGGTGGATGGCTTTCCTTGATATTTCCACCAGTAAACGGTATCAGGCGAATACTTTGCCTCTTCGGGATTCTTTTCATTTGGAGCGGCGATAAACAAGGCATGTCCCTTTTTGTTGCGAATCAAATCCGATAGAGAAAATTCGGCATGAGGCGTAAAATCATCCCCTTTGAAATCACGCCATAATTCCAAAGATGTCGTAACAGAGCTTTTGAGATGGAGTTCCCGCAGACGCGCAAAATTCCCCATAGTCGCCGTGAGAATGCAATGTTTTAACGGCTTGGAATCCTTCCGCGCAAAAGCCGCTACGCTGAATTCGTAAGGACGCTCCGAGTGAAACCGCAGACGCAAATAAACCTTTGCCCCGTTGTCAAAAGGTTCCACCAGAATATAAACAGTGAGAGTTTGCGTTGTGCCTTCCTTTTCAATAACGCCGCTTGCGGGGGAATGGTGGGATATCCGCGGGGTCTCATCTTCGGGCGAGTTTGCGCTCCAGAATCTTTTCCCCTGAACCTTGTCTAATTTGCTTTGTTCCATTTCGGAAAAACTGCGCCAATCCTCTCCCTGCGCAATCGGCTCAACTGCTATGAAATTGATAAGCACCGAATCCGGCTGACCCATATAGGGGGTAAAAACTCGAAGCAGCCCGCGGGGACCCGACATCGGGTGCAGCCCGACCCTTATTCCATTAGCATGACCCCAGATAGGCTGAGCCAAAACGCTCGAAGCCGGTCTCACCCAGATATCTTCCGCCACTGGACGTGGAAGGGTTTTCCAAAGTTCCGTTTTTTTCTTTGCAAAGGCGCTTATCACACAAAGTAGAACCCCCAGCCCTATCACGCCAATTGTGGCAAACCTCTCCCAAGAGCACGAACAAAATGAGCCGTTTCGTTTGCGAAACATCGCAATCCCCTTCCATCAATAAATCCAAAAAGATGTTTATACGCAATGTCGAAAATCTCATAATTTCCTATCCGTCCGCCTCGCCCCCATTCAATCAAAAAAATAACACAATATCCGCTCGTTGTTTTCGTTTCATGAATCAATCCTTGACTCCGCTTTGCCCTCAATAACATCATATTTTTCACAAGGCGGTTATCATGGAAGAGCGGCGGACGTTTTATCAAATTCAAGAACAGCAAACGCAACGCACAATCTGGCTGTTTATTGGCTTAATTCTTTTTTATTTTATCGGCGTGGGAATACTTTATGCGCTCATAGCCGGCGTAATTTTTAGCGCGCTGTTAGGAATCCCCATTTTTTCCCCATGGCATTTTGTTATAATTTTTGTTATATCCGCCCTCCTTGCAATTTTTCAATGGGAGAACGCCAAAACCAGCGGCGCTGAGTTCATTCTGGAAAAACTTCGGGCGGCGCCCCTCGATACCTCAGACCTATATCACAAAAAATTGGGCGATATTGTGGAAGAGGTGCGGATTGGCGCCGGTTGCAAAAAACCGATTCGCATCTGCGTGATCCCCGCCAATTCTGTCAATACATGCGCCATAATCGGCGCGGACGGCGTCCCAATCATCGCCGCTACCGAAGGGGCGCTGGCGCGGTTCACGAGGGAGGAATTGCAATCTGCCATCGCCCATGAACTGGCGCACATCATGAGCGGCGACGCCCTCTACATAACATTTGCATGCGCCCTTGGAAATATTTTTCAGCGCCTCTCGGATATGCTCGAAATAGAAGAAGAGCGCCCCGTCTTTTTCAATACATGGATGCAACGCCCTGAAGGACGCCAGATGGAATTGCTTGGTCAAACAATTTCGGGAGCTCTCGCGTTGCTCTCGCGGCTCTTTACATTCACCATTAGCCGACAAAGAGAGTATCTTGCCGATGCCAACGCGGTGCAAATCACACGCAATCCGGAGGCGCTCGCACGCGTTATTTATAAAGCGCATAAAAGTTTTTCCTATCTCGGCGATGCCGGCGAGATTTATAGCCCTCTCTTCATTGTGCCGCCGGAGAGCGCGGGGGAAATTGCCGAGCAGGGGTTTTTATCAAAAATTTTTTCCACTCATCCCCCTGTCATGGAACGCATAAACCGCTTGATGGGTATGGCAAATAAAACCGTCCTTAAGGCTCTGAGCGATATCATGGAGCAAAATCAACAAAGGGAAAACGCCCGAATCCAAATATCATCTGTGGATGAAAAACCATCGCGCGAATTTTCTGACGATGCGCCCGCTTCAGATTATGCCAATCCTGACGTTGGTTCTCTTTGGGAAATTCGCAATAGCCAAGGCAAATGGGAAGGTCCTTTCACCATCGCAACCCTTTTTACCATCCCATGGTTCACCGGCATGGCGACGGTGCGCCCGGCTGGCAGCGATGAACCCGCTTTGGCGCGGAGTTTTCCCCCCATATTGGAAACCTTCCGCGCCTCCCAAAAGAAAAATCCCGCCAAAGGACAATGCCCCGTTTGCGGTCAAAATCTTGCAGATTCCCATTATGAGGGAGTTCCAATAAAACAATGCCAGCGATGCGGCGGAAGGCTTGTGCCTGAGGCAGGCATCGTCCGCATCATCGCCCGCCGAGAGGTCAAACCCTCCGACTATCTGCTGCGCAAAGCCCGTCGTTGGAAACGAGAAAACCAAATTAACGTTCAAGCCGTTAATCGAATTAAAAATGCCGAAAAACACCATAGCAAAAAAACTTTGCACAACTGCCCGCTCTGCGGATTTGGCATGATACGGCGTCTTTTCAGCTATCAATATTTTGTGGAAGTTGACGATTGCAAATCATGCAAACAGGTCTGGTTTGACGGCGATGAACTCGAAATTCTCCAGATTCTCATTGAAGATGCGGGATATTGAGGAGAAGGGGAGTAAAGGGCAAGTTTGTTTTGATGTTCAGGAGGTTGGCTTAATTCTAAGCCGCCCCATCCCGAAAAATCAAACATCAAATAACCTAATCCCCCCACCCTTTTGGAGATTCAACATCCGTTCCCCCAACCTATTTCACGATTACATTTTAATTGGCATGACAAGAAAGAGAGTGTCGAGGTGATCCTCTTCACGGAAAATAATCGGGTGCGATGGAGATTTGACATGCATCGTGATTTTATCTGTTTCCATCACATTGAGAGTCTTCATGAGGTAGGTCTGATTGATGGAAAGTTCGAACGGCTTGCCTTCGTATTCAATTTGCGGCTTATAAAGGTTGCCCTTGTATGAACCAAGGTCAAAAGTTTTGGCTTCCAGTTCCAGCTCGTCGGGTTTAAATTTAAAAGTAACGGCGCTGGTTTGGGATTCCGTGACTATAGCCGCTCGACGAATTGCCTTGCTGAAGGCGGTCTTATCCAATGTTATAACATACTCAAAATCCTTGGGGAGCACCAATTCATAATTTGGGAATTCGCCGTCTATTTTGTTCGTTTTGAATTCAATATCATTGATGCGGAAATAAATATGGCGCTCGCCAATGCCGACTTGAACAAGACCTTGCCCAATAAGCACTTTCTGGACCTCTCCCAACGTTTTTTGAGGGATGACCACTCCGATTGATTCCTGACCCTTGCGCCCTGTTCCTATAGCATCCATATAACCAAGAGTTTTCCCATCCGTCGCCGCCATGCGTAAATGGCAGGACGTTTCCTCTGCGGGAGCTTTCGCAACATCCGGAAAGTTGTTATCCACCGTCAGATATGCGCCAAGAAGCACCTTGCGTGGGTCTTTATCAGGAACGGCAAACAGGGTTTTGGTGATGAGCTTTTTTAACACCTCCTGGGTTATCTCAAAAGAAACAAGCGGCTCTATAGCCTTCCATTCCGGGAAATCTTCCGGCGACATGGTCTGCAAATGGTATTCATTGGTGCCCGACGTCACGTCAACAACGCCGTTTTCGTTGAGGGCAAACAGAACTTCAAAAGAGTTGTTTTCCGGCAATTCGCGCACCAGATTCACAAACGGCACGGCGGGCACCGTGATTTTTCCCTCCGCTTCAACCACCGCCTTAATTTTACATTTTACGGATGAATCGCTGTCGCAACCCATGAATGTTACTTCCTGACCCGACGCTTCAATGAGGATGTTGCTCAGAATCGGCAGACTGGTTTGCTGAAGCACAATGCCGTTTGCCACCTGTGTGGCATAGAGAAGTTCGCCTTTATTTTGAAATTTAACTTTCATGTCTTAATGTTTGCCCTCCCTAAAAATGTGACTGATTATTAATTGGATTAATCCTGCGATGCAAGGTATTTTTATCAGGAAATATCATGCCTTTAATTAATATTTCCACTTGACATCAAAAGGGCGGATAAAGTATTGACTTAATCAGTTGTTTGATAAGTGAATTCGGCTATTAACCCCTGCTACGCTTGTGTAGAGGGTTAAATTATTGAGCCAACAGTCACAATTCGGGAGCTCGAATATCCCTCCGTGTATGACATGTCCCGCCTGTTGGGGTTTCGCGCCTCCAGCCGGGCTCTTCAAAAGCGGTCGTGAGGGCGCCCACCTGCTATCTCGTGACTCAATAATACCCCGAGCACGGCGGTGTGGGGGTTAATTTTTTTGAATCCATATATCATCCGTTCCCGTCCATCGTATGAATCGGCAAAATAATCGAAATACCGCCCGCCCTTTTGGAATCGTCATGGATTGCCTTAATACTGAGGAGTTCATTCAGCAAACGATTCATTGGGCGCGGGAAAAATCACAGCCGAGGCTCATCGTCTATCTCAACGCCCATTGCATCAATCTTTATTTTCGCGATGATGTTTATGCGAGAATTGTGGATGCCGCAGATTGTGTATATGCCGATGGTCAAGCGGTGGTTTGGGCGTCCAAATTTTTGGGACAACCCTTGCCGGAGCGTGTGAATGCAGGCGATTTCTTGGAGGCATTCTGCGAGCGCTGCGCGGAGGAAAACCTATCCATTTATTTTCTCGGTTCGGCTGCGGGCGTGGCGGAGAAAGCGGCGGAAAATCTGAAAAAAAATTGCCCCGCCATGAAAGTTGCTGGCTGCCATTCGGGGTATTTCAAACCAGATGAGGCGGAGGCGCTTGTTCAAAAAATCAAAGAAACTCATCCTGATATTCTCCTTATCGGAATGGGCGTGCCGCTTCAGGAAAAATTTGCCGCCGCGCGCCTTTCAGAATTGGCGGCGCCCGTTATATGGTGCGTGGGCGCTTTGTTCGAATATTACGCGGGCGTCACGCCGCGCGCCCCGCGCTGGATGCGCACATGCGGTTTGGAATGGCTCTTTCGTCTGATTGTCGAACCTCGGCGCATGTGGCGCCGCTATATTCTGGGGAATGCGGCATTTCTCATAAAAACCGTTCGTTTCCGTTTTGGCAAACCCCCTTCTCCAAAAGTAAAACCATAAACTTTTTATGGTTGACACGCTCGCGCGGCATTTGCGAGACAATCCAATTGTTTTGAGCGGGAGTAGTTCAGTTGGTAGAACACTAGCCTTCCAAGCTAGTCGTCGCGGGTTCAAGTCCCGTCTCCCGCTCCATTTCTTTTTTTGGCTCGCAAACACACCATTCTTATCTTGACGTCGGCGCCATTTTTAAAGATAAAAGATTATCATTGTAAGGGTGATGAATATGAAAGTATTCAGCAACCCCGCAGATTTGCAGCTCGGCAATCGTTGTTTAAAAAAATGTTTAGAACCTGCAATTTGCCATTCATGAAGTCGCAAGCGGCATCCCTCAATGGAGATGAGATATGACAATACAGACAAAAAATAAAACAATGGTTTATCTATTCATGTTTCTGATTGCGGCGCTTGAAATTTATTTGGCTCATGGTTTGGCTGAAAAACCGCAAAAGCGCGCATTGATTATCCCGATTGAGGGAACGATTGACAAGGCTCTTCCCTTTTTTGTGAAAAGGGGAATTATCAAAGCCGAAAAAGCCAAATCCGATTTCATCATTCTCAACATCAACACACTCGGGGGCGATGTGGAAGCGGCGCTTCTCATTCGCGACGCCATCGTTGATTCCAAAATCAAAACCGTTGCCTACATCAACCGAGCCGTCAGCGCCGGAGCCTTAATAGCCCTATCCACCGACCAGATCTGGATGCAACGCGGAGGCGTCATCGGCGCCGCCCAACCTTTCATGTTAGGCGCTTCCTCCGACGAGAATGAATTGTCTGTCCCAAAAGGCAAATTAATCAGCTACGTCTCCGGCGAATTCCGCTCCACCGCCCGACGCAAAGGGCATAATGAAGATATCGCCCAAGCATTCGTTGACCCGAATTACGGTCTCAAGGGATTGCAGGAAAAAGGACGACCCCTCACCTTGACTGATGATGTCGCCCTCAAAGAAAAATTTGTGGCGGGCGTCTGTGAAAACTTTGAAGAGTTCGTCGAAAAAATTGGAGTCAGCCCTTCCGGTTGCCAAAAAGCAGTCCTAACGGCAACGGAAAAATTTGCACGTTTTATCTCCAATCCGATGTATTCTTGGATTTTTCTGCTCATAGGTATTTTAGGGCTGGTCATCGAATTCAAAACGCCGGGCTTTGGAGGCGGCGGGCTGGTCGGAGGAATCGCGCTGGTTCTATTTTTCTGGGGCAATCACATCGCCCAGATGGCAAACTGGCTTGAGATTATTTTGTTTTTCATCGGACTCGGGTTGCTGGCTCTGGAAATTTTTGTTATTCCCGGTTTTGGGCTTGCTGGTTTCTTGGGCATCGGGTTGATTATCGTCTCCATTTTTCTGGCGATGTTTCGCATGCCGCCGGCTGGATTCAGCATCAGCGCATGGCGTCTTTTGCCGCCGCTTGCCACGCTGGCTGTGTCTCTGGTGTTAGGGACGTTATCTATGGCGCTTATCGTAAGGTTTCTACCGGAGACAAGGCTCTGGCGGAATTTGTCGCTTCAAACTGAGATGAGCTCATCCAAAGGGCATGTGGCGTCGGTGGATTTATCCTTTGCCATCGGACGGACTGGATTTGCGGAATCCGTGCTGAGACCTTCAGGGATTGTTCGTATTGACGGAGCGCGGATGGATGCCATTTCACAGGGCGGATATATCCAAGCCGGAACAAAAGTCAAAGTCCTTCGCCTTGAAGGCGGCTCGATTGTGGTTGAACCGTACAATGAAGAGGCTTGAAGAATCGCCTACTTTTTGATTTTAACCTTCATCCCATCCTGAAACACAACACCCGGCAATTCAAGAGCCAGCAGGTCGCCGGCTGTCACCCCATTGACGAATGTCTTATCGCCTTCCGCATGATGAATTTGCACGGATTGTTTAGCCAGCGCGTTATTCCTGACAGCATAAACAAACGCTGCGCCGTTTGGCTCGCGATAAATCGCCTTGGTTGGTATGGCAAACGCGCTTGCGCGGGAACCGGTATGAAAATGAGCGGTTATCCCATATTGAACACCAAGCCCGTCGGGTTTTGTTTCGAGAGAAAAAATAACTTTGACTCTTTGTTCCACAGCGCCGGAAGGAGAGGCTTTTTGGAAACCGACAGGCTCGATGCGAATCACCTTGCCATTTATGGGTTTGGGGTAAGAAGGCACATCAATAACCACCTCAGTCCCAACTCCAATGCGCGGGACAAGAGATGTCAATATTTCAGCCTCGCCCTCTAAATCATTCAGATTGCCAATCACAAAAAGCGCAGAGCCGGCGGGGAGATAACCATCCCCATGCTTGAATATCTCAAGGACAATGCCATCGGCGGGCGAAAGGATTTCGACATATTTAAGCTTATTTTGCGCCTGCGCCAGACGCGCCTTTGCCTGTTCAAGTTTTTTAGTTAGGACAGCAGTTTCAAGCGATTTGTGTTCCATTCTGTCTTCCATTATTTCAGGAACAAGTTTATATGCCTCATAAATAGCGGCAAGAATAGCGCGTGAAAATTCCCGCTTGCGCAATTCAATCAAAGCGCTATTCGCATTCATCTCAGATTCTTCCAATTTGCCCGGCGGCAGAACGCTTGTATGAACAAGGTCAAGGTTGTTTTTGACCTGTTTGGCATAACGGTCATAAAGGGTTTTTTCGGCGGCAACCTGCGCGTCTGCGGCTTTGAGCGCCTGCTCAGCGTTTGCAATAGCCTTGCGCCCGCTTGCCAACACGGACTCCTCAAGTTTTTTGTGGCGGCTCAATTCGATGGCAGATTCCAGCTCTGCCACCGTTGCGCCGATTTCGGCGACGGCGAGTTCTAAAGGCGCACGGTCGAGTGTTGCAATTTTTTGCCCCGCTTTGACGGCGCTTCCCAGTTCCAGTTCAATACGCCCGATGCGCCCCTCCATGGGCATTGTCACAGTATATGTTTTGCTGAGCCGAGTCACGGCTTGTTCTGTGAATGACTCGCGAAACTCAGCCGCCGAGGGTTTGATTGTCTCCACGATAATATCGGCAACCGGCGCCGCCTCTTGCGGCTTGGTGCCGCAACCGCAAATGATAAATCCAGCCAACGCAAATAAAAGAAACGGGACTTTTTTTAACATACTTTTTTCTCCCGAAATAATTATGAACGGGATGTTAAATACCCATAGTTTCCATGTCAAGAAATACGACTGGCATTCTGCAATTTTGGATAGGGCGTTGCGGGCGAATAGCGGAAATTTTATCGGATGGCTGGGCGATATGAAACCAAATGGATATTTATTGGCGGAAAATGCACCTCCGCCGTTTATATAGATTAAACCAATGTCAGATAGGCGAATACTCCGGACGGTTTTGAAAGGGCATTAGCTTAACCTTTGTGGATTTTTTTTAACTCGAGGAGTTTGATGAAATGACGGCGCTCCTCCTCGATGATTTTGTCAATCACATCATGTTGGGATGCGGGGAGCATCCGTTTTGATTCGTGGTAAAATAAAATCGAATCAAGCTCGCTTTTGATTCCAAAGTTGAGCACGTTCAATATATCATTCAGCGCGGTGACTCTTGATGATATCGTATCCACAGGGAAAAGGATGTTATCCAGATATGCCTCCAGATAAGCCTGATAATCGCCGGAGAAACTCATCTGGGCGGATGCGGCGTTTGCCTCGGCTGCCATACTCTCAAATGTAGCCTTGTGTTCGCGTTCCTGCCCGGCAAGGTATTGGAAAATCTGCTTCGCCTCGCCGGATTCCGCAAGAGCCGCCGCTTGACTGTAAAACTCCTCGCCGCTTTCTTCGATACGCACCGCAAATTTCAGGATTTCTTGGGCATTAAAGTATGTCATAATCCTTTTACTCCTTCCATATCCAGTAAAATAAACTCCTCTTTCGGGGCGTTGCATGCCGGGCATCGCCAATCGTCGGGAAGCTCTTCAAAAGGCGTGCCGGGCGCGACTCCGTGCGAGGGGTCGCCGCGGCTTGGATCATAAATCCATCCGCACCATCCGCACTTATATTTGCGTCCCATTGCTCGCCCCCCTTTTCATTTTGTGCTTAAATACTCAAAAGCCGTGAGCAACGCCTTACAACCCTCCCCGCATGCCACAATAATCTGCTTGGCGGGAACGTCCGTCACATCTCCCGCCGCAAAAATGGCAGGTATGTTGGTGCGGCATTTGGGATCTACAATTATTTCGCCAAATGGATTTTTCGCCGCAGCCGGCACAATCTCGCTCACGGGCATGGAGCCTATTTCGATAAAAACACCCTGAACCGGAATGTCAAAAGATTCCGCGCCGCGCTGCGCCTTGATTCCTTTCACAAACGTGTCGCCATAAATAGAAACGATTTTTGTTTCTGTGTAAATTTCCGTCTTGCCGCTTTGCCGCGCCTTTTCCACCATGACTGGATCCGCTTTCAACGAAGGAGCCGCTTCAATAAGGTGGATTTTGGCGGCGATGTTCACAAGTTGAAGAACGGCGTCGAGTCCCGAATTTCCGCCCCCGACCACCGCCACATCCATGTCGGCAAAAAGCGGACCGTCGCACGTGGCGCAGTATGTCACGCCGCGATTGATGAATTGCATTTCGCCCTCCGCGCCCAGCCGGCGCGGAATCCGCCCCGATGCCACAATTGCCGTCCGAGCCTCGTATGAGCCTTTATCGGTTTGAACCTTTATAATCTCTCCATCTTTTTGAACAAGCGTCGCCGCTTCGCCAACCTTCAGCTCCACATTGAATTTATCAAGATGCTCTTTGAATTTGACGGCAAGGTCTGGACCGGTGATGAACTGGTAACCCAGATAATTCTCCACATCCCCGCTCAAAGCGGTCTGCCCGCCGATGTCTTTGGAGACCATCATGAAATTCATTCGCTTTCGAGCGGCATAAATAGCAGCCGTGATGCCGGCTGGACCCGCCCCGATAATGATTAAGTCATACATTATTAAATCCCCAGCGCCTTAATAATTTCGGGTTTATTAAATCCGATAATAATGGTGCCGTCTATATCAACCACAGGCACGCCCATCTGCCCCGATTTTTCAATCATGGCTTTTGCCGCTTCGCGATCCTTGCCCACGTCAATATTTTCGAAAGGAATTTTTTGCTCCGTTAGAAAATTTTTAACCATGATACAATAAGGGCACGTCGCCGTAGAATATACAATCACCTTTTGCGCCATAGATTTTTTTACTCCTCTCTGTTAATATGTTTTAATTACCTCACACAAGCGTCTGCGCGTCAAGCATGATTTGCCATTTGACATCAAGACTTCTTTGCGGGGGCGCCGCGCGATTCCTTGTCCGTCAGACGTTCAATAACGGCGAAATATTTTCGCCATTAGGTTCCCAAAGCCTCTGCATGTTATAGAGCCGGCTGTAAAGACCGTTTATGCTCATCAGTTGTTCATGAGTGCCTGTCTCGCGCACGGATTTATCTTCCAGAACAATGATATTATCTGCTCGGCGGACAGTCGAAAGACGGTGGGCAATGATGATAGTCGTCCTCCCTTTGATAAGGTTTTCTATCGCCTCTTGAATCAGAATCTCCGTTTCCGTGTCCACGGCGGATGTGGCTTCGTCAAGGATAAGGATGGGCGCATTTTTCAAAACCGCTCGCGCAATTGAAAGCCTTTGCTTTTGTCCGCCGGAAAGCCGCACACCCCGTTCCCCAATTATGGTATTATAGCCGTCAGGCAGGCGCATGATGAAATCGTGGGCATTGGCGGCGCGCGCCGCGGCGATCATCTCCTCATCGTTTGCTCCCGGTCGCCCAAAAAGGATATTATCGCGCACGCTCCCATAAAAAAGGAACACATCCTGCAGGACAATGCTTATCTGGCGGCGCAGACTATCCAGAGTGTATTCGCGCAAATCCCGACCGTCCAAACGGATTGCCCCGTTTGTCACGTCATAAAAACGCGGCACGAGTCCTGCCAGCGTTGATTTCCCCACGCCCGAGGGACCCACAAGCGCCGCAACGCTCTTGGCGGGAATATCAAGATTGATATCTTCCAGCACCGGGATGCCTGCGTTATACTCGAAACATACATGGCAAAACGAAATATCCCCCCGCGCCCTGCCGACAATTGGAACAGCATTGGGAACATTATGCGGCTCTTCTGCCTCCATCAACAAATCCGCCACACGATCCGCGCCCGCCATGGCGCTCTGCACGGATTCCCATGCTCCGCTCAAATTCCGCACCGGCGAATAAAAAATCTCAAGATATAAAAAAAACGCAATCAAATCAGCCACAGGCAGCTGTCCCGTCAAAGCCAGCCGCCCCCCAAAGAAAATCACAATCAACGTCCCGATGGAAGATGAAAACTCAACAAAAGGATGAAAAGTCGCCATCAAGCGCAAAGCCTTCAAAAGCGATTTGCGGTAATTTTCTATCCGCAAGTGGACGCGCTCGGATTCGTGCGGCTCGCGCGTAAACGCCTTGATTTCGCGGATGCCGGAAAGATTGTCGTTGAGTATCGCGCTCAAATCTCCCCATTCCTTTTGACGCTTGCGAAATGCGGGACGGACATATCGCGCATAGAATTTCATCGAAAGCAAAACCAGCGGAATCGGAATCATGCTCAAGAGCGCCAACTTCCAGTTGAGAAAAAAAAGGACAAGCGTCACGCCGACAAATGTCCCCGCATTCACAATCACATCCGGTATGGCATGGGCGATTAACTGCTCAAAAAGGTCGGTGTCGTTGATGACATTTGCCATCAGCTGCCCGACCTGTTTATCATGGTAGAACCGCAGCGAAAGACGCTGCAAATGGTTGTAAATATATTTGCGGACATCCGCAACAACGCCCCATCCCGCTATGTGCGATTGATACAACCGCAAATACTGAAGCACGCTGCGCGCCAGATAAACGCAAAAAACAATCAGCGCCAAAACGCCAATCTTGCGCATCGTTTGTATGCCCGCGTCCTGCGCAGAAATCATCTGAATCAAAATCTTGATAATCCACGGAACCAATAGCTGCACAATCACAAGCGCCATCATGCTCAGCGCTGTTATCACAAGCGAGGAGGTGTATTTTTTTGCATTGGAAAAAATGAGTTCTAACGGCTTCATTGTTATTCCTGATTCTTTTTACGGCTTAAAAGCTTTAAGGCATTTGCCGCCTGCATTTGAACGCCCACGCCAAGGCAATCCTCGTCAATATCGAACGATGAATTATGAATCATCGCCGTTATATTTTTTGATTTATTGCCGCATCCAAGATGATAAAACGCGCCCTTTGCCTTATCCAAAAAATATGAAAAATCCTCGGCGCCAAGGCTTGGAAATTCCTTGTAAACAACATTTTCTTTGCCCAGCATCTCCGCGCCGGTTTGCTCAATAACCCTCACAATCTCGTCATTATTGATTAGAGCCTTGTATCCAAAATAAACCCGCACATCTACGCAAGCGCCTAATGCGGCGGCGGTCTTTTCGGCAATCTCCTCCAAACGGTTTTTACAATAAAGCCGAGTCTCAGGGTCAAGCGTCCGCAGCGTGCCGCCGATAGCGACTTCCTCGGCAAGCGCATTGCCCGCCGTTCCGCCGGATATTTTGCCAAAACTCAAAGCAACCGGATTCAGCGGGGAAATGTTGCGGCTCACAAGCGTTTGAAGCGCCGTGATGATATGCGCCGCCGCAACGATAGCGTCCGCGCCCTTTTCCGGATACGCCCCGTGCGCCGATTTGCCGCGCACGATTATTTGTACCGAGTCGGCGGAGGCGTTGAGTTTTCCATAACGAATCTCAATTTGCCCCGTTTGCAGATAACCCATTACATGAAGCCCCAGCACATAATCAACTGTTGGGTTGTCCATGCACCCCTCTTTGACCATGACCTCTGCGCCGCCGCTGCCTTCTTCGTCCGGCTGAAAAAATAATTTCACCTTCCCGCAGAATTGTTTTCTCATCCCGTTAAGAATTTTTGCGGCTCCTAAAAGGATGGTCGTGTGGGCGTCGTGACCGCAGGCGTGCATCACGCCGTCGTTTTGCGATTTATAAGAAACCTCATTTTTTTCCTGCATCGGCAGGGCGTCAATATCGGCGCGGAGCGCCACCACATTCCCGCCTTCTTTGCCCTCTATCATTCCAACCAACCCGGTCCCGGCGATTTTATAATGCTCGATGCCCATTTCGTTCAAATACTGCATAATTTTTTCTTGCGTGCGAAATTCCCTTCTGCCCAGTTCCGGATGCATATGAAAATCCCGCCTTATCTCAATCAGCCAAGGCATGATTTGGCGCGTCATTTCTTTGAGCGTTTCGTTATTCATTCAAGCCTCCTTGATGCATTCTCATATAATCCAAAATTTTTACAACAGCGCCGCCCTTCATATAAACCCGCGGGACGCGGCGCGAGATGCCGGAGATGATGTTGTTTTTGTTGGTATTTGCCAGTCCTGCCAGTTCTTGCACGCTTGGAGCGCCCGCCTGCGCTCCCCAAAGAATCGCCTCATCTCCCGCCCGCGCATCGGGAATATCAGAAACATCCGCTATCATCTGATCCATGGCAATCAACCCGATAGATTTTGCGCGTTTCCCCCGAATAAAAATCTCCGACTTGCCGCTCAAAGAGCGGGGATAACCGTCCGCATAACCGGCGGCAAGAGTCCCAATAACCGTGTTATCGCCTGCTTTGAATTTATCATCATAACCCACGCCCTCGCCTTTTTTCAATTTCTGAATGCGCGTGATCTTTGTTTTGAAAGTCATGATGGGCTTCACGTCAATCATGCCTGCCTGATATTGGGGAATGTATCCATATATGATTGCGCCCGGGCGAATGAAATCCAACGCATACTCTTTATATTTGACCGCCGCTATGCTGTCAGAAATGTGCGCGTATTTGAAATGAACGCCCAAATTTTTTAATGTCGCGATAAAAACAGAGAGCGATTTGAACTGAGCCGCGTCTTCCGTTGTGTCCGCAAGCCGCAAGTGGGAAAAAATCCCTTCAAGGCAAAGATGCGGCAGACGGCTCATGCGAAGAATTTCCTCGGCAAATTCGTCCGTCGGCTCTTTGCCCAAGCGGTGAAATCCGGTATCCACCTTGACGTGCGCCTTTGCGGGAACCCCGCTCTCCCTTGCTGTGCGCGATAATAATTCTGCCTGCTCATATTCAAATATTGTTAAGGTGATATTGTGTTCAACGGCGATTTTCAATAAATGGTTTTCTGTATATCCCATGACCAACAGGGGAGCGCAAATCTCATTTTCCCTCAGTTCCAGCGCTTCCGATAACGCGGCAACGCATAGATATTCAACGCCCATCGGTTCCAGTTCTCGCGCAATGATAACCGCTCCATGACCGTATGCGTCCGCTTTGATAACCGGCGCGAGTTTGACCTTGCCGTCTGTATAATCCCGAAGCGCCTCGATATTTCTCTTCAATTGCTCTAAGTCAATCTCAACCCACGTATTGCGAAATAAATAATTCATGAATCTCTCAACTTTGTGCAATTATGAATAAAGTAGATTTTCAATCTTTGCGCCCTATGGTCAAGATGATTTGATGGGCATAAGGCTCGCAATAAATCGGATTTTATGAATATTCTGGACTTCCTGATTTCATCTATTATGACACTCATCAATCAATTATTTAGAAAGGCAAAGCAAAATGAAAAAATATCCGGCTCTGATTCTGACGAATATATTGTTGATACTCTTTATCATTGAAATAAGCGGCGCCGATGCAAAAAAATCCGCCCCAGCTGCCCGCAATAAACAACCGCAGAGCCAAAGATCCTCAATTAAGCAAAGTCTGGATAATGTCTTCGATGTGCCGGAATTTGCCGATTCCCTCTGGGGGGTGTGCGTCCAGAAACTTGATGGCGAAACACTCTATGACTATAACGGCAATAAGTGGATGCTGCCCGCCTCCAACATGAAAATCTATTCCGGCGCCGCCGCTCTCGATATCCTTGGCGAAAACTT
>Ga0302246_1001338_pt1 | contig 17736 bp, 10 predicted proteins | sample AAG_UR_Trp_MG_FD_193533 | JGI IMG/M metagenome (GOLD analysis project Ga0302246, IMG submission 193533) | Enriched activated sludge microbial communities from anaerobic digester in WTTP, New Holstein, Wisconsin, United States - AAG_UR_Trp | ecosystem: Engineered > Bioreactor > Anaerobic >...
TACGAGACTATGGGCATTGAACGCGTGGTCGTCGAACACTCGGACTGCACACCCGACCCCGCGTCCATCGTCGACGAACTTCGCGCCTCGGGCCTCACCGTCGACGTGGTGGACTTCACGCAGGGAATGGGACGGGCCTTCGAGGACGCCGGACGCATCTTCGGCAGACCCGACGAAGCCGCCCGCGCAGCGCGACGCCATGAGCGCGACATGGAGGCCATGCAACGCCCCGTCGCACCACTGGGCCGCCGTGTGGTGACCCTGCTGGGCCTCACCAACCCGCAACGCAACGAACATTACCTGCTGCTGGAGACGCCCGGGGGCCATCTGGACACCCGTATTCTCACCCCGCTGGGCTGCGAGAATGCAGGTGCGCTTCTCATGGACATGGCCGAAGAGGTGGTCATGGAGGGCATCCAGCGGGTCTCAAGTCCTGACAGGCTTGACAGGCTTGACGAGGCGGCACCCGACGCCATCGTACTCACCGGCGACCCGCTTGTGGGTCTCATGGCCCTGCAAGAGGCCGTGGCACGCAAGCCGTCACTTGCCCGAAGCGTACCGGCACTCGCCGCACACGCCGTCTACGCCCTGCCCCACTGTTGCAGCGCGCTGCCCGCCAGTCTGCCCCGCATCTGGACGGAATGGCGCAACGCGCTGTCGCCGCAGGCTGCGCCCTGCACGCAACGCCAACAGTAAGGGAAGGAGCAGACAACATCATGCGTCGACACATCTTCACGCTGGCCACCGCCGTTCTGCTGATGGGGGCACCTTGCGCCCACGCTGACGACGGGGTGGCAGCCCCACCCGAGAAAGGCCCGGCAAGGGTCGCGCACAACGCCACCAGCCCCCCTATCCCACTGGACAGGCTCGTGGTCACCGCGACACGCACCGAACAGACGGCAGCCAAGGCCCCCGCCTCGGTCGTCGCCATCGACGAAGAGAGCATCAACCAGCGTCAGGCCACCACACTCGGCGAACTGCTGGAGGACGTGCCCAACGTGGAATTCTCTGACCCCACGAACCCGTTCATCCAGAAGCCTTCGCTGCGCGGTCTCGGGCCTGACCAGACCATCGTGACCATCGACGGCGCACGGCAGAACTACAGTTCCAAATCGGGCATCGGCTCTTCCCCGACGCAGATAGACCCGGACATGCTCAAGAGTGTCGAAGTGCTGCGCGGCCCCTCGTCCGCCCTGCACGGCAGCGGCGGCATGGGCGGGGTCATCGCCATGACGACCAAGGACGCCTCCGACCTGCTGGAACCCGGAGAGAACTTCGGGGCACGGCTGAAGGCCGGCTACCAGAGTGCCTCCAACCAACTCATGCAGTCGCTGGCGGTCTATGCCCGCGATGACACCTTCGACATCCTCGCGCAGGGCACCTACCGCGACTTCGGCGACGTGGAGACCACCAACACCTCGCCCTCACGCTCGACCATCCAGCGTGACGGGCACTCCAAGGGCGGTCTGGTCAAGCTGACAGCCCGCCCCACCGATGAACAGCGCATATCTCTCGGCTACAACTATTCCGAAGGGCGGTTCGCCTCCACCGATAGCGTGAGCACGTTCCGTCAGGACGAGCATCGCGTCGTGGGAACCTACGCCCTGCGCCCCGAAGACACGCCATGGCTCGACCTGAAGGCGACACTGCAGACAGGGTGGCGCGAGAACGGCTACCTCAACGACGTCCCGCGCGACCTCGAAGACACCTTCACCTCCTATGGCGGCACGGTGCAGAACACATCGCGCCTCGGCTTCGGCGACGTGATGCGCAACGCCCTCACCTACGGCGTGGACTACTACATCGACCATCAGGAAGGCACCGACGCAGGTGAACCGGACCCGGCGCGCCCCGACGCCACGGGCAAGGACCTCGGCCTGTTCATCCAGAACGAGATGGGGCTGTTCGACTTTCTGACCATCACCCCCGCGCTGCGCTACACCTCATACAGCCGCGCCTCCGATTCCGACCTCGCCGAAGACCAGCAGGAGGGAGAGGTCACCCCGAAACTCACGGTACAGGCGGCGGTATGCCCTTGGCTTGACGTGTTCGGGTCGTACGCCCACTCGTACCGTCCGCCGTCGCTCGATGAAATATACTATGCCATGGACTATCCCATGCCGTGGGGGGCCATGCGCGTCCTGCCCAACCCCGACCTCAGGCCCGAGACCGCGCGCACATGGGAGACGGGCTTCAACCTCTCGTTCGACGGCGTCTTCACCGCCAACGACCCGCTGCGCGTGAAGGGTGTCTACTTCTACGAGGACATCGAAGACCTCATCGAAGCCCAGATGACCAAGGGCCCCACCGTGCCCCCCTTCAACGAGATACATTACCAGAGCATCAACATCGGCAAGGTACACCGATTCGGCTACGAGATGCAGGCCGACTACACCTACGACAGGCTGATGCTCTCCGCGGCCTACGGCAAGGCCATCGGCCGCGACAAGGAGACCGGGCACAGGGCCGGGGGCAGCCCCGACAAGGTGGCCCTGCGTGCGGCCTATCTCTTCCCGCAGTGGGACCTGACCGTCTTCTGGAAGTCACGCTTCGTGGCCGCCCACAAGACCTACAGCGTCTTCGACGACGAGGAGAAGACCTACAACCCCTACGCGACCCACGGTGTCGGGCTTACATGGGAACCCACCATCGAGGAACTTGAAGGCTTCCGTCTCGACTTCGGCGTGGACAACGTTTTCGACGCCCACTACCGCACCTACGAAGGTGGCTACGACGTGGGGCAGAATTACAAGCTCACACTCACCTACACGTTCTAGCCCTCCTGCTGCGCGGGGCGGAGTCTCCCCCGACCTGCCTGCACCGCCGACGGGGTATCCCGCAGGTGCGTGCCCCGCAGCAGGTGACAATCGGGCCGACCGGCTTGCCGGTCGGCCCCCCATTACAGGACCACCAGATGCCTTACGCCCTGTTCCTGCTATTCATACTTGTCACCGCCTGCCCCCATCCGGCTGAAGGGCACACCCCAACGCCCCCAGACCATACCCCACCGGCAGAGGACGCAGCCCCCAGACTGCATGCGCTGACCATCTCGGGTGCCCCGGCGCTGCCACGGGATTTCGAGCATTTCCCCTACGCCGACCCGGACGCCCCCAAAGGGGGGCTGTTGCGGCAACACGCCATTGGCAGCTTCGACAACGTCAACCCCTTCTCCACGAAGGGGCAGCTTCCTGCCGGATATTCGCTGCTGTACGACAGCCTCACCACGGGGTCGCTCGATGAACCCGGCACGGAATACTGTCTCATAGCCGACGGCATACGTATCGCGCCGGACAGGTCGTGGGTGGAGTTCACCATCAACCCCGCCGCCCGCTTTCACGACGGACCCCCCATCACCGCCCACGACGTGGCGTTCTCATTCAGGGCCACGCTCAACAACCTCGGAAATATCCTTCAGAAGTTCTTCGCCGACATCACCGGCATCACCGTCTGCGAAGACAGGCGCATCCGCTTCGACCTCGCTCCCACAGCCAGTGCCGAACTACCTCTGCACCTCGGCAGAATGCCCATCTACCCGCGCCACATCTGGGCCTCACGCGACATGCAGAAGACGGGACTCGAAGCCGTGGTGGGCAGCGGCCCCTACCGCATCGCCTCCTTCACGCCCGGCAAGGACATCACCTACGAGCGCGTCCGCGACTACTGGGCCGCCGACCTGCCCGTCTGCCGGGGGCACTACAACTTCGACACCATCCGCTACGACTACTACCGCGACACCACCGTGGCACTGGAAGCGTTCAAGGCGGGCCTCTACGACGTACGCGAAGAGCACTCCGCCAAGGCATGGGACACCCTCTACGTAGGCAGACTCTTCGACGACGGCACCATAGTGAAGGAATCGTTCGAGCACCGCAGGCCGCTGGGGATGCAAGGCTTCTTCTTCAACACCCGCAGGCCCGTGTTCCATGACATACGCACCCGCAAGGCCCTTGTTCTGGCCTTCGACTACGAGTGGACGAACAGGCAGTTCTTCAGGGGGGCCTACCAGCGCACCACCAGCTACTTCAGCAACTCCGACCTTGCCGCGTCAGGACTGCCCACGCCGGAGGAACTGGCACTGCTTGCCCCGTTCCGGGATGTCCTGCCGCCAGAGGTGTTCACACGCGCACACGCCTTTCCGGTATCAGACGGGTCCGGCTTCAACAGGGCCAACCTCATCGAAGCCGCACGCCTTCTCGACGAGGCCGGATGGCGTCTCGTCGACGGTCAGCGCGTCGATGCGCACGGCAATCGCCTGCGCTTCGAGCTTCTTCTCGATGCACCGTCCATGCGGCGCGTCGCCCTGCCCTTTGCCGCCAACCTCGCCAAGCTGGGTGTCGCGATGCACATCATGATGCCCGACACCGCCGTCTTCCTGCGCAAGGCACGCAGCTTCGACTATGACATGGTCGCCTCGGCCTACGGCACGGGACACACTCCCGGCGGCGAACTGCGCCTGTCATGGCATTCGGACTCGTACGCCCTTGAAGGCAGCCGTAACATCCCCGGTGTCGCACAGCCTGCCGTGGACTCGCTCGTGGAGACCATCGTCACCGCCCGCGACCGTGCCACCCTGCGCACAGCCTGCCGCGCACTCGACAGGGTGCTTCTCCAGCAGGAGTACGTCATTCCGCTGGGGGCATCCGCCGCATTCCGCATCGCCTACCGCAGCCACCTGTGCAGACCGCAACGCAGCCCCGGCAACACCGTGGGACTCACCACTTGGTGGTCGCGCACCGCAGAGGAGGCACAAGCACGATGACCGCCTACATCCTACGGCGTCTGGCACTGATGCTGCCGACGCTTCTCGTCATCCTCACGGTCAATTTCTTCGTCATCCAGCTTTGCCCCGGCGGGCCGGTCGAGCAGATGATAGCCCGATTGCAGGGAGAGGAACGCCCGGTCACGGAGCGCATCAGCGGTTCCATGCAGGACACCGTCAGCGTGGGGCAGAGTTCGCTCGAAGACAGGGGGGCACGGTCAGGTTCACGCTCCCTCGACCCCGAACTCGTGGCCCGCATCAGGGCGCACTTCGGCTTCGACAGGCCGCTCGGCGAACGGTATCTCGACATGCTGTGGGGGTATCTGCGATTCGACCTCGGCACCAGCTTCCAGCAGGACAAGACCATCACCGCGCTCATCCGCGAGAAGCTGCCCGTCTCCATCTCGCTGGGTCTATGGACAACGCTGGTGACCTATATCGTCGCCATTCCGCTGGGCATCCGGCGTGCCGTGCATGCTGGCACCCCCTTCGACGCATGGAGCGGATTCGTCGTGGTGGCGGCATCGGCCGTGCCCACATTCCTGTTCGCCATCTTCATGCTCATCGTCTTCGCCGGGGGAAGCTACTTCACGCTCTTTCCCTTGCGGGGACTCGTATCGCCGGACTTCGACACACTGGGGCCGCTGGCACAAGTTGGAGACTACCTGTGGCACATGGCGTTGCCCGTCCTTTCCATGTCCATAGGCAGTCTTGTGGGCATGGTACAACTCACCCGCACCTGCTTCCTCGATGAGATGAACAGGCAATACGTGATGACGGCACGCGCCAAGGGGCTTGGCGAACGGGGAATCCTCTACGGCCACGTCTTCAGGAACGCCATGCTCATCTTCATCGCGGGCTTCCCCGGCGCGTTCATAGGCATGTTCTTCACCGGTTCGCTACTCATCGAGGTCATCTTCTCGCTGGACGGTCTGGGTCTCATGGGCTTCGAAGCCGTCATGCGCCGCGACTATCCGGTCATGTTCGGTACGCTGTACATATCGTCGCTCATGGGACTCGCCATCAAGATCATCGGCGACATCACCTACACGCTGGTCGACCCCCGCATCGACTTCAACACCGGCAGCTAGGAGAGAACCATGTCCTTTTCACAACACACCCGGCGCAGGCTGCTCGTCTTCAGGCATCGCAGGCGCGCCCTGCTGTCGCTCTGCATCTTCATTGCCCTGTTTGCCGTGAGCCTGTGCGCCGAATTCGTGGCCAACGACCGCCCCTTGCTGCTGTCCTACAAGGGAGACCTGTACACGCCGCTCTTCTGCGACTACCCGGAGACGACCTTCGACGGCCCGTTCCCCGGTCCCGCCGACTACCACGACCCGGTGCTCGCCCGACGCATCGCCGCGCACGGCTGGATGCTGTGGCCCCCCGTCCGCTTCTCCTTCGCCACCATCGACCGCATGGAACAAACCCCCTTTCCCGCGCCGCCATCCGCCCTGCATCCACTGGGAACCGACGACAGCGGACGCGACGTGCTGGCGTGCCTGCTCTATGGTTTCCGTCTTTCGGTGGTGTTCGGACTGGCACTCACGGTCATCAGCGCGGGGGTGGGCATCTGGGCGGGTGCCATGCTGGGCTATCATGGCGGGTGGGTAGACCTTGCGGGGCAGCGTTTCATGGAAATCTGGGGAGGGCTTCCGGTCACCTACCTGCTCATCATCCTAGCCAGCATCATGGAGACATCGTTCCTCATGCTGCTTGGCACCATGCTGCTGTTCAGCTGGATGGGCCTCACCGACACGGTGCGGGCGGAGTTCCTCAGGGTACGGCGGCTTCCCTACATCACCGCAGCGCGGGCACTGGGGCTTCCCAGAAAGCGGGTCATCTTCGTCCATATCCTGCCCAATGCACTTGTGGCCACGGTCGCCGCGCTGCCATTCGTGCTCAGCGGGTCCATCACCTCGCTGACATCTCTCGACTTTCTCGGCTTCGGCCTTCCGGCAGGCTATCCGTCGCTGGGTGAACTGGTCTCGCAGGGACGCAGCAACCTCCACGCCCCCTGGATAGGATGTTCGGCCTTCGGCATCCTCTCCGGCACGCTCATCCTGCTGGTCTTCATCGGCGAAGGCATCCGCGACGCACTCGACCCCTCTGCCGTGGCACCCGACGAGGCCACGCCACGCTAAGGGGCACCTACACGAAGGCACCGACAGCCCTGCGAAGGGCGGGGCTAAAACAACAAGGCACGAAGCACACACGGGGCGGGGTATGGCCCCACCGGGCATGGGCTTCGTGTCCTTGTGTCCTGATGCGAACGCCGAAGACAGAACAGCCCCCGCGATGCGGGGGCTGTCATCATTTGCGGTCACGCAGGCTGGCAGTTGACCTTCGGTAGCCACAGACCAGCCGTAGCCATAGACCTTCGGGGCAACCGGCTACGCTTCGATGCCGAGCACCTTGCACGCGTTCGCGTACATGACCTTGTGCCGGGCCTCGTCGCTGAGCGGCATACGGGCGTAGACTTCAAGGGCGTCGGCCTGTTCGATGAACGGATGCGCGCTGGCGAACACCACCTTGTCCTGAATGATACCGTTCATGGCCTGAATGTAGGCTTCTGCCATGGGTGCCTGTTCGTACTCCGAGCAATCCATGTAGACGTTGGCGTTGCGCAGGCAGGCGAAGATGGCTTCGTTCACGAAGGGGTATCCGCCGTGGCTCATGACGATGCGCAACTCCGGGAAGTCGCGGGCGACGATGTCCACATGCCGCGGGTCGGTGTAGTCCATGACGGCCCCGGCCACCTGGGGCGGCGGCGCGGTGGTGATGAACACCGGCACATTGAGGTCGCAGCACGCGGCATAGATGGGGTAGTAGCGGGCATCGTCGGGGCGCAGGTGTGCAAGGTAGGGGTCGATGGAGGCACCGCGCATGCCGAGTTCGTTCACTGCATGACGCAGTTCACGCACGGCGGCCATGCCCTTGTGCGGGTCAAGCCCCCAGAATCCGATGAACCGCTCGGGATAGGCGCGGCAGAACGCCAGCACGCTGCCGTTGTTCGCCGGAGAACCGTACGTGGTCTCGCTGTCGCGCCCGGAGATGACAGAGAGGACGACCCCGCGCTTGTCGAGGTCTTCCACAATCTGTTCAAGGGGCTGGGGCTGACGCTTTTCGAACCCTATGGCCTTGCAGGCCGCCCTGAACATGTTGCTGTTGGCGATACCTGAAATGATTTCGGGCGTATTGGGGCGAAAACGAAAATCGATGACCTTCATGCTGGGCTCCTTGAGGGTTGATGCATAACACCCGCCTCAAGGCAAGAACCATGCCCAGACACGCCGACAGGGGGCAGCACCCCCTCGCCCGAAAGGGCTGCTGGGCTTTCCGGGTCGGCCCATGCCCTGCGTTTCAACCCGGAACGCCGCCCGCCCCGCAACATCTTCGCCCCGCCCTTGCACCAGAATCCCCCCTCGTGCTTTCGCGCACAAGCCACGCGAACGACCTCTCCCGGAATGGGGGCGGAGAAGCCGCATCCGTCCCTTTAGCGCCCGACGGAAGCCACCGCAAAAGCATGCCGCACGCCGCAGTCCGTGGAAAAATGACCGCCAGCCCTGCCTTCCGGGCACTATGGCCTATCGAGGCCGGACAGAGACGCATGGCTCGCCTTTCGTTTCACGGGCGCATCATGCGTTTCGTTTTTGCATCACGCTTGTGAAAAAAAGTATCTACCTGTTTTATAATAACTATACAAAACAGCGTTCCAAAAATGAAACCATCCGGACTCATTCGCCACACATTCAGGCGGTGGCAGCAGCCGTCGATTCCCCTCCTTCGCGAAGCGTAGCAAGACGCAAAGGCACCTTGTGCACTTTGGCACGTTCCCTGCTCAAGCCGTATCGGCAACCTCACCAAGAACACGACATGAATCATTCGGGACAACATCCAAGACAAGGAAACGACATGAGAAACTTCTTCAAAGCCAACGCCATCGCTGCCATTGCCTGCATCGCGATGCTCGCGGCGGGCTCTTATGCCGAAGCCGCCAAGCGCATCACCATCCGCCTTGCCCACCCCATGGCACCGGGCAACAACGTGACCCTCGGGTACGAGAAGTTCAAGGAGATCGTGGAAGCGAAGAGCAACGGCAAGGTCCGCATCCAGCTTTTCGGCAACTGCATGCTTGGCAGCGACCGCGTGACCATGGAAGCGACCCAGCGCGGCACTCTTGAGATGGCTTCGAGCTCATCCCCGAACATGGCCAACTTCTCGAAGGAGATGATGGTCTTCGACCTGCCCTACATCACCAGCCCCGAACATCAGGAAAAGCTCTACAAGGCCCTCGACGAAGGTGCCCTCGGCGAGCGCCTCGACGCGATTGCGGCGGGCATCGGCCTGAAGCCCATCATGTACAGCGAATACGGCTACCGCAACTTCGCCACCACCAAGAAGCCCATCAAGACCGCCGACGACCTCAAGAACCTCAAGGTGCGCACCACCGACTCCCCCATCGAAGTGGCTGTCGCCAGCGCCCTCGGCATGAACCCCACTCCCGTCAGCTGGGGCGAGACCTACACGGCACTGCAGCAGGGCACCGTCGACGGCGAAGGCAACACCTTCGGCCTGCTCAACGACGCCAAGCACACCGAAGTGCTGCGCCATGCCATGGATTCGGCGCACAACTACAGCATGCACCTGCTCATGATCAACAAGGCGTACTTCGACAAGCTGCCCACCGACGTGCAGCAGATTCTGGTCGACTCCGGCAAGGAAGCCCTCGCCTACCAGCGCGCCATCTCCAACGACCTTGAAAAGAAGGCCGAGCAGGCGTTCGTCGAGCGCGGCATCGTCATCACCAAGCTTGCCCCCGAAGAGCGCGCCAAGATGCGTGAGCTGACCCGCCCGGTGTGGGACAAGTTCAGCAACGACATCCCCGCCGATCTCGTCAAGCTCGTGCAGGAAACCCAGCAATAGCATGCAGACCGGGCCGGCGGCACCGCCGCCGGCCACGGGTACGCAACGCGCGTTCCAGTCTCAGTCATCAAGAGGTCACCATGTCGAATCCCCAGAACATGTCCATCCTGGACGCCCAAGGCGAATGCGGCGGCGCACACATGGCCACCCGCCCCGGCATCCTCGGCTGGCTCGACGCAAACTTCGAGAAGCCCTTCCTTGCGGTGGGCATGCTCGCCATCATCTTCATCATCACCTTCCAGACCCTGTACCGCTACATCGGCGTACACATGCACGAAGGGGCGTCTGCCGCCATCTGGACCGAAGAGATGGCCCGCTTCATCTTCATCTGGATATCCTACCTCGCCCTGCCGGTTGCCATCCGCAACCGGTCGAGCATCCGGGTGGACATCATCTACGACCGCCTGCCCAAGCGTTTTCAGGAAATGTCGTGGGTCGTGGTCGACCTGTGCTTCCTCGTGCTGGCAGGCACCGTGCTGTGGCAGTCGCTCGACCTCATCAAGATGCAGATCGAGTTTCCGCAGACGACCCCTGCCCTCCAGATTTCCTACTACATCCCCTATCTGGTGCTGCCCGTGAGCTTCGGTCTCATGGCGCTCCGCCTCGTCGAAGACCTTTTCGCACAGGCCCGCGTCTGCGGCCTCAAGGACACCCTGCTCGCGCTGGCCGCCTGTGCGGCCCTCGCCGCCCCCGTAATGCTGGCCGAAGACCTCGAGCCTCTGCCCGTCCTCTTCGGTTACTTCGCCATCTTCCTCGCCGTGGGCGTGCCCATCGCCATCGGCCTCGGCCTTGCAGCACTGGCGACCATCATCGCCGCCGGGACCCTGCCCATCGAATACATCGCGCAGGTGGCCTTCACCTCCATCGACAGCTTCCCCATCATGGCCATCCCCTTCTTCATCGCTGCCGGGGTGTTCATGGGCGCGGGCGGTCTCTCGCGCAGGCTTCTCACTCTTGCCGACGAGATGCTGGGTTCGCTGCATGGCGGCATGGCCCTCGCCACCATCGGCACCTGCATGTTCTTCGCCGCCATCAGCGGGTCCGGCCCCGCCACCGTCGCTGCCATCGGGTCGCTCACCATCCCCGCCATGGTCGAGCGCGGCTACGACAAGTACTTCTCCGCCGCAGTGGTGGCAGCCGCCGGTGCCATCGGCGTCATGATTCCCCCCAGCAACCCCTTCGTGGTCTACGGCGTCTCGGCGCAGGTCTCCATCGGGAAGCTCTTTCTGGGCGGCATCGTGCCCGGAGTGCTCACCGGTCTGGCCCTCATGGTCTACAGCTACTGGTACTCCAAGAAGCGCGGCTGGAAGGGCGAAGTGCGCGTGCGCAACCTCAGGACCTTCACCAGGGCCCTGTGGGACGCCAAGTGGGCCCTCATGGTTCCGGTCATCGTCCTCGGCGGCATCTACGGCGGCATCATGACCCCCACCGAAGCCGCAGCGCTGGCCGCCTTCTACGGACTGTTCGTGGGCTGCTTCATCCACCGCGAACTCAACTGCGGCAGCCTCTACGACTGCATCGTCGAAGCAGCAGGCACCTCGGCCGTCGTCATCGTGCTCATGGCCATGGCCACCATCTTCGGCAACATCATGACCATCGAAGAGGTGCCCACCGCCATCGCCACCGCGATGCTCAACCTCACCGAGAACAAGATAGCCATCCTGATGCTCATCAACGTGCTGCTCATCGTCATCGGCACGTTCATGGAAGCACTGGCGGCCATCGTCATCCTCACCCCCATCCTGCTGCCCATCGTGCTGAAGGTGGGTGTCGACCCCGTGCACTTCGGCGTCATCATGGTGGTCAACCTCGCCATCGGCTTCGTGACCCCGCCCGTGGGCGTGAACCTCTTCGTCGCCAGCGGCGTGGCCCACGCCAAGATAGAGCACCTCTCCAAGGTGGTCATGCCGCTCATCGCCATCATGATAGGCGTGCTGCTGCTCATCACCTACGTTCCGGCCCTCCCGATGTTCCTCGCGGAGTAGCGGGACAGACAAGACGTGAAACAGGCACCGGGTGCACAGGCATACCGCACCCGGTCGCCCCGGCATACCCAGTACATCCTCACAAGCCTCTCAAGGAGAAGACACATGCAATGCTGCAACCAGCTTTCGCCCCATGAACAGCGCCTTCAGGACAAGATCGAAGGCAAGGTCGACCGCTACCGTGCAACCCACGAGCGCGTGTTCACCATCCTTGAAAGCTTCGACAACACCCGCCCCCGCATCGACGTGGAGCGCGCCAAGTACTTCACCGAATCCATGAAGGCCACCGAAGGCCAGCCCCTGCCCCTGCGCTGGGCCAAGGCGCTGATGCACATCGCCGAGAACATGACCGTGTACATCGACGACCATCAGCTCATCTGCGGTCGCGCCGGGTATCAGGGCCGTTACGGCGTGCTGTACCCCGAACTCGACGGCGACTTCCTCGGCACGGCCATCGAAGACCTGCCCAACCGCGCCGAATCGCCCTTCGCCATCACCCCTGAAGACGCCCGCGTGGTCGTCGAGGAGATTGCCCCCTTCTGGAAGGGCAAGACCTACCATGAGGCGCTGAACCTCGCGCTGCCCGCAGACGTCCACAAGCTCACCTACGACGACCCGCAGGGCCTCATGTCCCGCTTCATCGTCAACGAGACCTCGTCGTTCCGCTCCTCCATCCAGTGGGTGCACGACTACGAGAAGGTGCTCAAGCGCGGCTTCCGCAGCATCAAGGAAGAAGCCCTCGAGAAGATCGCCGCTCTTGACCCCATGAGCCCGTGCGACAACGTGGAGAAGCGCCCCTTCCTCGAAGCCATCGTCATCGTGTGCGACGCCATCATCCTGTGGGCCAAGCGCCACGCCAAGCTCGCCGCAGAACTCGCCGCCAAGGAAACCGATCCCACCCGCAAGCGTGAGCTTGAGACCATGGCCGAAATCTGCGCCTGGGTTCCCGAGAACCCGGCCCGCACCTTCCACGAGGCCGTGCAGGCCCAGTGGTTCACCCAGGTGTTCTCGCGCATCGAACAGAAGACCGGCACCATCGTGTCCAACGGTCGCATGGACCAGTACTTCTGGCCCTTCTACGAAAAGGACCTCGCCGAAGGCCGCATCACCGAAGACAGCGCCCTCGAACTGCTCGAGTGCATGTGGGTGGGCATGGCCCAGTACGTCGACCTGTACATCTCCCCCACCGGCGGCGCCTTCAACGAAGGCTACGCCCACTGGGAAGCCGTCACCATCGGCGGGCAGACCCCCGAAGGACGTGACGCCACCAACGACCTGACCTACCTCTTCCTGAAGTCCAAGCGCGAATTCCCGCTGCACTACCCCGACCTTGCGGCACGCATCCACTCGCGCTCGCCCGAACGCTACCTGTGGGAAGTGGCCGAGACCATCAAGGACGGTTCCGGCTTCCCCAAGCTGATCAACGACGAAGAGGTCGTGCCCCTGTACGTCTCCAAGGGAGCGACCTTCGCCGAGGCCCTCGACTACGCCGTCTCGGGCTGCACCGAGGCACGTATGCCCAACCGCGACACCTACACCAGCGGCGGCGCGTACATCAACTTCGCGGCAGCGCTCGAGATGGTGCTCTACAACGGCAAGATGCTGAAGTACGGCGACACCGACCTCGGCGCCCACACCGGCGACCCGTGCGAATTCAAGACATGGGAAGAGTTCTGGAACGCCTACGTCACCCAGCACCACCTGTTCCTCAAGACCGCCTTCGTGCAGCAGCACATCATCAACAACCTGCGCGCACGCCACTTCGCCCAGCCCATGGGTTCGTCGCTGCACGACCTGTGCATGAAGCACTGCCTCGACCTGCACACCCCGCAGATCCCCGAGGGCATCAACCTCGGCTACTTCGAGTACATGGGCTTCGGCACGGTGGTCGACTCCCTGTCCGCCATCAAGAAGCTGGTGTTCGAAGACAAGAAGCTGACCATGGGTGAACTCATCGAAGCCCTGAAGTGCAACTTCGAAGGCAAGGAAGACATCCAGCAGCTGCTGAAGAGCGCGCCCTGCTACGGCAACAACGACGACTACGCCGACAGCATCGCCCGCGACATCGACGCCCTGTCCGTCAAGTACGGCAGACGCTACTCGCCCGAACTCGGCATGCACAACGACGTGCGCTACGTGCCGTTCACCTCGCACGTGCCCTTCGGCCGCGTCGTCTCCGCGACGCCCAACGGTCGCAAGGCATGGTCGGCCCTGTCGGACGGTTCGTCGGCCTCGCATGGTGCCGACGTGAACGGCCCCACCGCCATCCTCCAGTCCAACTTCAACTCCAAGAACTACGGCATGCGCGACCGCGCCGCCCGTATGCTGAACATCAAGTTCACGCCCAAGTGCGTGGAAGGCGAAGAAGGCTCGCAGAAGCTGGTGTCCTTCATCCGCACCTTCTGCGACCTCAAGCTGTGGCACGTGCAGTTCAACGTCATCAACAAGGAGACCCTGCTCGCCGCCCAGCGCGACCCCGAGAAGTACCGCAACCTCATCGTCCGCATCGCGGGCTACAGCGCCTACTTCGTGGACCTGTCGCCCGACCTGCAGAACGACCTCATCGCCCGCACCGGCCACGACGTGATGTAACGGCGCGGGGCCTCGCGCCCCGCCGCCTTCGCGATCCCATGCCGCCCGCCTCCCCACCGGGGGCGGGCGGCCCGGACGCGGTCATGCACGGAAGTCGACCGGCGCCGCCACCGACGCGGAACTGTCCACCATCCAGCACCATCAGGCCCCGGGGCACCGGGTACAACGGACATGACATGAGCTCCATCGCCGACAGAAAGACCACAGGGATCACGTTCAACATCCAGAAATACTCCGTCCATGATGGCCCCGGCATCCGCACGGTGGTGTTCCTCAAGGGATGTCCCCTGAAATGCCGCTGGTGCAGCAACCCCGAATCGCAGCGCAAGTCCGTTGAACTGGCCTACAACACGGGACGCTGTCTCACTCTCGCCAAGTGCGTCCGTTGCGTGGAAATCTGTACGGCCGGAGCCATCTCCCGCGCGGAGGACGACACCATCAGCATCGACCGCGCGCTGTGCAACGACTGTGAGCAGCTGTGCTCCGGCGCCTGCCCCTCCAACGCCCTCATCACCTACGGTGCCCACAAGACCGTGGACGAGGTGCTTCGCGCCGTCGAACAGGACAGCCTCTTCTACGCCCGTTCCGGTGGCGGCATGACCATCTCCGGCGGCGAACCCTTCGCCCAGCCCGCCTTCACGCTGGCACTGCTGCGTGAGGCACGCCGTCGCCGTGTGCATACCGCCGTCGAGACATGCGGCTACGCCTCGTGGGACGACATGGCAGCCGCGCTGCCCTTCCTCAACTACGTCCTCTACGACATCAAGAATCTCGACGACGCCCGGCACAAGGAAGCCACCGGCGTCTCCAACCAGCGCATCGTCGAGAACCTGCGCGCCCTGCGCGCCGAATTTCCGGGAATCCCCGTCCTCGTCCGCACACCGGTCATTCCCGGCTTCAACGACAACGAGGACGACATCGCCGCCATTGCCGCGCTCACCCGCGAACTTGGCGTGTCATACCAGCTGTTGCCCTACCACCGTCTCGGTACCCAGAAGTACCATTTCCTCGACAGGGAGGCGCCCATGGGTGAGGTGACCCTCGATGCGGAGACCATGCGCAGGCTGGAGGCGGTCGTGGCCCAGACGGCGGACAGCTGAATCTGCCCACAGCCCGGCCAACCCTGAATATCGACATAAGGCACACCGATGACCCCTCTCTGGCCAGTCACAGGCGCCACCCGACGACCAACTGATCAAGCAGACAAGAAAACGTGCCGGAGAAGCTCTCCGGCACGTTTATCTTTTAAAATCAGAATATTAATACAAACGCAGCGCCACTTCAAATCCACATTGCGCCACATTCATTTACATTATATGTTACAACAAGCGTATATTAAAGAATCGCCTTCAACGTCCTGTGTGAAACGCGTCGCCCCCCTCTCTGCCGCACGTCGAGACCCCAGAACAACACGGTTGAAGAAGATGTTGTGCAGGCTCATCCTGCCGAACTGCATCAGTGCAGGCATCGGCAAGATGGACATGACACTTCGCATCACGCCATGACGTATCACATGACTGCACAGTATCAAGGCATCAGATGAAAAAGATCATTGAACATATTGAAAGTATTTTTGATATTCTTAGCGACGGCATCTATATCACCCAACGCGACGGCACGACCCTGCTGGTCAACCGCATGTACGAGCAGCTGACCGGCCTCTCTTTCAAGGACCTCAGGGGGCGCAACGTTCACGACCTCGTCGCCGACGGCATCTTCGACACCATCCTGAATCCTGAAGTGGTGCGAACCAAGCGTCCGGCCGTTTCCGTGCAGCACGTCCGGCAGAGCAAGAAGATCATCCTGCGTGGCTACCCGGTCTTCGACGAACATGGCGAAGTCTGCCTCGTGGTCACGTTCGCCCGTGACATCACCATGATCACGCAATTCCGAGAGCAGATTGCCCAGCAGAAGCAGCTCATCGAGACCTTCAACGACCGTATCGAATGCATGCTGCATGAGCAGGTGCGCAACAGCCAGCCCGTCTTCGAAAGCGAAGTCATGCAGCAGGTGCTCGACCTCTTGCAGCGGGTGGCTGCCACGGATGCCAACATCCTCATTCTGGGCGAGACGGGCGTGGGCAAGGACGTGTTCGCGAGGCTAGCCCACGAATACAGCCCGCGCAGCAGCAAGATGTTCCTCAAGGTGGACTGTGGCAGCATCGCCGAGAACCTCATCGAATCAGAGTTGTTCGGCTACGTTCCCGGTGCGTTCTCCGGAGCCAGTTCCAAAGGCAAGGCGGGCTATTTCGAAATCGCCGACGGCGGTACCGTCTTCCTCGATGAAATCGGTGAACTGCCGCTGCCCATGCAAGCCAAGCTGCTGCGTGTGCTACAGGACAGGGAGGTCATGCGCGTAGGCTCGTCACAGGCACGCAAGGTGGATGTGCGCATCATCGCCGCCACCAACCGCGACCTCGCCGAAGACGCCAAGGCGGGCAAATTCCGCAGCGACCTCTACTATCGCCTCAATGTCGCCGTACTGGACCTGCCGCCGCTACGTGAACGGCAACAGGACATCATCCCCCTCGTTGAGCGGTTTCTCGATCGCTTCAATGCCAAGTACCGCCGCAACATGACCCTGCCCAAGGGCACACGGCAGGCACTCCAGAACTACAAGTGGCCCGGTAACGTGCGCGAGATGCAGAACCTCATCCAGAGCCTCGTGGTGACGTGCGAGGGGCATTCCATCAAGCCGGAGCACCTCCCTCCGCACATACAGAAGGCCGCGCGCAATCGCACGGCATACACGCCTCCCGCGCCCGATGACGCCCGACCGCTGAAGGAGATCATGGCAGACATCGAGCGCGAAATCCTCGAAGAGGCCGTGCGTACGCACGGTTCGGTGTGCAAGGTGGCACGCATGTACAAGATCAGCCGCACCACACTCTTCCGCAAGCTGCGCGGCTCATCGCTCGCCGGGGTCTCGGGGGATGAGGAGCAGGAGAACACCGGACAGTGATGGACTGCGAAAACAGCAGGAGTACTGTCTCCCCCCTCTCAGGAGCACGACTTCACCCCTTCTCCTGTTTCACAAGTGCTGTGGAACACAAAGGCCACAGCCCATGCCGTGAAACGCAGCCCGGATAAGCCTCAACCCAACGATTCCTGAAGGGTGCAGCCACACGAGCACGGACGCGCGACGCCATACAGGCATTGCACGGCTGTACCCTTCCACACACGTCGAGAATACCACGTTCTCGACGTGCGTGACGCATTGTCTCATGATGCGCCATCGCAGCGGTGCCTGACACCTACGCAAGTCCATTGCCAACTGATAACATCCCAAAAACAAGAATCCCCCACGTCCGAATACGTGAGGGATTCTTGTTCTGGCGCGCCCGGGAGGATTCGAACCCCCGGCCAAGAGCTTAGAAGGCTCCTGCTCTTTCCAACTGAGCTACGGGCGCGTGAAGGCGAAAATGAATAGCCGAGCGCGGGCCCATGGTCAAGGGGGGAGCTTGACAGGAGAGAA
>Ga0302246_1001345_pt1 | contig 17680 bp, 19 predicted proteins | sample AAG_UR_Trp_MG_FD_193533 | JGI IMG/M metagenome (GOLD analysis project Ga0302246, IMG submission 193533) | Enriched activated sludge microbial communities from anaerobic digester in WTTP, New Holstein, Wisconsin, United States - AAG_UR_Trp | ecosystem: Engineered > Bioreactor > Anaerobic >...
TGGGCATAATACACGCGATGTCCTTGCTTGCGGTATTTCATAATATTTCATCATATCAAAGAACGAGGACAGCGGATGCTATCCATCTACCCGCTTACGCGCGTAGAATTCCGGCGGTATATTAAATTCGCAGTGGGACTCCATGAAAATATCAAAAGAATGGCGTTCAGGGCGGTACGGCGGCGGTCAAAGCCGCGCCTTTCGCGCTGATCATGTCGGAGGGCCTGTGGTACCTGGGCTACCTGCCCGGCGAGAACGGCAAATTCAAGGACATCCGCACGGTGCGCTATTCCAATATAGTCTCGGTCGAACCGATAGAGGACCAGACCTACGAGAAGCCCGAATGGGTCAAGGAAGCGCTGCGCAACGCGCGCAATATCTGGTTCGGCACGCAGTCGCCGGTGAAAGTGGTCATGGAGGCCGACAATACGGTGCGCGATTATTTCGAGGCCTGCGATTATTTCCCGCAGCAGAAGATAGCCAAAAAGGGCCCTTCGTCGTTCACGGTGGAATGCCGCATCAGCCACCCCAACGAGGCGCTGCCCAATATCCTGCGCTTCCTTCCTTATATAAGGGTGGTCTCGCCGCCGGACCTGAAAGCCCGGGTGCTTGAAAGGGTAAAAGGATACCTCAAGAAATAGCGGAAGCCGCCGGCCGACCGATAACAGTCAAAAGTAAAGACCTGACCCCGTCTTCCTATGGAAGACCTATGCACTTCCGCCAGGCCGCGGACCCCGCTTTTACCGCGCAGCAATTGACCGCTCCCTCGGCCTTCGCGGGCAGCCTGACCGGCCAGTTGAGGCGTTTCAGCGTCAGGAATTCCTCCCGGTGAACCACGTGGTACCGTCCGGAGCAGTTCCTGGTCCTGTTGTACACGTAAAAACCGCTCCCGCACATCAGCTTTATCAGCGATTTGTCTATTTCAGACTGATATTGTATATGGATTACCGTGAACCTTCAAGCCGCGCAAAACACCATGAAAATCGAAATTCAGAACGCCTATTGTCACTCTCCATATATATCCGAAGCTATACTTTACATTTAATCCGATTATTTGTAAAGTATGATTATGATAAATCGGCCTTTTTGGACAAATCGCATAAAATCCGCCTGGGATAAAGCGCCCATTGTCTGGCTGTCCGGGGTACGGCGTTGCGGGAAAACCACCCTCGCCGGCATTCTTGACGATGAGAACACACTTTACCTCAATTGCGACCTGCCAGCGATTGAAGACATGGTAAAAGATCCGGAATTATTTTTCCGGAATTGCGGAAGCAGGCGCGTCATCTTTGATGAAATACACCAGCTTAAAGACCCGAGCCTCCTGCTTAAAATAGGGGCCGACATGTTTCCCGGGATTAAAATACTCGCGACAGGTTCTTCAACCCTGGCGGCCGGAAAAAAATTCAGGGATACCCTGGCCGGCAGAAAAAGGCAGGTCCACCTCTCTCCCGTTCTTTACTCCGAATTGGAACTTTTCAACGTTACCCTGCAGAAACGGCTTCACCACGGCGGTCTGCCGCAGGCTTTGCTGGCCGGGCAAAAAGATCCGTCGTTTTACAGGGAATGGTCCGACTCGTTCTTTTCGCGCGACATACAGAAGCTTTTCGGCATAAGGGACCAGTCCAAGTTCAACCTGTTATTCGAATACCTTATGAGGCAAAGCGGCGGGATATTCGAGTCTTCAAAAGCGGCCTCGGCATTGGGCGTGAGCCGGCCCACCATAGATAACCACCTTGCGGCGATGACAATTACGGGCGCGATGACAGTGTTGCGCCCTTTCTTCGGCGGCGGACGGAAGGAACTGGTGAAGGCCCCGAAAGTATACGCCTTCGATACGGGCTTCGTCAGTTTTTTCAGCGGATGGGAGCCGCTTCGCGCATCGGACAACGGAACGCTGTGGGAGCATCTGGCGCTGGAATATCTTGCGGCTCTGAATCCTGACCGTGATATCTTTTATTGGCGCGACGCCGCCGGCAGGGAGCTGGACTTTGTTATTCCCAGGGAGCGGGACGAAGTGGATGTATTTGAATGTAAATGGAGTCCAGATGAATTTTCCCCCGGCGCGCTTAAGGTTTTCCGGGCGGCCTACCCGAAAGGCGGAAATTTCCTGTTTTGTCCCGTGTCAAAGCCCTACAAAAAAAGCCTCGGCGGGTTGACCGTCACCGTCACTTCCGATATAGCACCGGTGTAAAGCCGCTTGCCGCAGTTAAGCCGGAACCCGCCAGCGAACTTTTAGCCAGGCGCAGCACCAGCACGCAGCCGTCGTCGGAGGTCCATTCGGTGTAACACCGGGAAGATCCCGCCCAGGCAGGAAGCTTCTTTGGGCCGGGTATATAGTAAAATTCGCTGATGGACACTTTCGGCTTCGTCACTGCAGCCTATTCGATAGTAATCGGGCTGGCGGTGCGGATTTATCAATCCTCCAGCTTTTGCCGATTTTAGTTGATTTTCGGCAACATAGTTGCCGATTTTTAAAATTTTTGCTATTATATTGTCATGGTTAGGAATATTTTCCCCAGGATTGCCGATTTTACGGGGTTGTTGAAAACCAACAGCCATTTCATCTTTGGCCCAAGAGCCACTGGCAAGAGTTTCTGGTTACGATATTCGCTGAAAGATGTCCCTCTGTTCGATCTTCTGAATTCGGATACCTACGCGCGCTTCCTGAGAAGGCCCGCCCAGCTTGGCGAAGAAATCCCTCCCGGCCGGCAGACGGCGATAATAGACGAGATACAGAGATTGCCGGCCCTGCTCAACGAAGTGCACCGCCTGACGGAGGAAAGAGGCATGCGCTTTCTGCTTACCGGCAGCTCCACCAGGCGGCTTAAAACCGCCGGAGTGAACCTGCTGGCCGGCCGCGCCTGGGAATACCATTTTTATCCACTGGTTTCGGCGGAACTGCCGGACTTCCGGCTGACGGAGTATCTTAACAAGGGCGGCCTGCCGCGGGTCTGGAAAACCCCGGAGTGGAAGAAGGAACTGAAAAATTACGTCGGACTGTACATACTGGAAGAAGTAAAATCGGAGGCCTCCGTCCGGAAGATGGACAACTTCGCCAGGTTCCTGGATATGCTCGGCCTGCAAAACGGCAAAGAACTGCACTACCGCAACATCTCCAGCGACTGCGGCGTGCCGGTCCGCACGGTTGAAAGCTACCTGCGCGTGCTGGAAGAAATGCTTATAGGTTTTGAACTTCTGCCTTTCCTCAAGACGAAAACACGGAAGGCCGTCACGCGCTCAAAATTTTATTTTTTCGACGTAGGCGTGGCAAACGAACTGGCCAGGAAAGGGGAAATACTGGAAGGGAGCGCCCTCTTCGGGGACGGTTTCGAACACTGGCTTATACTGGAAATACGCGCGCATAACGGGCTCAGCGGCGCAAACCGCGAACTGTTCTACTGGCGCTCCACCGGCGGAGCGGAAGTGGACCTGGTGATAGGCGACCGCGCCGCGATCGAGTTCAAGGCCGTGAAGCAGGTGCTGCCCGGACACCTGAAAAACCTGAAACTCCTGCGGGAAGAGGGATTGCTGAAAGACTATATCATAGTCTCTCTGGATCCAGTTTTCAGAGTGATGGACGGCATCAAGATTTACCCCTGCGCCCAATTCCTGAAGGAGTTATGGCGCGGCGAGGTTATTTAAATCCGCTTCCGTTACAGCTTCAAGCCTGAGCCGGTCAGCGAACTTTTAGCCAGGCGCAGCACCAGCACGCAGCCGTCGTCGGAGGTCCACTCCGTGCGCACGACCTGCGCTCCCCTGATAAGCTGGTCTATCCTAGTCGCCAGCACGGAGTCGGTCTCTATGGCCTTTTCCACGGTGATCCCGCCCTCAAGCTGCACGCCTTTCAGGAACGAGAGCATGTTATACTGCGCGTTGACTATCGCGGCGTTGCGCGCCGTGGCCAGGCGCTGGGTCTTATTGGCCAGCGCCTGGTCCGCCGCCCCGATGCCGCGCGCGAAAACGTAATTGGCCGTGACTCCTTCCTCGACCCATTCCGTATCTATCTCGCCGGTCTTGGACACCATGCCCTTGTCGGGCGAGGCGGCGCAGCCGCAGGCCAGCCGATAACAGTCAAAAGTACACCTATCGGTGTAGCATACGACACTGTATTATTTAACCCCCGCCCAGCCGTTCTCCCGGATCCGGAGATGTGAAAACAGGAAGCGGCTAAAATCTAATCCCCAAAAAACCGCCTATATCACCGACATTCATGCTTGTTTTTGGCAAACCCGGGGTTGAATTGCCGCCGAAGCTATTCACATCGGCTTTTGCTCCACATATCCATGAATCTCCCAGATAGCCAAAACCGATCCTGCCTTCATAACCGGAGCCGACAGCCAGTTTAGCATGGGTGCCGGTACTCTTCTGAAAATCCCGATATTGCGCTCCGCCCCGCACACCTATCATCAACACGAGATATAGATTTTTTGCCGGCACCCAATTATAGGCATAGCCCAACCCCATAGAAGCGGAGGCTTCCTTCCAACCTTGCAGCCCTATGAGTTTAGGATAGGAGCTCTGGATGTCGGTTGGCACAATTTGGGACGGATTGCTCACCTCGCCGTAATTCAAAGCTCCGAGCAGCAAAAGAGTGCCGGCGCTTTTTTTCTGCCTTTCCGTTTGCTCGAAAGCAGCTTTAAGGGAAAATCGTTCCGGAGAAAAAGCCCACACCATATTAAGCGCGACAAGAGATGTTTTCATGTCCGGATATAGAGGATATCCGTTCGCCGGCCTGGCTGTTTTAACCTCATCAGGATTAAAAAGATAATACCCCTGTTGATTTGAGAGATAAAGATCCAGACTTAACGCATGATGAGTGAAACGGAAAAAGATATCAGTAGCCTTAGCTTCGCCCTCGGCGGATTTATCCGAGGTCTGCACCGCTTTGCCATAGCCAATCGATAAATCCCGATATATCGGCACGGAGACGCCGAACTTTATCACATCAGGCTGATAAAATTTAACCGGTGTCCCTTCATTGGAATTGGCAAGCTGTATGGCAACCGATTGGTAAGCTCCAAAAACCCTGAAGATATTCTTACCAAAATCGGAGTCATAATAAGACGTGCAATCACTGAGAGTCCTCGCCTGCACATCCGCTTTAGGCATAATAGCCGGCGTTTTCCGCTCAAATCCAAGCTCTTCCAGGTTGGTTATTTCGCTCTGCCGGACCGAAAGCTTGCCGTGGCGTGTCTCCAAATCCAGCATGGCTCCGCTCTCCGTGATCTTCAGGGCTTCCATCCAGGTGCCGTCGGTAAACCGGACCACCGCCGCGGTGGCGACAGCGGTGGACGGCGCTACTGTGATTTCGGCAGCGAAAACCGCGGAGCGATAAAAGATCAGGGCCGACACAATCAACAGATTTTTCATACGCCTTAAAAACACCAATCGCTTTCGAGTTAACATCTCTTCTTGAGTTACCGAGGACACGAAGATGGAACCGGAGAGAATCAGTAACGTCCACACAGCACTCATTGCCGCCATTCGGCGTGCTTAATCTGGCCGCTGCTGCTGCAAAAAAGAATATTGATTGTCCTTGCGTGTTTGTTTTTCACGTCCGTCGCGTTTGAACTAACGCCAGAATAGCCCTTGCTATGACCCGCCACTAAGACAAAACAGGGTATCGCAAGTATTTTTCATGTTAAACGGGGCCTCGTTTGTCCCCGCCACCCGATTTTCCTGGCACGTGTTATCGTTTTTTTACCACCACGGTGCCGGCGAGTTTATCGTGCCACGCCTGATTGTCTTTATCAAAAAGAGCCCACAGGAAACCAAGGCCGAACGCTATCCCGCTTAGAACCTTGCCGACGATTTCCCTCAGGAGCATGATTCCGAGCCCTGGCTCCCTGCCGGTGAGTTTGTCTACGACGCGCTCTCCGACGATGTACTTGCCCGGTGTCATCCCCTTAGCGAGCAACGCCAAATAGAATATCGCGTAAGCGACGAATACAACGGCCATGACCCCCATCTTTCCGCCGTCCGTACTCGCGGCACTACTCAGAATAGCCGCTACAATAAGATAGCTGACAATCGCTATCCCTGGGTCCATGGCCGTGGCAAGCCAGCGCCTAAAAATCCCAGCCTTCACTCCGGCTTCCGGAGCCGGGACAAAACTCTCGCACCATACGCAGAATAACCTCTCGGCCGAGATTTCCTTGGAACATTTTGGACAGTTCATTTTAATCCCCCTTTTTATTTGGCCAACGAATAAAGACCGCGTATCTCAGTCATACTTTCACATCTATCCGCCCGCGCGCCGCCCCTATTTGTATATCTCCAGCTTCATTTTATCTTCGGATAGGAGTCCGTACAGTCTATTCTCTGGTGGAGTGATGAAGATATACACGGCGGCCGGGAACCACGAGAATATCGCCGAAGTCGCGCTCGCTCACCTTCTTGCCGGAAGCGTCGTTAAATACCGCCGTTACTCCATGTCTGCCTTGGGGCAACTGCAACCGCGCCATGCGTATTTCCGCGGGCATGGTGCTCCAACCGCGCGTGTCGGCGCTTTCACCTTCGGAAAGGTCCACTCCGCCAAGAAAATTCGCCCAGGATTTGAGAGTATAACGCTTTAGGGCGCGTTTTGTGATGGATGGGATATCGTTATAAAGTTCGCCTTCCGCTATCGCGTTTATGTTCTCCACCACCGCGCTAACGGCGGAATATCCTCCCGCTTTCAACTCGGAAGACGCTGCGCGAGGCGTCTGTATGAGACACTTGGGATAGGCAATCGTTACCTGATCGCCCGGCTCCATATTTTCCAGCAGCATGGCCAGCCGCGAATCCATTTCGTCGTCTAAATAGGATGCGAGAGTTTTTCTGTCAGCCCGGAGTCTTTCCGTAATTTTATGCGGACCGACGCCGTTATAATGCAGGAAAACCACTTCCCCATGGGTAGGCTTTTTTGCCGGGTCAAGCTTAAATTCCGGCATACCTACGCCATATGTGGTTTTATAGCGTCTATAGCCTCTCTCCGCCGCCGCCATGGATATCCTGGCGTCATCCAACTTGCCAAAGTCTTCATAAAGCAGGCTGCCCATATATTCAACAAAAGCGTCGCCTGTGTATTTCTGATAGCGACGCGATGCGCTGAACTCCTCCAGGAACTGGTTCGACCGGCGTATATCAACCAGAGCCTCGCCCCAGTTGCCGCTGAAAATATAGTTCAGCGAACGGAAAACGCAGCTTAGCGCTCTTTCATATGGAAGTCCTGGATAATCTACCGTAGTATCGTCTACAAAGACGCGCGAGGCGTGCCGCGAGACGCTTTTGGTATACAACGCCTCCATACGGTTTTGCGCCGCGTCAAAGCTACGGTCGCTGGCCATGTAGTCGCCAGCCTCGTGCTGCGCCATCGCGAGGTCCAGATAATAGAGCACCGCATTATGCTCGCCGTACTCGCGCTCCTTTGCCAGTTTTATTTTTGCCGCAAGCGCCTCAAAGTCTCCAACGCGCATCAAGGAGCGAACCTCCTCCCGATGCGCGGGGGAAACAACTCCTACGCTGGCGCAGCCAGACAGCGTAAGCGCGATAAGAAGGCGGGAACCGGCGAGAACAACTCTCATATAGCGACAGCCGGCGAGATCAATGTTTGAAATCCGCGGCTATTTTCCGGACTATTTTTTTTACACAGGAGGATCTGTAATATAGGTCGCACAACATGGGATGCGTAACATTCCCTGTGTAGTCTTTTTGTGTTGTGTAGAGTATCCCATCAGGAACCGGAGCATCTATGCATTCCGGCTTTGTAGGCGTCTCCGCGGAACAGCTCACTGAACCCAGCGGGCGTTTTTCTTTGCCCATGGAGACATCCATGGTTATTTCCAGGCCCTTATCATCGAGACGCGTCAATTTAGGCTGAAGAACCAGGGTCTCCTCGTTTATTTTACCGCTCCTATCGCAAAGCCACCAGGGAATGATCGTTTTGCCATCGCTGTCAAAAAGGGTCGTTATATTACCATCGCCCATATCCCGGTCCGGCTTGTCGGCTTTACAACAGTTAACGGCGAGTTCCTCCCCGAATTGTTTATTCAGCCAAGTGTCCTTATAAGGCCCGAAATCCCCTTGCTTGCTTGCGGTGACCTTTCCATCTTCTACAGCGGTAACGCCGACTTTAAACATATTTGCGAGCCCCGGATCCGCGTTGCACAGGTCCGCCGATTTCAGGCCATAATCCAACACGGCCTGCCCCCGTGCATTCAGCTTTTTCCCGGAAGAATTTACCCAGGTGGTGTTCACATGCAGTTTTGAAATGGGCTCCGAACGAAAGTTTACGTCCCCCTTTATAACAGCAGGCGTGGCGCAACCACCGAAAATGACCCCGGCTAATAGTATGAACAGTTGTGATTTCATACGGATTCTCCTTATATCGAATTACCGATCGACGTTTTCTATGCCAAGATTTTTACACACTCGACGCTTCTGTCATGGACGCTCCAGAAAATCCGCGATTCCCCTGGTTATCGCCGCGCCGAGCTTTTTTCCGAGAGAGCTTTCCGCCTTGGCGAGAGCCTCGCTTTCCGAGGCTGCGGCCTCTTTTGAGTTCGCGGCGGCGGATAAAATTTCCCGCCCGTTCCTCGCATCCACCAGCGTGGCCGTGCCTGAGCCGCACCACCATTTCCAGCGTGATTTTGGATCAGGATCTTCCATGCTTTCAAAAGAAGCCTCACAATTCACCACCAGATCGCCTCCGTTGCCTCCAGGCTCCACCCCCAACGCGTTGAGCGCCTTACGGATTTCGGCAAGCACACGCTCGCGCGGTACAGGCCTGAGCGTCAGCGCCACATCCAGCGCTGTCAGAGCTTTTTCTATTGCAGAGCGCACAGAGTTCAGGTCGTATGGCGGTTCCACATCCGCGCCATGAGAGAGCACTCGCAAGTCGGAGGCCGGAGCCTCGCGGCTTTTAAGAAATGCGCGGACTTTTAATGCGGTTCTGGCGCGCGCCAATTTATCCGTAGTCGTTGCCATCTCACGGAATGTGGCCCCGACCTGTTCATCCAGCTCCGCCAGCCTGTCAGAGAGCGCGGCACGAACCTTGCTCTTGTCCAGCACGGCCAGGGCGTAGTAACGGCCGCCACCGGGATCCCGCCAGGAGCGTGACACTTCCACGCCCGCCATAACTTTTTCCGTCGCTACATGCACCGTTGCAGCCGCCTCCCGATATGCAGTGGTCTGCGCCCCGCTCTCTCCTGAAAAAGTCCGCTCGGAGACCGACGAGAAATTGGCGGCGCTGATCCTGGACGAAAAAACCTTGGCTATCTCCACGCGCGCAGCATCTCGGGCGCTTTCCAGATCAGGGCCGGAACCGGAGCCTGTCAAGTAGCGCGCCGCCGGAAATTCCGCCGGGCTTTTCTCTATCCATTCCGGCCTGTCGGGCGCCGAGGACATCTTTCTCTGTGCGGTTCCGGCGCAGGCGCCCAGAAAAAGCGGAATGACCATTGGCAACAATGTGTTCTTCATCAAAGCGACAATTCTCTACCAGGTGGCGCGGGAACGCTTCACCGCCTTCTTGATCTTTTTCTGCCCGCTCCACACTATCTGATTACTCTCCAAATCGAGCAGTTTCATGTCCACCTGGTAGAGCACCACGGACCTACCGCCTTCCCGGTCCTCTATGGTGTTTACACTGCCGCTTAACATAAAGTCCGCGCCTATTTCGCGCCCATGCTCCTTTCGGGTCTCCTCAGAAGAATTCACCGCCTGTTCCAGTCGTTCTTCGCGCAATTCGCCGCGCTCGGCTCTGCTTGCCACAAAAGTAACGCGCCCGGAATTGATGAGCGCGCGTTGCAGGTCCTCCACAAGCACGGTGGTGTTGAGATGCTCGGAACTCAAGTTCCTGACTGTGCCCACTATGACGGTGGGTTTACTGCCTGTCGCGGCCGAGGCCTGCAAGATCCATGACCGCGCCAGGCAGTCCGATATTAATTCCTCGGCCGCCATGCGGCTGTCTGCGTCGTTCCAGCGCCCGCTTAAGTCGATGGTAGTATCGGTTCCCACGCGTTTAACGGAGGTGGCACAGGCGCATAAGAAGACTGCGGCGGCAGCCGCCAACAATCGATTCTTCATCCGCTTTTCAGGCTCAGCGCCTGGTCTCCTCTTCTTTTTCCAAATCTGCGAAAGCTTTTTCGGCGTTGGCTTTCACATAATCACGCACTTTAGGATCAAGTTCCCGCGCCTCTGCAAGCGTCTTCCTCACCGCGGCCAAGTCGAGTTTTACGAGCGCGAACATCGTGCCGTCGGAAGGATCGCGCCAATGGTCCACCACGACGGCACCGGAGAGATTCATCCGCGTGAGACTCTTTAGCGCGGTGGTGACGTTCTGCTCCTCACTAGAACTCTTCATATCCCCCGCGGTGGTGGAAGCCATATAGTCCTTGGACAGCTTGGCGATGTAGATGTCGAGGGTCTCGGCCACCTTGGCGCGGGCGCGGCTGTCGGCAGTATCCACTGCAAGCGCGCGGTTGTTGATGCCGCTGGCCATGCCCACTCCGTACATCGAGCCGTCGTTGAACGCGCCGCCGCCCTGATTGACCCAGGCAGGGGCGTTGGCGGCTATTGGATTAGTAGTGGCGGCCGCCTGCTGAGGAATGCTCTTGCTTCCACTGCAGCCGGCAAACGATAAGGCCGCGCAGGCCGCGAATATAAGTTCATTCTTTTTCATTGTTACACTGCCCCTTTCCGGCGTTAACGCCGGGACTATATTAATTGATTGTTATATCCTCTTCCCTGTGATCGCCCCGCCGGCCGTCTGTGGGGGGTAGGGAGGGGGGACGACGGCCGGCGGGGATAAATATGCCTACTTGCCGAACTTCCAGTTGAGGCCGGCGGTCAGCAGAAAAGCATTAGCCGCTTCGGCTTCCCATTTTAAAGGGAACAGTTTATCCGCGATGGTATCATCCGCCCGTATGGTCCGCCAGCGCGCTTCGAAAGCCAGGGAGACGTTCTCACTCATCGTCGTCTCCAGTCCGGCGCCGAACGAGAAAGAGAGCGCGCTCATATCCTCGTCGAAGTTGGTGCGGTATTCGCTGGTGGAAGTATCGGCCCAGACATACCCGGCCCCGGGCTTGGTTTCGCCTTTCCAGGTGGTCCGGCCATAACCCAACCCGCCCAGCAAATAGGGGCGCGTTTTCTTTTCGGGCTGGAATGTGTATTTCGCCAGTCCCTCGAAGGCCATCGTTTTAGCCCCTTCGCGTACGACAAGCGGAGTGCCGGCGTAGTTTATATTCTTCTCCTTATCGCCATAGGAAGAGGAAGCGACCTCGCCGCCGAAAGCCCACTCCGGGCTGACGTGATGCAGGTATCTGGCGCCAAGGTTCATGCCGGTCTTGACCGACGTTTCCTCACCGCCGCCGGCTAAGGTCAGGTCGGTTTTCGTCCGCGGTATGGCCGCGCCGATGATCAATCCCGCTTCATTGTCCCCCGCCGCGTACTGCGCGGACGCCGCCGCGCCGAAGCCAAACATCAACGCCGCAACCACAGCCAGGTTCATTGCCTTTTTCATTAATATCCCCTTCCGTCAAGATTACCTGAACAGCTATTACACAACGGCGGCAAAGCCGCCGCCCGGAGCGCAGTGATACGCAGGAAGCAGACCCAAATCCCGGGGAACGCAGATTTTATAGCAATAAGCGCGAAACAAGTCAATACTATAAGGTTTTATAAATAAAAACCTTAAGAGCTCTGGAGCGGCGCCACGATTGAGGATAAGATATACGCGAACCTATGGACAAAAACATCTATCTCGCGATGGGAACTGCGGTAAGAAGCCGCCGGCTGGCGCACGGCTGGTCGCAGGAAGAACTCGGCGAGCGCTCCGGTCTTCATCCCAGCTATATCGGCCAGATAGAGCGCGGAACGAAGAAGATCAGCCTGGAAACGCTGCGGAAGATCTCCCTCGCGCTCAGGGCGAAGATTTCGGACCTGTTAAGCGAACCGCCGGTGAAATACACCCCCTCTTCCTGGGAGGGCAAGATAGCCGGCATACTGCGCGACAGGCCGGTCGAACAGCAGAAGCGCGCTTACCGGATCATCCGCGAAACACTGCGGCCTTATAAAACAGGGAAGAAGTAACGAACGGACCGATAACACGGTCCGCGATTATTTCGAGGCCTGCGATTATTTCCCGCAGCAGAAGATAGCCAAAAAGGGCCCTTCGTCGTTCACGGTGGAATGCCGCATCAGCCACCCCAACGAGGCGCTGCCCAATATCCTGCGCTTCCTGCTTTATATAAGGGTGGTCTCGCCGCCGGACCTGAAAGCCCGGGTACTTGAAAGGGTAAAAGGATACCTCAAGAAATAGCGGAAGCCGCCGGCCAGCCGATACCAGTCAAAAGTAAAGACCTGACCCCGTCTTCCTATGGAAGACCTATGCACTTCCGCCAGGCCGCGGACCCCGCTTTCGCCGCGCAGCAGTTGACCGCCCTCTCGGCCTTCGCGGGCAGCCTGACCGGCCAGTTGAGGCGTTTCAGCGTCAGGAATTCCTCCCGGTGAACCGCGTGGTAGTGTCCGGCGCAATTTCCGGGCCGGCTGTACACGTAAAAACCGCTCCCGCACATCAGCTTTATCAGCGACGCTCTTTCCCCGGAAGTGAAATTGGTTTTGCCGATGTCCGCCGCTATCCCGTAGGCGTGGTGCATATTATCGGCCTTCCAGTCCCCTTTCACGTCGAAAGCCCCGCCCCACGGCAGGCTGATATTGCCTATCTCCAGAAGCGGCGCAGAAGGGTGCCCTCTTTTCCACGCGCCCGCCAGGTCCGTCAGCGCGGCGAGGGTGGCGGATGAAGCGTAATGATTTTCCGGATGCGCCGCCGTAGCCCCGGTCAGTTTGTAAAGCCGGTCGTTCGCCGGAAGCGGGTCGAGTCCCGGCGTTCCGACGTCCAGGAAATGAGTTAACGTCGGTTTGCGCTCCGTTCCATAAGCGTACACGGTGAAAGCGCCCACGACCTTCAGCTTGGCGGCGTAACTCACCGGGGCCATATGCACCCAGAAGCGCTGGCCCTGGTCGAACTGCGGCGAGCGCAGCGTCACGCCGTCGAACCTGGCGACGGTCCCCTTATCGGGCCAATTGGGATAATAAAACAGCTTGGGCGGCGGATCGTCATGGCGGTGTCCCGCCTTTCCGGCGTCGATCTCGACGGAGACGTCGACCACCCATTGGAAAGTGGCCGACGAGCGCCGGAAACTGAAACCGAAATCCCAGCCGCTGCCCGGAATGGCGGAATGGACGCTGGTCACGTGGTGATACGGGTCCGCGTCCGCCGGACCGGAAGTTTTGGGATCCACTATCCCCCTGTCGATAATATGCAGAATATCCGCGCGGGCCTGGCCCGGCAGAAGGCTCAGCAGCATCATCAAGACGAATTTAACCGTCATAACTAAGCCTTTAACCCGGACTTGAACTCCGTACCGCGGCATATTCTTCAGTTAACGCGCCTTGACATCAACCATCGGCATGGAACCGGGGAAATGACGCCTGACTTCTTCCCATTCCTGGCGGATTTCCTGGAACCGCCGCATACTGGCAAGAAAACCGATTACCAGAAAATATCCCCACAGTAATGTTGAATAGCCATGGGACAATAAATCACCCGATGAACGGGCCATCTTTCCGAGCCTATCCAAAATATCAGACAGCCCGACACCGAGCCGCCATAAAAAATAAACCGAAAAAACTGTAAACGCGCTAAGATAAACAACCCGCACAACTTTCGCCAACTGGTTCTTTGCGAATCCAGCCTGCAAGTCTTTATAGAGCCAGTACCCGTCGGTCTTGAAAAACGGGTTTAGATTAAAAAACACCAGCATCATTATCCAGCGGACGGCTTCGGCGAATAAAAAATATCCTGTAAGAGAAGCGGCGAACAGCAGTAAAAGCAGAAATATCCCCTGAAAAAGAAAGCCGCCGGAATCTATCAGAGCTTTGTCCCGGAGCGGAACTGTTTCAATTCCGGAGACATTGGTGTAAAAAACCGGGAAAATGAGGTATACAGAAAGTCCGATCGGTCTAAGGCCTATGCCTGCGGCGGCCGCTGCGAAAGAGTGTCCTAGTTCATGTACTAAACCACCGGCAAGGGCCAGAAGAAATACATATATCCAGTCAGAGTGTCCCGCCAGCGATACCGGAATCGCCGTTTGGTTCCCAGCCAAGGCTAGAAATGCCCCCCAAAGCAATCCCACCAGAGATATCCCCGCTAGAACCATGATCCATCGTCCTTTGGCTGCGAGTAAATTCACTCCCAAAAAGGAAACTACGCTTTCCTGTATTTGCGGAGCAATTATCCGGATCCTGGGGCTAAGAATTCTCTTTAAAATTGCCCCCGGCGCTGGCCGGTGTTTTTTCGTCAAAGCGCCGATTGCCACAAGACGGTCGAAAATCTCTTCAGGCCTATTAAGGTCCAGTTCGGACAACTGTTTCAAAAACATATCCCTTGAGCCATGGGCAGGAAGCGTTGCTACAAGCCCCATTGTCTCATCACTTAACCGGTAAAAGGAGGCGGCGGTAATGGCAAAACTCTCTCCCTCGGAACTAACCAAGTAGGCGGATTTAAGATGGTTTTCGTAAATAGTTCCGGGCATGAGCGCCACGACCGATCACAAAACTACGCAGGACGAGAGCTATTGGAGCCACTTTCTTTAATCTGCGTATTCAGGACATATCCTCGCTTGATGGAATCCAGTATGACACTTTTAAGGTCATCACATTTAACCTTAAATAAATCCCCGGTTTTCTTGCGACACTGCACACTGCATTGACCGCCGCAGGCGAGCGCGACCGAACATCGCAGGCAATCCGGGAGGTTTTCGAGATGCCGGGTCTTGTATACGTCCCGCAAGGGGAAGAACTCCACCCCGGTCTCGTTGATATGCCCGACGCGGAATTCCGGATAGCCCGCTTCTTCGGTGCATGCATAAATGTCCCCAAGAGGGTCTACCACCAGATAATGCTGGAAAGTCTGCATGCAACACGCAGTACGTGTCAACCCGATACCGCGCGCCAGCTTAAAAAGGCGTCGGACATCCGTAGCTTTTAGTGTGCTCGGACATTCCACTCCAGGCCCCATTTCGTTTATCTTCCGAGCCACCTCGCCGAGCCCCATAAAATGAGGGGATTCTGCTCCGGAGATGCCCTCATGTAGCGGATATGCGTAAATAGAGACACGGGGATCTCCTGCGATATTCCTGCATTTCAATTCATTAAGCAAGCCCGGAAGAGTCTCTATCTTTATCCTATCCACGTTAATGCGAAGATCAATCGCTGTATTCTGGTCCAGTAACAGTTGGATATTTGACAATATCTTGTCAAAAGTGGGGAGGCCATTGGCCGGAATTCTCGATCTGTCATGGGGCTGACGGCCACCGTCAAGAGAAATCTGGACCTTATTGACTTTCCCAAGGCCCGGACCGAAAATATCCGGCATGGCGTCCACAGTGGTTCCGTTGGTGGTCGCAACCACGGACATTCCTGGTCGCTTTCGGGCATGCTCAAGCGCCCGGCGTATTACAGCCTCGTTCGCCGGCAGAAATGGTTCCCCGCCATACAACGAAAGAGAAAGGTTTGATATGCCGGGCAGCAGTGACGGCAGATGCTTTTCAAATATGTCATCCACCATTTGCAACGACATTATCCTTGCAGCGTTGACCGGGCGATGTTCCTGCTGAAAACAATATTCGCAGGCAAGGTTGCAGTTGTAGCTTGCAAGTAGGATTATTCCGCCGGAAACCGGATGCTTTATCTGTCTTGCATACAAGCCCGTCACGAATTCTTTAAATTGTTCAAGCTCAGTGTTTGGCGGCAGTGCGGTGATGTGACCGCGCCTGGCGAGAAAATCCAAGTTGACTGGCGATAATTTCCGAAGGAAAGTTTGTCTCCCGTCAGACAGGATATCACCCAACTCTCTCGGCACCTCGTCAAGACAACCATTTACGCCGTTAAAAAGAAGGGCCCTTTCGCCGCAGTCCAGATGAACAACATTGAGATAACGACTTACATAGTACCCGGCATCCATCACGTTGTTTTTAGTTCGCAGCTTTTCCTTTAGTGGCTACGGCGGAATCAGCGCATGCCTTAATAGCGTAACCCTGCTTGCTGAAGAACTGACAGTAACGTTCCCCCTGGGGGCTGGACACAAAAATATTCTTATCCATGGCATAGGCCTTATCGGCAGCGGCGGCGGCCTCGGCATATTTCCCCAGCCAAAGCAAGGTCGACGTTTTGGCGCGCAATAGTTCCGGCGACTCGGTCAGTTGCTGCGCGCGTTCCAGATCGGCCAGGGCCTCCTCGTGCCGCTGCATCCCGGACAGGGCCTGGAACCTGAGAACATAAGCGCGGAACGTGCTGTCCTTCTCGTTCTTGTTCTTAAAAGAGACCTCATACGGTTTTTGAGGCGCGAAGGCTTTTTCAATGTCCGCTATGAATTTATCAGCCTCGGCATAAGCCGACTGATAGTCGCCCTTCGCGTAAGCGATCTTGCTCTTTGCGACGAGATAAGCCTCGTCGTCCTTCCGCTCGGGGACGTCCCTGACATATTTTTCCAGAAGCTTTTCGGCTTTTTTAGTCTTGCCGCTGTCGATGAGCTTGTACAACTTGAGGTAGAACTTGTTCCGGCGCATCAGCCGCCGGGCTTCCCGCTTTTCGCCCGCCGCGTCCCGGACATCTCCTTCTGAATTCCCGGCCGCCGGTTCGGCTATCGCGGCGCTATCGCTAAGGCTTTTATCTGAAGCGACGACAATCGCGGGGGGAGTCAAAAGACAGGCGGAAACCGCAAAAAATCCGATCGCATAATTTCGCATTTTATCCTCTCTAACTATCTCAGTTCCGAACCAGACGGAGTGATATCAAGACTACAATCACCCCCATTACAATCGTCACCCACACTATAGTCTCTCTCGCCATAAATGAATAGCACTTCTTTTGCAGTTACGCCCTGCGGCTGCCATCCGCCATACCTCTGAAATATTGAGCAATAGCCGGAAGAATCTGTCTCGGGAGGGTCTAACGGGATCATGCAGGTGTTGAGTGGCCGCACAGCGATCAATATGTCCCCGTTATAGCGCCAGAAACGGTTAACAGCCGCCGAATTTAACCCGGCAAAGTCGACACCCTTTTTGTAGAGAGAAAGAACATGCGAGGGCTTTAGCTTAAGTGTTTCGTCTTGCTCGCGCGCACGTTTGTAGCAGGGCTCGCTCTCCCCGATTCTGCGGACATAATAACCGCTTGTTCCGGACAGCAGCTCCAATATCATGTTTGAATCATTATCGTGCCCCGCCAGCACCATATCGTCAAAACCGTCCCCGTTAAGATCATACTTGACGGCATAGGGCATGGAATCTCCGGAATATCGGTAAGTGAAAGTGGATTCCTGCGGATAATCGCCGGCATCCCACATTTTAAAATCTTTATTGTACTTCACAATGGCTTTTGCCATCTCCGCGGTCGGCGCAATATCTTTGTGAAACTTTTCAATAAACTTCCACGGGCTTACGCCCGTGGTATTCCCCGCATTCCTAATTCAAGCTGCGCTTGCCCGCTGTCCTCTTGACCTTGTCTCTCTATATATTTCCTGATGATTTCTTCGTCAATGCCAACTGTCGACACAAAATATCCATCCGACCAAATACCGTCGTCGCCCCAATACACTTTCTTCATAAATGCGAACTTGGATTTCAACTCACGCGCCGTA
>Ga0302246_1001346_pt1 | contig 17676 bp, 14 predicted proteins | sample AAG_UR_Trp_MG_FD_193533 | JGI IMG/M metagenome (GOLD analysis project Ga0302246, IMG submission 193533) | Enriched activated sludge microbial communities from anaerobic digester in WTTP, New Holstein, Wisconsin, United States - AAG_UR_Trp | ecosystem: Engineered > Bioreactor > Anaerobic >...
AGACCCATTCTTTCGAATATCTTAAAAATTCCCCAATCTTCTTGTTTTTTTGTTGGCATATTTATCAAAATATGATTATAATTTTTCTCTATTATATCATATTCATCTCATAAGACAAGGATAAAAAAGAAAACTGATTTAATCAGTTTTACTATGAAGATCAAATGCTTCACAAATCAACATTGAAGTCGTTGCCGACATCAACAAAGAACTGTCCTCAATGGCATTCATATCAAAATAATCAGAAGACTGTGCAGGAATACTCATAGAATCAGATATCTCAAAAACTACTAAATTTAATAATCTGAATCTCATATCCACTCCTTTCTCTACGAAGAATATAAGTTTTTCTCTCATGTACTTATCCTCAAAGAAAGGATAATGCCGCTTAATAATTGCCTTGCTTAAACAAGTCAATCGATAAGGACTCGTAATCCCAACCCTCATCAAATCATTTGGCATCATAATCGAATGCAGATAGTGCACCCCTCCACTAGAGTGAAGCAATATCTTATTCCTGTAAAACCCAGCCAATACCACTGAAAAATCAGATACTATCGACTCATCTTGATTAACTATCATTCTTTTCTCCTCCAATACCACTCAAGATAAGATATACATTAAAATATTATATGATATAAGTCAATAGAAAAAGAGCTTTACAGCTCTTTATCTCTCGGTTTCATTATTGGAAATAGTATCGCATCTCGAAGTGAGGTAGAATTCGTAATCATAGAAACAATTCTATCTATCCCCATCCCGAATCCTGCTGCTGGGGGCATGCCATGCTCTAATGCTTCAACAAATTCCTCATCAGACCTCTGCGCCTCTTCAAATCCACCACTAAACAATTTTTCCTGCTCCTTTAATCTCTTCTCCTGCTCCAATGGATCATTCAATTCAGAAAAAGCATTTATTATCTCAGCTCCTGACACCACCAATGCAAAACTTGCTAATTTATGCTCATCCAAAGCTTTTGCTAACGGCTGAAAACCATAAGGATGATGTATGACGAAAGTCGGCTGTACTATCTTTGGCCTACAATACTTCTTGTAAATCTCATCAGCAATGTTAGCCTTGTCAGCTCCCACAGGGACATCAATCCCAAGCTGTATCGCTTTCTGCCTTAAAGCTTCTTCATTCACCTCTTCATACTTTATACCAGTATCTTTTTCTAACAAGGCAAAAAATTCAATCCTAGTCCAGCTTCCCCCAAAATCAATCTTCTGCTCCCCATACTCTATCTCAGTAGAACCATATATTTCCATTAAGATATGGTGAAACATTTCCTCAGTTAACTTCATTAATTGCTTATAATCAGCATAAGCCCAATAAAATTCTATCATCGTAAAATCAGGATTATGGAATTTATCCACTCCTTCATTCCTGAAACACTTTGCTATTTCATAAACCTTCTCATATCCTCCAATAAGCAATCTCTTTAAATATAGTTCAGGAGATATTCTCATGAAGACGTCCAAATCAAAGGCATTGATATGAGTCTTAAAAGGTTTAGCTCTAGCACCACCATACTGTAACTGCAATATAGGGGTTTCTACCTCTAAAAACCCTCTTTCATCCAAAAATCTTCTTAACTCCTTGATGAATTTAGATCTAATAATAAACTTCTCTTTTGTGTCAGGGGAAGATAATAAATCTAAATACCTCTTCCTATACCTCTCTTCTACATCTTTTAATCCGTGCCACTTTTCTGGTAATGGCCTCAAACTTTTGCAAATCATCTTAAAATCTGCTGCCTGAAGAGTCTTTTCCCCTCTCTTAGTCTCGAACAATATTCCTCTTAGCTCTACGAAGTCTCCTGCCTCAAAATTATCCAAGAAAAAAGCGTATGAGCTTTCCCCTACTCTATCCTTTGCAATTAAACATTGTAATTTCCCAGTCCCATCTTCAAAATCAATAAAAGACAAAGCTCCATGGGTCCTGAAAGTCCTAATTCTCCCAACTAAAGTGATTTCCTTTTCCTCCTGAGATAACTGACTAAAATCATTAATAGCTTCTTTTATCTCACAAGTCCTCTTTACCTCTATCGGATAAGGATCAAAACCACACTGCTTAATAGCCTTGCTCTTCTCAATCCTATTATCTCTAATTGCATCTTCGGTTAAAGACATATGATAAATTAACTAATCCTGATAATCTTATACTCCATCAATCCCCTAGGCGTCTCTACCCTAACTTTAGCCCCTTCTGGCTGATTAATTAAAGCAGCTCCCAAGGGAGATTTAAAAGACAGCTTTCCCTCTATTGGGTTAGCCTCTTCTTCTCCCACTACCTGATAAGCACTTTCAGTTTTACCGTCAGTCAAAAGAACTGCTGAACCTACTTCAACCCATCCTTTCTTCTGATGCTTAATAATCTTAGCGTTATGAATCAGCTTCTCTATCTCAATTATCCTAGCTTCAAGCTGAGCCTGATTCTCTTTCGCATCATCATAAGCAGCATTCTCTGACAAATCCCCGAAAGATATCGCTGTTTGCAATTCCTCGGCCACTCTAATCCTCTCGTCCTTCTTCAAGAATTCTAATTCCTTTTTTAATTTGTCCAAACCTTCTTGGCTTATATACTTTTCATCCATACTTTTATCTATTAACTGATTATCTTACTTCAAGAATTTAAAAAAAATAGACCTCGTAGAGCCAATTGATTAAATATTGAAATACATGATACATATTATCATATTATTCCCGATAATCAAGTAGGCTATCCCCACTTTATAAAAGGTATTTAGAAATAAAGGCTCTTCAGACTTTTGTGTGGGTAAACCCCTAATCTGAAATTAATAATTTAAGGATAAAGGTCTAACTTACCATGATGAAAAAGGATAGCATTTCTGTAATTATTGAAGTTCCTGAATCCTCTTGCATTTGATTTGATTATCTGAATACATGAATTTAAGCCTTCTGTAAGGGCATTGGTGATAAGATGTTCTAGATAAGCTAAGATACCCTTAAGGTGACGTTTCAAGGTCTTGGCTACATCAATTATTGGTTTCAGTCTTGAGTGCGTAGCCCAGAAGTACCATTTACGGAAGAACTGACTTCCAGTATCTTTATTAGAGCATATCCAGAAGTCTCGGAAGGCTTCTTTGATGCTCCAAGCTTTTCCTATCTTCAAGCTATCAATAGCCATCTTATCAAAAGATTGCTTAACCTCATTACTCCAATTGTTCGGATCAGATAGCCAGAGGTACTTAGTATTCTTAAGAGTATTGTTCCCATCTTTAGATATTACTTTGCTCTCCCTCTTCCTGACAGTATCTACTGCCTTGTTCAAGTAGGTAGAGATATGATACTTATCATGGACAATGTCTGCTCTTGGGAAAATATCCTTAGCTGCATTCATGAATGGAGTCCACATATCCATAGCAATAGCCTTGACCTTGGATTGGTTCGGAACCTTGCTAAGTAGTGATTTAGCAGCTTCTGTATCACGGCTAGGTACTATATCTAAGACTCTTCTCCTATCCAGATCAGTTAATACGGATACATAAGCATGTCCTTTGAGAAAGCTCTTCTCGTCTATCCCAATGCGTTCAATATCCTCATCCTTACGCCTAGAGAGACCTCGCAACACTGCGCGTTCTCTTATCTCATTGACTTGGTCCCAGGATAACCTTAGTAATCCCATAGCAGACTTAATACTCTTAGAGCTGAGGATTACATCGATAGCGAACTTCTCGAACATCTCCGTGAACCTGGAATAGGCTTCAGTCCAAGGAAGGTCTACGGACAGGACTCCATGCTCTGGACAGTTGATACGAGGAGTGCGGCAAGTGATGACAGTCTCGAACTGCATGGTATCTAAATGTCTCCATGAACGTTCTTTTCGGTGGTCTTCTATCTGACATACCTTGCCACATTTAGGACAAGGTAATCCTTTTCTTGTCCTTGTTTCTATGATGATTGTTAGTCTTAGGTTGTCTGTATCTAGATTGACCCCTGATACTAACCATGGATCAATCAGATTAAGCATTTGCTCATAATGATGATATATGTTTGTGTCTTTCATATGGATATATTATAGCTTCTGAAAGCTGTTTAATCCATATTACCCACACAAAAGTCTGAAGAGCCGAAATAAATACTTTAATCTATTATTTACTATCAATCCCTACTCATTCGGTAGGGATTTTTTATTTGGTGCTAGGAGGTGTTGGAACGGTAGAGTTTTGTCGCAATCCCTACTCATTCGGTAGGGATTTTTTATTTCCTGCTGCAATACAAAGAGGGAATAGCGAAGTCGCAATCCCTACTCATTCGGTAGGGATTTTTTATAGAACAATAAAAATGATTAAACAAATAGGAAAATGTCGCAATCCCTACTCATTCGGTAGGGATTTTTTATAATAAAAGTAGTACCTATTATAGGTCATGGTAAGTCGCAATCCCTACTCATTCGGTAGGGATTTTTTATGTCAGGAGATGATGCAGTAATCTGCCAAGATGTCGCAATCCCTACTCATTCGGTAGGGATTTTTTATTGGCGAACAACTTGTTAAAGAAATAAAGTTAGGTCGCAATCCCTACTCATTCGGTAGGGATTTTTTATAATGTTGACGAACATTATATTATTATGAAGGCAATGTCGCAATCCCTACTCATTCGGTAGGGATTTTTTATCTGAACAGGGTGAGACATTGGACTTTGAGTTCTAGGTCGCAATCCCTACTCATTCGGTAGGGATTTTTTATACCTATAATTAAAAGTAAAATAAAAAAAATGAAAGTCGCAATCCCTACTCATTCGGTAGGGATTTTTTATTATTATATTTATAATCAACAGCTTAAGCCTGTTGTCGCAATCCCTACTCATTCGGTAGGGATTTTTTATGATAGGCAATATTAATAAACATAATAATAAATATGTCGCAATCCCTACTCATTCGGTAGGGATTTTTTATGAATAGAACAAAGATATAACAGATACAACAGAAGTCGCAATCCCTACTCATTCGGTAGGGATTTTTTATGAACTAGTTATCTTCTTAGTCGCACATACCAAGGTCGCAATCCCTACTCATTCGGTAGGGATTTTTTATATGGCTCAGAGCGTGAATGGTGGACACATAATAGTCGCAATCCCTACTCATTCGGTAGGGATTTTTTATTTAAGGAGAATTGAAAGGGAAAAGAATTTGAAGTCGCAATCCCTACTCATTCGGTAGGGATTTTTTATATTGCGAGCACTGCGGAACATTCACAAGAGATTGTCGCAATCCCTACTCATTCGGTAGGGATTTTTTATAGAAATAAATGAAATCAATGAAATACCAACTAATGTCGCAATCCCTACTCATTCGGTAGGGATTTTTTATAAAAAATAGAAGAACTAATACAAGATTTAGAAAGTCGCAATCCCTACTCATTCGGTAGGGATTTTTTATCGAATGTTTACGGCTGGAATGGAAAGGCTGTGTAGTCGCAATCCCTACTCATTCGGTAGGGATTTTTTATCAAACATTAGAAGATTAATAACAAATTATTCATCGTCGCAATCCCTACTCATTCGGTAGGGATTTTTTATAGAGAGGCTCGTTGATATCCTCAACACTGATAAGTCGCAATCCCTACTCATTCGGTAGGGATTTTTTATAATGCTTCATATAATAAAAGTAAAATAAAATAAAGTCGCAATCCCTACTCATTCGGTAGGGATTTTTTATAGTTAGGTTTATAGAAAACCTTGAGAGAGACTAGTCGCAATCCCTACTCATTCGGTAGGGATTTTTTATGAAGAACGGAAAAGTGAACTTCGTTGGACTTAGGTCGCAATCCCTACTCATTCGGTAGGGATTTTTTATAACCATTCGTTGAATTCCATCTGTTTACATAGTCGCAATCCCTACTCATTCGGTAGGGATTTTTTATATCAAGGAGGATTGAATAAGAACATCAATCAGTCGCAATCCCTACTCATTCGGTAGGGATTTTTTATATATAATAAAGATAATGGTTAAATAATTATGAGTCGCAATCCCTACTCATTCGGTAGGGATTTTTTATTATGTTAGCAGTAGATAAAGTTAAACTAAGTAAGTCGCAATCCCTACTCATTCGGTAGGGATTTTTTATTTAGAAGGAGATTACCAAGGTAAGAAGAAATAAGTCGCAATCCCTACTCATTCGGTAGGGATTTTTTATACAGCAGGAGAAGATTATTTTTATCAAGATGGTCGCAATCCCTACTCATTCGGTAGGGATTTTTTATAAGAAATAAATAAAAACAAAATGCGACCAAAATGTCGCAATCCCTACTCATTCGGTAGGGATTTTTTATATTATGTATGGACGCGATAGCTAGTTTTATTATGTCGCAATCCCTACTCATTCGGTAGGGATTTTTTATTAAGGCTTATGAAGATAATGGAACAATTATTGCGTCGCAATCCCTACTCATTCGGTAGGGATTTTTTATAGTTTCCTAGAGTTCATTACTCAACACAAGGTAAAGTCGCAATCCCTACTCATTCGGTAGGGATTTTTTATCTACTCCACCTTGACCATAGACTAATAATGTTAGTCGCAATCCCTACTCATTCGGTAGGGATTTTTTATTAAAGAAAGCTATCCGAAGAACGGAAGACTAACAAGTCGCAATCCCTACTCATTCGGTAGGGATTTTTTATTTATAAGTTATTTAATATAAAATAATATGAATGGTCGCAATCCCTACTCATTCGGTAGGGATTTTTTATTAATAGTGTTATACTATTGAATGCTATGTTAGGTCGCAATCCCTACTCATTCGGTAGGGATTTTTTATTTTTTAACTTCTACTTTTATTTGGACTATCATAGTCGCAATCCCTACTCATTCGGTAGGGATTTTTTATAACTAGAGAGACTTATTGAAAAAATGAAAGCAGAGTCGCAATCCCTACTCATTCGGTAGGGATTTTTTATAGAGTGGATAAGGAATAATGGCAAATTGGGAATCGTCGCAATCCCTACTCATTCGGTAGGGATTTTTTATCAGAACTCAAAGACGAAAAGGTCGAGAAGACAAGTCGCAATCCCTACTCATTCGGTAGGGATTTTTTATAACAACTAGATAATTAAATAAGCCTTAGGGCAAGTCGCAATCCCTACTCATTCGGTAGGGATTTTTTATATATTATGACTATATGTAAACTTAATCGTTCTTTGTCGCAATCCCTACTCATTCGGTAGGGATTTTTTATGAAATTCGGTTGCCACATAGAAAACGGAAAACTAAGTCGCAATCCCTACTCATTCGGTAGGGATTTTTTATTTATTGGTTCTATTATCGAGAAGAAAGGTAATAGTCGCAATCCCTACTCATTCGGTAGGGATTTTTTATGTAAAAAAGCAAAAGCAATGTCGTTTGGTTTTAGTCGCAATCCCTACTCATTCGGTAGGGATTTTTTATTCTTATGGATATTCCATAACATTGAATGCACAGGTCGCAATCCCTACTCATTCGGTAGGGATTTTTTATTTCTTTCTTCTTCTCATTAAGAGTTTCTATTTTTGTCGCAATCCCTACTCATTCGGTAGGGATTTTTTATCTAGGGTATACGGTAATGCTAGGGTATACGGTAATGTCGCAATCCCTACTCATTCGGTAGGGATTTTTTATCGGACTAATCGAGAATAACGGAAAATACACCGAAGTCGCAATCCCTACTCATTCGGTAGGGATTTTTTATATAATAGGATTGAGTTAGCTTATAGATTAGCTATGTCGCAATCCCTACTCATTCGGTAGGGATTTTTTATAATAACATTTAATCAGATATGTCTTTGGCTAAGGTCGCAATCCCTACTCATTCGGTAGGGATTTTTTATATATAGACAAGAGCGAGGGAGCAGGGGGTCGTCGCAATCCCTACTCATTCGGTAGGGATTTTTTATTATGGTCAATATAACACTAGCCGAACTACTGCACGTCGCAATCCCTACTCATTCGGTAGGGATTTTTTATCCTGCAAGCGGGAACATAATACTGACAAGGCCTCAAATATACTTTTGCGAGAAAAGTCATGAAATTCATTATAATCATGTAATTTTTCTTGTAAAACCATAATTTTATCCTTATTTTACCTATAGCGAGGCATTTTTAATATATCCCCTTCTTACAAATTAATAATAACATAAAATAATAATAACTTAAAGAGTCAAATAATCAAATAATCTGGCCTTTCCTCAATCCTTCCTGTACCAATAATTTTTGTCTGAGAAAGACACTTTTCGCACACCTTATAAAACCGAATTGAATCCTTATCTTCTTCATCACCTTCCATTATCTGAGAAAGTCTCGAAAAAATATCCAAACGATCCTTTTCTGAAACATCACACTCAAACACCGACTTCTGAACCCTATTCCCATACTCCCTCAAGACTCTAATAATCCTATTCCTCTTATTAGACGATATAATGTCATAACTGATAATAATAATCATATTACCTGAACGAGAATGGCTTATAATCAGTATTACTCTTAATAGCTTCTTTCATTTTTTCAACTTGATAATAAAAAACCCTAATGAATGGGACGGTTCTCCCATCATAATCAACCTTTACCTTAAGCCTCTTTTCATAAGCTCCAATCAATTCCTTTTTCACATTATTACCGATAAAAACTGGAGTACAGTTCTTTCCTTCCTTAAACTGAAAGTCTTCATATTTTACCTTTCTAGACTCAATCAAACTAATAACTATACTATCAACCATAATAGCCCTGAATTCCTCCATCATATCCAATACCAAAGCAGGATTATTCCTAATAGTAGAATGTATAAACCCTATATACGGATCCATTCCATTCACCTCAATAGCAGTCATAATATTATTAGCTAAGAGAGTATAGCCAAAGCTAAGCATACTATTAGCAGGATCCAAAGGAGGATGCCTAGTCCTAGTAGAGAACTGAAATGCCTCCGGCAGAGTCCTACCAATTCCTTGAAAATAATGCCTTGCAACTATACCTTCATAACCCATTAACGTCTGAATATCCTTAACAGAATCAATAGAATTCTTCACCCTAACAATCTGCTCTATTTCCTCCGAAAGATTATACCCTATCAATCTACGAAATCGATAAAGCATTTGCAAAGAGTTACGTATCTTACCAGCAATAATATCCTTAGCTAAAGATAACTTCCTATCTTCATCAAAATAAACTGCATATTGTGTCAGTCTATTTTCTATAGCATGACTTTGAATATTATTAATCTTACCCAAATATTTACCCTTCACTGATATGAAATACATTGGAATATGATATTTCATACATGCTCTTATAAAATCAGTATTCAAAACATTATTAGCAAATATCTGCACAGAATTAACACTTTGAATCGGTAAACTATACGACAAATCCTTGTCCTGGACATAAATAGTCTGATCTTTATATGATATATCAATACCCTTATGAATAATGTATAAATTTGTTTTCATATAAACTACCTATTTCTAATAACCTGCCCTAAGCCTAACGTTGTCTTAGCCCCCACTCCAGAATATTTAGCAAAACCAGCTAAAGCATTGATATATTTAATTATTGGCCTATCCTTAGCTTTGATTTGATAATAAACCCTTCCAGTAAACCCTATCTGCTTACCTTGCTTCAATTCAATAACATTAGTAGACAAATTATCAAACCTAACAATTCTAATTCCTTTTGCAAACATGTCTTCATCCTTAACATCCTTCTTCATAAATCCATGAGCAAAGATTAAAAACTTCTTCTCAATACTTTTAAATACTTTCTCAGGTAATGGCAAAAAACTATTACTATCTCCTGATTTAAAAGTAGTAGGAGTAAGAAAATCTAGAGAAATAATACGACTCTCTGAAGAAGCATGATTCCATAAAGTATCCAAAGTCTCAAAAGAAGCATATCGATGCTCTTGAGGAGTAACAATGATTTTCAGAACATCAAATCGATGTCCTCCGATAACAACATTCCTAAAAGAACTATCCAAGAGAACAGAAATAACAGGAGAAAACAGAGAACTATCCATAATAGTAATCCTAATATAGAAATCATCTTCTTTAGATAACATAACCGAATCATTATGACTCTTAAAACGCCCTATCAATGGCGAGACAGTAAAAGGCTTAACTTCATTAGGCTCATATAGCTGTTTTGCCAGATTAGGGTTGGCCTTATTAACTATATCTAAAAAAAGAGCATAAATAAAATGACCAGTATAGGGAGGGAGAAAAATATCCTCAGGAGTCCTAATCTTGATAATAAATGAATAAAACATAAGATTAGCTATTAAACAAGCTTTCTACATCAATAAGAGTATTTTTCACCTTCTTGATAACCCCTTGAGCATGATCAGCATTATGAAAACTAGCAGCATGAGCGATTACATTCCTTTCATCCCTAATTCTAATATAAGCCTTTTTAAACTTATCATATATCACCTGATCCATTGGATTCATCTTAGTACCACTTAAGCCTGCTTTTACCTCTTCTCTACTTTCATAATCATCAAGATTTTTCTTCAACAACTCTCCGCACCTACTGATAATAGCCTCTACTAGCACTAAATAACTTAAAGCATAGAACTTATTCTCAAAATACCATTTTGCCACCTCTAACTGAAAAAATGAAAGCGTCTTGACATCCTTAAACCTATCAACAAATTCAAATATCTTCTGTTGAAATATCTTCAATTCTAAAATACTCTCATTAGCTCTTACCAATTCATCAATCTTCTTCAAGTCACCCTGAACACCAGTTAATTGCATTACCCTAAAGGAATCAGTAACTCTGTTAAACTTACTCGCAAGTTGAGGGATCTGATCCTTAACCATCTCCGCAATACCATCTCCATCCCCATATTTAATAAACTTATCAACTGCCTTGGACCAATCTAATAATCTATAATAACTTGAAAGATCAACTGCTGGAGCAATGCCATTATTACTAGCAGCATACTCAAGCATCCCATAATATATCCTTACATCCACCTTCATACTAACCTTAATGAAATCTAAGACTGAATACATCAAGACTGGAATAGACCTAAAACTATGAGTAATATCCAAAATAATCTCATCTCCATCAGTTATTACCTGTGGAATATACTTAAAAACCTTTTCCAAGTTAGCTATTATCTCATCATGATTCACTCCACTATCAATCAATAAACATTTAACATGAGTACCTGAAAATAAATCATCTAAAATTGACTGGCTAACCTCTCCGCACTCTATCTTTGCACCTAAATTAACATACTTATCATCATCACCTTCACCATAAACACGATAAAGCTCTTCCCACATGGACTGCTTTGTCCCTATAATGATAATCTTATCAGCAGACTCCTTCTGTCTTATAGCCTCAACCATGAAAGATGATTCATAAATACTGCTATCTCCATCAAACATATATTGTGCCTTACGATACGACCTATTTTCACCCAAAAGACCTGTGCCTAGAAATGATATTATAACCTTACTCATAGATTTATTCGAATTAACATTCCATAATTATAATCCAGTATCGACTGATTATGATCAACTAACTGAACCATACCACCAACAAACAACTTATCGGTTGCCAAAATACTTCCTGGCTTAATCTGCATCAACGGCCTCTTAAAAGGATTCCCCTGCAAGGCTTTTTCTTCTCCTAATTTACCATATTTAACCACTGTCTTGTAATCAGACCCACTAATAAAATCTCTTTCATTATCTGTCAATATACAATGAGAAAGAAGTAATCCTCGTCCAGAATTAAAAGCATCAAAATCATTAAAGTCTTCAATACTTACATCAAATAGCCCCTTTCCCGTAGACTTATTCGCCCCATACCCTGATAATCCAAAAACTGATTCTAAATGATTAGAAATGAAATATCGATCAAATAGCTCCTTATTCATTATACGGACATATACTGAATAGGTGCTATAACTCCAGTACTCTTGTTGAGAGAATAATCCACCATCCTCCAAAACCATACCCGTTTCTCTATTAATACTATTCTTCATAACTAATTCATCCGTATTAATAAAATCGTCATAATATCCTTCATCAGCAATTCTACTCATTATCTCATCAGAACACCCATTCTCATGAATTTCCAATAAATCCTCTATCTTAATCAGCGACTTTTTCTTAAACTTCTTATGAATATCCAACAATCTAATCTTATCCTCTTTCCCTTCCTTATTAATAGCTATATCCATCAAAGGACTAGGTAAATACCCAGAAATAAATCCATCACTTAAAAGGAATATAGGATTTTTCTTAAATAACTCCAAAAACTCTACCAAAGAAGCTTCTCCCTCTTGACTTAAAATACTCCAACATATATGTCCAAAAATAGTATCGGCTCGTAGAGGCGTTAAAAAAGAGGTCTTAGGCTTTAAATTAATTTTTAATACATTATCCATATGATTCATTATTAGCCAATAATCTTACACTTGACCCAACCCATGACACTACCTTCAATAAGGCTACAAGTACGAGGAATCTCTAATGATCCTAATCCTAATTTATCCATTCTAGATGTGAATAACCTTTTTCTATTAGATACACTTTCTTCAACTGTTTTAAATATTGCACCTCCGCCAAATCCTAGATTCATATAAAATTCATCATTTTGACATTCCTTTACTAAAGACAATATATTTTCAAATTGATTAATAATCGTACAATTCTTCTCATGCTTCTTCTGATGCATCTTAGTACTCTTCTTAAGAAGCATATTATTAACATCCATTAATCTAGGAATATAATAATTAAGTTCTTTAATAGCATATGCATTCATTGCCTTAATCATATCATCCTTCTTAAAGTGCTTATCACTTCTGATCTTAATCATGAATTCACATGAAGTCCCTTCTTTTAAGGCTTCAACAAAATTATTCTTACTTGTTCTATTAATAGCAGTAATAAATAATCCTTCATTAAAGAGGTTGCTGTCAGTAATAATAAGATCCTTAAAATAATCATTTGGGATATTACTACCCCCAGATGTAAGTAAACTGTAATCCTTTGAAAAAATCTCATTTATAAGAGCTGTCCTAATTGCTCCCTTAATACTACTACCTGGGATATACTTTTTTCCATGTACTCCTACAAATTCCTTAATAATAAGACTATTTGACCCTTGAAAAGAATTTCCTTTGAAATTCTGGTCATATATTGAAGAAATAAGATTTTCAACAAATCTACCATCTACCTCCCCTCCCTTCTTTGACACTTCAGCCCGATAATCAAATAATATATCATCCATATGATCAAGAACGAATGAATGAATAAATCTTCTGATATAAAAAGGCTTATTATCCTTAGCTATTTCCTTTAAAAATGATTCACGATCACTCGCACTCAACCCTTTTACGAACTTCTGCAAACTAAAACGATAAAAAATATTATCCTTAATAACATACTCGTGACTAAGAATATCCTTTCCTGAAGAAATATGAACAGGTGTAGTAACTTCTAATCTAACCTTTATAACTTGATTCATATCATTCCCATGTCTTATCTATTATCTGGACCTGCCCATAACCCCTACTACCAGATCCACCTAAGGCATCGTTTTCGACCAATATTAATGATTTTTCAATCATCTGCTTCATTTCCTCTTCTTGTCCACTATCTGATTGAAATACCCTTAAGACAATACTTCCAGAAAAATCAACACCTGCTGGAACTCTTTCGATAAATCTCGGAGAAGCCTTGCAAGTAACCCTATCAATATTTGTCTCTGATTTCTCCTCGATAAAACTTAAACCATCATCTTTAAATTGAAGGAATTTCTCCTTCCATTCGTCTGTCATAAAAAGATCCCTGACAATAATCCTTGTCGGATCATTGCTATCGTTCTTCTTATCAGCTGCTCTACCAAACATCAAAGAAATATCAGCATCCTTTAAATCATTAACACCCTTATCTTGTCCTAACAAATATCGCATCTTTCCCTTAAGAGAACTACCTGGTATATAAGGCTCTCCGCTTAATGGATTCCTAATAACCGGAGAATCAACTCCACCAATTTTAATAGTGTCATTACCTGATCCAATATGAAGACCTGTTAATAGCTTTAACTTAAAATTTAGTTTTAATGTCTTAATCAATTGCATAGTTTTATTCTTACTTTTCTTATTATTATTTTGGCTTATAGAACTTAAAATAACTCAATACTGCCTGAAAATGCATCATAAAATACTTTACATCCTTTTCACTTCTAATATTATCAATCCTATTATTCATAAAACCATAAAATGATTCAGAAATCACTCCTCTTCCCTTCGCATAAGCTATTTTTGCCTTAAGTAAAGCAAGATTAACCATCATATCCTCAAAAGAAAGATCCATATACCCCTGACATTCTTCATAGAATCCTCTTATCTGAGTATAATTCAAATCACGAGAAAGAATTTCTGCTAATTGTTTAGACTTTTCTCCTATCAAGTTCTTATCAATACTTCCATCAACAGAATAACTACTAATCAAATGCCCCTGAGGAAGTCCATAAGAATTATTAGAATAATTATTATTCTGTCTCATATTTCCATGATTTTGATTATTGTTATACGTCTTCTTAGGCTGTTGATTTGCCTTACATTCATCGCATAAAGACTCATTTTCCCAAATCGTTTTGAACATCTTATTACACTTATCGCACATTTTTGAATAAGCCATTATTTCCTATTTCTATATAGCGAATACTGCGCTATTAAAGAAAGATTATCCTTTATTATTTTAAACACTCCCTCTTCAGAATCAACTTTTTCCATTCCAGAAACCTTAACTGCCCATCCCCATATCTCACTCTCCTTATTAAGATTTCTTCCTATGTTATATGCAAATAACGGTTGCCACATCATCGCCCTAGGGTCATCCTTTGATCTGTTAATCATCTCCCCATAAGTCAACAGATTTCTAACAAACTGAGTACTAATACCACCATCTTCTTTTCCCTTACTAAGCCATTCATCCACTTTATTCATCTCTTTGGGATATATCATATTAAAATCACTCCACTTCAACTCCTGCCCAAACAAACTTATGGAATCTTTCCCATTAGTCTTAGCCTTTTCAAGTAACTTCTCAGCATCTTCAACTGCTCTATAAATCGGATAATTATGCTTAAATAAGGAAATGCCTGCCGAGAGAGTAATTTCCGGATTATTAACATACCTATTAAATTCTTGATAGAGATATTTTGATAGAGCAATTATTCTATCCCAAGGACCTATAATTACCAAATCATCTCCCCCTGAATAAAGAATATAACAATTACTATACCTAGTTTTAATTATTTCATTTAAATAGCCGGCAAAAAACAAATCAAACATTCTCGACATTGTTGACTGCCTAGAAATAGTATTGTAATTAATACCGTCATCCCTTTTCAATCCAGTAGAGAATATCTTTCCAAGGTTATCAACATCTGCCTTAAGAACAGCCAACATTTTTGACCCGCAATCCTTCTTATCAGAACATGCCTCTAAAACAATCTCTGAGAAATCCTTGTGCGGAATATAGTTACCAAGATAACTGATAAGGAAATTATGACTTAATATATCCTCCTGAATTTTCACCATATCTGGATTCAAAACAATTACAAGACTTGAATCCTCCACATCTCCAATTTCTTTCCTTATATCAAATTTATGATTAAATAACTCAAATTGCCCTGATTCTGAAAATATTATAAACAAAGATGTGTCACTCATAAGTATAGTACCAAGACTAATATCCTGACTACACCAATAGCACTGACCAGATTCTCCATCCACAGGAAATTTTCTACATAATGAACATACCGACTTACCCTCAAAACTATTATCAAGAATAAAGTTTCCCCCCTCAGATAAATAACGATTAAATGGTTTTTTCTGCTTTTTAAAAAGATTTAACAAGGTATTATCCAATACCTTATCAAAATCTTGAAAACTAAGCCCATCACCTGAAGCTTTTCCGGAAAAAGCATCAGATAAAGCAAGATTTAATGATATCTCTCCATTAAATCTTGCTATTGATTGCTTATCAATATCATTCTGTATCTCTTTAATTCTATCTTCAACATCATCAAGGTTTGGCAGAAGGATAAAGAATTTACCTCCTGACTGAAAAATAACATTAAATGCTGGTAAAGAAAATTTTTCTAGAACTAACATCTTTACATCTTCTAAAAGCATCTGAACATAAAATGACCTTGCTCTAATCCTCTTTCCAGCCTTTTCTTGTCCAGAAATATCAAATATATACTTCTGAATACCAGAAAAGTCTGCAGCCAGCAACCTAAATCGTTTCTGGGTATCGTCAGATACTTTAGTATAATCCTCTATTTCTCCCTTAGCACTATGATAATCATATATACAAGTGGCAATACCACTTGTCGTCTTAAGGTGATCATACAAAGAAACATCTGGATGTTCCTCTTTAGTATTAGCTGGAATACACCAGAAATAATTATAAATTAAATAATTGAGTCCATATTCAAGATTATCGATATTCTTAGTTTTTAATAGAATATCCATATTTTTACTAAAATCATCTATCATCCCCCCTAAAGATTGAGAAGAAGCTATGTTTTTACAGAAGATACCCTCAAAAGTCAATCTCTCAAAAGCATGATAATGATTTAAGGCATTCTCATTACTATCAAGACTAATTCTATTAAATACTGAATAAACAGGAGTAAGTCTTTGTTTTTCCCACTGATATTTACAGCTACTATCAACATCTCTTTCCATAGAAGAATAGTTATCTGCCCTAGAAACCATAGTTGCTAAACACTTTAATCTGGGATTATCAATCATATCTGCCCTCTCTTCATTCTTAAAATAACCCGACTCATGATGAGCCTGAATATACTTCAAGAAGCAAGATAACTCCTCCTGATCAAAGATGTCCTTAAGCAAGCTCTCTTTATCAGCCATGAACTGATAACCTTGACTAGGATGACTCCCATAATACCTTTCCAGTTCCATATCAGAACTGGCCCTCTGGATTGCCTTTCCTATATCGTGCATAAATGCCCCAAGATAAAGGACTTTTCTCTCTCTGTTATTATTCATATTATTAATTATTCTTATAATTCTCTAACAAAAAAACAGCACTATAAAAAAGCGCTGTTTTGACGGTGCTGAATGACAATACTTATTTGAGCCTTAAAAGGCCTCTGATTGTGGTGATGAGCCAAACCATTCATGATTATATGTAATCATTAATTATCTTTATTGTCAACTAAATAATTTTATGTAAAACTATCCCCACTTCCTTATTCGACAATCTCCTCCTCTATCCTATGAGGAATAACTATTTCTTCCAACCCCAACTCCTGCCCAGGTAATGATTCCGCTCCATCAGGCCTGGTAATCTCTTGCAAATCATCTGTTTCAGCCATTTTCTTCTCATTATCCAATCTTTCCCCAAAATAATAAGACATAATCTGCCTAGAAGCCATATTAGCTGCATTCATTTCATAAGGAGCACTTTCAATTATCACCGTAATCGACACCTCTGGTTTCTCATAAGGTGCAAATATGGTAATCAGATTATGATAAACTTCCTTCTTTGAGGTTTGAGCTGTACCAGTCTTTGCAGCCGAAGTAACTGGCATCAATTGTAACCCTCTTGCTGTACCACTAGAAGATAATACCGTCTCCCTCATTGCCCTCCTTACTTTAGCCAGATTATCCTGACTGGCTGATATCT
>Ga0302246_1001360_pt1 | contig 17539 bp, 11 predicted proteins | sample AAG_UR_Trp_MG_FD_193533 | JGI IMG/M metagenome (GOLD analysis project Ga0302246, IMG submission 193533) | Enriched activated sludge microbial communities from anaerobic digester in WTTP, New Holstein, Wisconsin, United States - AAG_UR_Trp | ecosystem: Engineered > Bioreactor > Anaerobic >...
CGCCGCTGAGCGACACCAGCGCGGACGCGTTGCGTGAATGGCTGCATTTCCGGCATCATCTGGCGTCCGAAGGGGAACGGGCGCTCTTCGTGGGGGCTCGTGGTGGCCGACTCGACAGACGTCAGGCTACGCGCATCATCGACGCGCTGTGCCGCAGGGCAGGACTTCCCCAGAGCGTCTCGCCGCATGGTCTGCGCCATTCGTTCGCGACCCACCTGCTTGAAGCGGGGGCCGACCTCAGAAGCGTGCAGGAGTTGCTCGGGCACGCCCGGCTGGCGACCACACAACGCTATACCCACCTGACGCTGGCGCACCTCATCGAAGTCTACGACAAGGCGCACCCTCGTGCTTCACTCGGTGTGTCGCAAGATGCGGCGCCTAAGCCTGAGTCTGTGCCGATTCCCGCATCAGAGCCCCTGTCAGGCCCTACGTCGTCTGCTTCTTCCCGGGAAGACTCCGAGAGGCGACAGCCATCCCGTTCCCGTGCCCGGAAAAAGAGCCACGGATAGGTTTCAGTCATCCCTCGTACGCTGGCTGAAGAGTTCGCCCTGTTCGCCCTGTTCGCCCTGTTCGCCCTGTTCGCCATCAAACCTGTGGAAGTCCGGGCATCGCCCCTGCTGGTTTCGGTCTCCAGCCCCAGATGTATGATTCGTGGATGTGCCGGCAGACTCGTTTCCGTACCGCAGTCGCTGTGGCAGCTGAATGGCGGGCCGCGCCTGCCTCGCGTCGTTTCACCGATAAGCCCTTGTGGTTTGATGAATGCAAAAGGCCGGGTCTCCCCGGCCTTCATGTTCTCGGAATGACCAGCCACAGGGCCGGACATGTCGGGTCTTACGAACCTTGCAGCACCATTCTGCGTGCCACAGCCTCTTCGAACTCGCGTTGCAGCGACCCGATGAGGTCGCGCACGGAGAGGATGGAGTCGATGCGGAAGACGTTGGAACCGGAGAAGGCGAAGCCCTTTTCCAGATTACCCTTCATGGCGTTGATCAGCGCAGCGGCGATGCAGTAGGGTGTCTGCTCCTGTTCGCAGGTGCTGATGCACTTGAAGACGCACTTGAACGGCTTCTTGGCACCTTCGCGCATGGCTTCGATGAAACCGTTGCCGATGGCGCGACCGGGCATGCCCACCGGGCTCTTGATGATGGTCACATCCTCTTCGCGCGCCGCGACATACGCCTGCTTGAAGCGTTCGTCAGCGTCGCACTCGTGGGTGGCGACGAAACGTGTGCCCATCTGCACGCCTGCTGCGCCCATCTCGATGAAGCGACGGATGTCGTCACCGGAATACACGCCTCCGGCAGCGATGACGGGCACGGCACGTCCCTTGGCGTCTTCGAAGGGCTTCACGGCTTCGATGACCTCGGGTACGACATGCTCCAGCGAATGACCGGGGTCGTCGATCTCTTCGGGCTTGAAGCCGAGATGTCCGCCAGCCTTGGGCCCTTCGACCACGAAGGCATCGGGCAGATAGTCGAAGCGGCTGAGCCACTTCTTGGCGATGACCGATGCGGCTCGTGCAGAAGAGACGATGGGCACCAGCTTGGTGCGGAACTCTTCCTTCTTCTGTTCGCAAGCATCGTGCAGATGTCTGGGCAGGTCGAGCGGCAGTCCTGCTCCGGAGAAGATGATGTCGGCACGGCTTTCGATGGAGGTGCGCACCATCTCAGAGAAGGTGGTGAGCGCGACCATGATGTTGACGCCCACGATGCCCTTGGTGGCTTCGTGGGCTTTTTCGATTTCGCGGCGCAGTGCGCGCAGGTTGGCTTCTATGGGATTCTTGGCGACGTCGGGCTCTTTCATGCCGATCATCGCTCCGGCGATGACGCCGATACCGCCCTCATTGGCGACGGCGGACGCGAGGCGGGAGAGCGAAATGCCCACTCCCATGCCTCCCTGAATGATGGGAACCCTGGCGACGAGGTCGCCGATTTGCAAGGTAGGAAACGGCATGCTTCATTCCTCCGGTGTGGCAGATATGCCAGAAGACCGACCCCTATTTCCCCTGGGGCCGGTGCGTGAAAGGGTGCCGTCGGTGTTGGCGGCCCCATTGTATCCCTCGCGTCAGACCCTACACAGTTTTCGACAGGAGCACCAGTCGCAATGTCTGCCGTGGCGGGGCATGAAGGCGGGTGCCAACTCCATATGCCGCAGCAGAAAGCGCATCAGGTCGGGGATGTGACGGCTGATGGCCTCGTCCCGGACATCCTCGTCGCACCTGTCGCCGAAGAGCGGACGTTCGTCGCCGCTGTCCCGCAATTCCACCCATGCGGCGTCGTGCACATCCTCTCCCGTGGCCTGTCCGTAGAGGTGGATGTAGCAGGGTAGCTGTACGCTGGGCATACGGCGGGCCAGTTCATCAAGCAGGTCTTCGCGGGACCCTTCATCTTGGCCGGTCAGGGGCCTGTCGGCGGCGGGTTCCCATGTCCGCACACGTTCCCACAGGCCGTGGTCTTCCCACACGTCAGGGCGGACGGTGCGCAGGCTGCCGGTCTTGTAGTCGAGTACCACGGCCCCTTCGCCGCGTCTGTCCACCCTGTCCAGCCGTCCCCCGAGGCGGCGTGTGCGGCCGTCGACCTCCACGTCGGCGGTGAACGCCTCTTCGAGGTGCAGCACCACGGTACGGTCGGGTTGACGGGCGAGAAAGCGGCGCAACCGTTCCGGCCCTGCCGTTTCGAGCATGGCGAGGGCGTCTGCCGGGAACCTGTCGGCAAGGCCGCTTTCATGCAGGCTTTGTCGGAAGTGGCGTTCGAGCATCTCGGGGTCGAGTCTGTCTCGCGTGACCTCTATGCCACGCCACGGGGCATAGAAACGGTTGAGGGCTTCGTGCAGCAGAGTGCCGACGGCGGCGGGGTCTTCTCCCTCGATGACCTCGTCGGGCGGCGCAAGGCGGCACAGGTGCTCATGGTAGAAGCGGAACGGACAGGTGAGATAGGCGTCGAGGCGCGAAGGCGAGACCGGACGCTCGAAGAACCGTGCAAGGGCGTCGCGCACCGCGTCGGTCTTCAGGATATGCCGTGGTGTGCTCTCGAAGGGCCGGACGGTGCAGGTGACTGTGCCGAGGGGCCCCTCTCCGGGGCGGAACAGCCTGCCTGCCGCACGTTCCTCGTGCCAGAGCATCTCCTCCACGAAGCGGCTGCGGGCCTTCTTGTCGTCCAGCAGGCCGGAGCGTTCAACACCCGCCTGCCACAGCAGGTTCACCTCTTCGGCCCCTGCCAGAAGCCGGTGGAAGTTGTGCGCCGTGATGCGTTCGCGCCTGCGGGCATCGGGCAACCCCACCTGCGGCCGGAGGCTGTCAGGGAGCAACGGGTCGTTGGGGGGGGCACCGGGCAGCCTGTCGTCGGTGGCGTCCAGCACGATGACACGACGGAAGGTGAGCAGGCGTGATTCGAGCATGCCCAGTACCTGAAGGCCACCGATGGGGTCGGCCTCGAAGGGCACTCTTTCGGCGCGTACCGTCTCGCGCAGGATGGTGAAGAGCACGTCCTGCGGGAACGCCGTCGCGGCAAGTTCGCTTTCGCGCAGGGCGGGAATGACGCGCTGCATGAGCCGGAACAGGCATTCGGCATCGATGGGAAAGCGTTCCCACAGGTCGCCGCCCCGTTCCAGCAGCACGGCGCACAGAAAGCCCACCGCGTCGGCGAGGGCAGCGGGGGTTGAGGCCCTCTCCCATCGGGAGAGGCAGAGGTCGAGAAGTGTGCGGCACAGGTCCTGGGTTCCGGGGGCCACGTCCGTCTCGGCAAGCGCCTCTTCCATCACGGTTGCGAGGTCGGCGAAGCGTGTGCCGCCCCTCAGCCTGTCCTCCACCACGTGGAAGACCTCCGGCAGCGGGCGGGTGCCTTCGACTTCGAGCATCTTGAGGTACGGGTGCCGGATGAGGTCGATGCACTCGCGCCAGTGGTACTGCCCGTTGGACCCGCGGGTCTCCTGCAGGCGCATCAGCGTTTCGAGAAGCCGGAACAGGGTGGAGCGTACCAGCGGGTAGCCCATGGAGATATTGACGGCCTTGGTGGGCAGGTGGTGCAGTACGGGCATGAGCAGCCCGGTATCGGGCAACACCACCGCCGTGGACGAGAGGTCTTCGGTGTTCTGGAGCAGCGTTCCGAGTTCGTGCAGCTGCGAATGCAGGTCGTATCCTTCGCAGAAGGAGACGCGGGGCTTGAAGGCCCGGGGGGCGTGCAGGAGTTCGGCTTCTGCCCGCCATGAGGTGAGCCACCTTACATGATCCTCGCACGTCCAGTGCACGCGTTCCTGCCCCATGCGTGCCACGGCTGCGTCGGTGTGCAGGCATATGTCGGCGCCGCAGTGACGCCACAGATGCTCGAACAGTCGTTCCTCGGTACCGTTGAGCGCGGCGAATCCGGCGATGATGACGGTACGTCCTTCGAGACATGACGGGGTTCCTTCGAGCCCGTCCACGGCACGGAAGGCATCGAAGCCCGGTGTGCTCCAGCCCCGTTCCATGAGGGCGAGGGTGTAGCGTTCGTGGATGCGCCCGAGGTTCTCGAGCAATGATGCCGCGAAGGGGGCGACCTGCCCTTCCATGTGCGTGAGGTCGTCGGGGCGCAGCCCCTGAGAGAAGCAGTCTTCGAGAAGGGCCGAGAGGCGTGCCCCCCACGGAAAGAAGTGGCGTTGCCCGCCCGCTGTGAGGGCCTCGCACAGCGGTGTGCCCGGAGAGGCGAGGTCGGTCACGCATTCGAGCAGCAGCCCCACCCTGTCCAGCAGTCCCACGGTCTGGGGCGGGCGCTGTTCGCGTTCGGCCCGGATGCGGGTGAACAACTCCTGCACCGTGTACATCTGCGGCAGCAGGCAGGGCTTGGGAACGCCGGGGGCGTTGCGGAGTCTGTCGATGAGGTGGCGGCGGGGGCGTCCGTGCGGGAAGACGAGCACCGCGTCGCCGGGGCGGTTGCGAGTGAGGCGAAGGGCAAGCTGCAGTACCGCCTCGAGAAAGTCGCTGTCCCACGGGACGATATGGAAGGGCTGCCGGGCGGAATGCCCTCTGTTCTTTGCTCGGGTCATGGTCGGCGGGCCTCGGCGGGGTGGGCGATGGTGTTGCTGGTGTCACCGGACTCGGCGGGGTCGATGCGCTGCGTTGTGCGGCGGTCGAGGTAGACGAGTACGCCGTGGACGGGGCGGGGGTCGGCATCCAGAAGCAGCGAGAGATAGCGGTGCACCTGCTCGATGTGGTCGGGCGAAGGGGCTCCGGTCTTGTATTCGACGACGACGCGCACGTTGCCGTCATCGACAAAGAGGTCGGTGCGGTGCAGCCTGCCCTGAGCGTCGAGAATACCCTGTTCTGGCGTGCCGTGGCGTAGCCAGTGCGCCGTTTCAGGCTGCGCGGCATACCATTCCAGCATGGTGGTCAATTCCGCCGCCACGGCGTCCTCATCGGGGACGGGCAACGGAAAGGCCCTTATGCCATGGCGCACGGCGCGGGCGGCGTCCTCTCGCGGGGCGCCTGTGGGGTGCAGCGCCTCAAGACACGCATGGACGAGCATGCCGCGCCTGCGTTCGGTGAAGGTGAACTCTTCTAGCTGGTTGCGGAAGATCTTCAGACGGGGCAGCCATTGCATGGGGCGCCAGTCGTCATCCGGTGTCGATGCCGGGGCGGGTATGGATGCCGCTGCGTCCACCATGAGCGACGGGGTGTCATGCCCTGTGGCTTGCGGGGCGGTCTCCGAAGCGCAGGCAGACGCAGCAGGTTGCGGAGGCGGTACCGTTTGCGCTGCCGGTGCCAGCACGACAGGGGCAGCGTCCGCAGGGGCAGAATCAGCCCGTGCCGGGGATGCCGTGGTATGTGGCGTCGATTCAGGCTGGTCTGATCTCCGTTCAGGCGCGGGCTCTGCCGCCGAGTCGGCGCGGGCAGATGCCGGAATCGTGCCCCGTTCCCATGTGCCCCACGTTTCGGGCACGCCGCAAAGACCGAGCAGTACCTTGAGCCCTTCAAGCAGGGCAGACCTGCCCTTTCCTGTCTTCCTTTCGGTGATGAAGGCGTGCAGTTCTTCGACGGGGCGCGTCCATGCCACATAGAGCACGTGCAGCTGCTCACGTACTGAAGCTGCGAAGGCCTCGTAGTAGGGCTTTCCCATCTCCGGGCAGCGAGGCACGAGCAGGTCGAGTCCTTCGACTTCCATCCGGACGGGAGTGTCGTCGGCCCTGTCCGCCTGATGGTGGAAGGGGATGACCACCACGGGAAACTCCAGCCCCTTGGCCTTGTGCATGGTCATGACGCGCACGGCGTCCATCCCTTCCGGCATGGGCACCTTCTCGTCCCCGCCGGTGCGTTTCCAGAAGTCGAGAAAGGTCGAAAGCGAGACAAGGCCTTGTCCTTCGGCGGCATGCACGACTTCGAGGAAACGGCGGAGGAATCCGGCGTCCTCCGGGTAGCGGTCGAAGACGCGGAAGCGGGTGTAGACTTCGCGCACCGTGTCATACACGCTCATGAGTCCGGCACGGCTGTAGAACGGGGCTATCCAGCGCCGCCAGACGGCGGGAAAGGCGTCACGAAAGCGCGTGAACAGCGGGCCACGCCCGCCCTCTGCCAGCCAGTCGTCCATGGCGCGGGCGTCAAGCCCCGCTGCATCGCCCAGGAGTTCGGGCCCTGCGGCGAATTCCCAGAAGGCGAGGTCGTCACGCGGGTAGTCGAGAAAGCCCAGAAGCGCCACAGTCTGCGAAATCAGCGGATGGTCGGCCAGTCGCAGGCTGTTCTCGGTGACGACGGGGATGTCCCACTCCATGAGCCACGTGGCGACGCGGCCCGCCTCTCCGTTGGTACGCACCAGCACAGCCACGTCGCGCCAGCGGCGGCGGAGGGCGAGGTCGCCCATGAAGAGCGACCGAAGGGCCGTCTTGACCTCGGCATCGAGTTCTTCACTGTCGAATGCCGCGACGTGCGTGAGGCGCACGAAGCCTTCTTCTTGTGTCTCGTCGTCCCCACGGGGGGGCGTCTCCTGCGCGGCCCCGGTGAAGGCCCGCGCAAGCTCATCGACGGCTTCACTGAAGACGTCGGGCGGGGTGCCCTCCGGCAGCATGGCGCGCAGCACAGCCGTAGCGTGGGCTTCGTCGCCCAGAAGGGCGAAGACGTCGTTGTTGAAGTGGACGATTTCGGGGCGGCTGCGCCAGTTGCGCGGCAGCGTGCCGGAGATGCCGTCTCCGGCGATGGCCAGAAGTTCGCCATCCCGCAGGACGGCGTCGAACAGGGCGGAATCTCCACCGCGCCAGCCGTAGATGGCCTGTTTGACGTCTCCTACCCATGTGAGACTGCCCCCGCGCGACAGGCACTCGACGGCAAGGGGCTGGATGGCTGCCCACTGGTCCTTGCTGGTATCCTGGAATTCGTCGACGAGGATGTGCGCCAGCCGTGTGCCCATGCGGCAGAACGCCTCGGAGACCCCGTATTCGCCATCGAGCACCCGGCGCGCCATCTGGGGCAGCAATTGCGCAGGGACCTTTCCCTCGCGCAGTTGATAGTCGGGCAGCCTGCGGGCCAGCGTTTCGGCAATGCCCACAAGGGGCATGATGGCGAGGGCGCGTTGCAGAAGCCTTCCGCGTGTGCGGAAGGCGGCGAGGGCGGCCATGAACGCCGAGAAGGCACTCTCCGCTTGTGCGGAGGCGTTGCCGCGCGAAGCCTTGTTGAGGCACTCGTCGAGGTTCGTCTTATGGAGATAGGCCGATTCGGGGACTTTGGCGAACGGTGACGATTCTTCGACTTTGACGAGGAACTTCAGGAAGTTCGCCGCCACGGCGAGGTTCTCGTCGGCCGTCACGCGCGTGAGGGTCGTCGCACCCTGCCGTGCCCGTTCATGCAGCGTGACAAGGTGGGCACGCACGGTGTCTGCATCCGTCGTCGGCAGGTCGCCGTTGCAAAGATGCCATTCCAGAAGCTCAAGAAGCCGTGCCCGCAGCTTCTCGCCGGTGGCGAAGCCCTTGTGGTCCGTATGGTGGATGAGGGTCTCGCAGGCACGGCGAAGCATGTCGCGCAGGGCGGGGTCGTCGTGGCGGGCCGTTTCCAGCACATCGTCGAGAAGCGGTTCGAAGAAGTCCGGGCCTGCGAAGGCCGGTTCGAAGTCGGGCGGCAGGCGCAGGTCGAGGGCCGAGAGACGCACCAGCAGGGTGAGAAGGCTGTCGATGGTACGTATGTTCAGCGCTCCGTACTGTCGCAGTATCGTCCCCACCCATCGGTCCGCAAGGGCTGGCGTCCACGGGGCTTCGGGCGACTCGCCGGTTCGCAGTGCCATCTCCTTGAGTCGCCGCACCACCCGTTCCTTCATCTCCGTGGCGGCGCGGTTGGTGAAGGTGGCGGCAAGTATCTCTGGCCAGCAATGCCGACCATCGGCGGAGAGGGTGCAGGCAGGGCCGGTGGAACCGTCCTGTTGCGCTGTGCCTAGCAATTCGAGGAACCGCCGGGTGAGGGTGTATGTCTTCCCCGACCCGGCGGATGCCTTTATCTGAAGCAGTTGCGGATTCTCGATCATGCCTGCGTGTGCCCTTATTCGTCGAGACCGGGCACCATGCCGGCAAGTTCGGCCTGTCCGGTCGATTCAAGCACGGCGCGCCAGTAGTCGGAGCGGATGTTGAGCTTGCGCCTGCGCAGCGTGACAAGTTCAAGGGGCAGATGCACGTACCTGTCCATGAGCTTCGCCACGACCATGCCGGTGCGTCCGGCCATGGCCGCGTGTACCGCATGCTGGCCGAGGAAGCCGCAGTAGACGCGGTCGTTGGCGTTGGCGGGCACGGAGCGGATGATGTAGCTGGGGTCGATGTACTTGAGCGTGTGCGGCAGGCCGCGTTCGTCGCAGTATGCCTTGATTTCGGCGCGCAGCAGCTGGGCTATGTCGCCGAGGATGGGGTTGCCCGAGGCGTCCTTCTTGCCCGTGTCAGCCAGCAGATTCTGCCCCGCACCTTCGGCGACCACGATGACGGCGTGGGCCCGGGCGCGCAGACGGCGTTCGAGCGTCGGTAGCAGGCCGCCCTCGCCATGCAGGGTGAAGGGGGCTTCGGGGATGAGGACGAAGTTGACCTCTTTGAGCGAAAGCGTGGCGTGTGCGGCGATGAAGCCCGACTCGCGCCCCATGAGTTTGACGAGACCGATGCCGTTCATGGCGCCGATGGCCTCGGTATGGGCGCACTGGATGGCTTCGGTGGCCTTGTACACCGCTGTTTCGAAGCCGAACGACTGGCTGATGAAGTTGATGTCGTTGTCGATGGTCTTGGGGACGCCGATGACCGAAATCTTGAGATTGCGGCGCATCACCTCCTGCACGATGCTGGAGGCCGCCTTGAGGGTCCCGTCGCCGCCGATCATGAAGAGTGCGCTGATGTTCATGCGTTCGAGGGCGTCGACGATCTCTTCCGGCGACTGCGGGCCGCGTGACGAACCGAGGATGGTCCCACCGAATTGATGGATGTCCGACACGACATCGGGCGTCAGTTCGACCACGTCATGGCGGTACTTGGGGATGAAACCTTCAAGCCCGTACCGGATGCCCAGCACGGCGGGCACGTCGTAGGCGTGGCGGGCCTCCATGACGATGGCCCGGATGACGTCGTTGATGCCGGGGCACAGGCCACCGCAGGTGACGATGGCGCACTTGGCCTTTGACGGGTCGAAGTAGAGATTACGGCGCGGCCCGGCCGCTTCGAAGTTGAGGGCAGTGCTCTCACCGGCCAGTTCTTCGATGAACTCGGAGTCGAGGTACAGCGGTACACCAGTGTCGTTGGTGTGATGGCAGTAGACCAGAGGGGAGGGTATCTTGGCGGGGCCGAGATGAGGGATGGTGGTGTCGATGACAAGGCCATCCTTCTCGAAACGCGTTCCGGGCATGGGGGCCTCCTTGTTGTGGCTCATTCCGCCGAGTGTAGCATGTGAACGTCGTCGCCGCCACTCATGCGAGTGGCGCGGGCGCGTCGTCAGGGTGATGGCAAGCTGCGGCCTCGCGGGGTTGCTTCGTCTCCGGCGCTTTCGCCCCGGACGGACGCGCATGATGGCAACCGTCCTAGCCGGAGTCGCCCGTCAGTCCATCTACTCCGTTGGCTGCCACGTTCCAGCAACCGGAGGGACAATGAAAGAGGCCGATGCGCACGCACCGGCCTCTCGGCATACGAACCTACCAGGGCGTGGTGGGATACTGGGAACCAAGTTGCGTGTCGAGTGCCGCCTGCGCCGTCTCTTTCAGGACTGCGGCACTGTGTCGCGCGGTCTTGTCGCAGCCGATGACGGGCAGCAGCCCCATGGCGTAGCGACAGGCCTGTCCCACGAGTTCGAGGGTGGTGTTGGCCAGCGAGGTGAGGATGCAGTAGTTCTTCCAGACATACAGCATCTCGCAGCGGACACGGCCACGCACGACGGCGGTGCCGTGCAGGTCGAAGGCCTGCACTTCGTCGCGCAGGACGAAGTTGTCCTGTGCGCGGGCGCGGGCCTGCGGCACGAAGGCGACCGTGGGGCGGGGCAGCATGGTGCGGCTGGCCCGGCGGCAGAGGTCGGTGTCGGCGAAGGCGGTATGGAAGCGGGCGTCGAAGCGACCCAGCTTGCAGAAGGCGGCGGCCTTCACCACGGCGTAGTCGAACGATACGCTGTCCACTTCAAGCGGCAGGTCGAGGTTGCGCCCGCCGTAGCGTGTCCAGTCGAGCATGGTGCGGGGAAAGCGCGAACCCAGCCCGGTGAGGGCCGCAAGCTTGCCCAGCAGGCCGGGGAAGCGCGCCGGGCCGTGCAGCAGTGCGCCCGAGGTGGAGACAACCGCACCCCCTGCGATGGCACAGGCGGGGTTGGTCTCGAGATGTTCGAGAAGGCGGGGCAGACCGCCGGAGAGCAGTTCGACCTCGGGCGAGACGAAGAGCAGGGTCTCGCCGGTGGCGGCACACGCCCCCTTGTTGGCGGCGGTGGCCCAGCCGGCGTCGAACGGCACGTCGACGATGGTCACGTCGGCGTAGGCGGTGCGGGCTGCGTTGGCTGTCCCGTCCGTCGACCCGCGGTCGACGACGATGATCTCGGCCTCGCCCACGAGGGAGCGGATGTCGGCGAGAGCGGTACGGACGGAATCGATGCACCGGCCGATGTAGTTCTTCATGTTATGCGAGACGATGACGCATGAGAGCTTCATGGGGAGTCCTTCGCTTAGGCGGGGCGCGTGAGCCCCAGTTCGGTGGCCGCAGGGGTCATGGCTTCGATGGCCAGCCCGAGGAAGTCGCCGAGTTCGAGGCCGATGTTCGCACATTCCTTGATGCGGTCGCGGCTGACGCTGGCGGCGAATGCCTTGTCCTTCATCTTCTTCTTGAGACTTGATGCCTGCATGCCTTCCATGCCGGTGGGGCGCACGAGTGCCGCAGCGCTGACGAGGCCGGTCACGGTCTCGGCACAACGCAGGGCCGTATCCAGCCGTGTGGAAGGGGCGTTGCCGTTGCATTCGGCGTTATGGGCGCGGATGGCTGCCAGTCCCTCTTCGGGCAGACCCGCGCCGATGATCGTCATGGCCTCGATGCCGTGGCGTTCGGGCAGGTCGCGCGTGGCGGGAAAGTCGACGTCGTGCAGAAGTCCGGTGAGTCCCCAGAGTTCCGCATCTTCGCCGAAACGGGCTGCAAGCGTGCGCATCACGGCCTCGGTGGCGAGGGCATGGTGCACGAGGTGCTGTTCCGGGTTCTGGGCCATGACTATTTCCATGGCCTCGGTTCTGGTTATCATAATGTTCTTCCTCTTGATGATGCTGTGCGTGGACTTTGTGTAAAACACCACAAGCACCTTGACAACCTCCCGGTGTCACGTCCGTTTATTGACAGCATCGCGGCAATAGCCGAAAAGAAGAGGTTATTTCGAGAGGCGCAATCTTGCCTTCTCCGCAACGTCCGCCTCACGGCGGCTTCAACATCCCGGTACGTCCCGGTACGGAATGGACAAGATACTCGGCATCAAGTTCCGTGATTACGGACAGGTATATTATTTTCTGGCAGGTGAGGCCGAGGTCTCCCTCGGTGACCGCGTCATCGTGGAGACCGACCAGGGGCAAGGCATAGGCGAGGTCATCGCCGTGCGTGACGACAGGCCTTCAGACGCTGGCGACGAGGAGTTGCAACCCATCCTGCGCGTTGCCGAGGGCGAAGACCTCGAACGCGCGGAGACGAACGAGGCCATGGGTGCCGAAGCTGCGGCGTATTGCCGTGAGTGCATACGGGCGCGCAACCTCGACATGAAGCTTGTCGATGTCGAAGTCTTCTTCGACCTCAGCAAGCTGATATTCTATTTCACGGCCCCGTCGCGCATCGACTTCCGTGAGCTTGTCAAAGACCTCGTCAAGCACTACCGCACACGTATCGAACTGCGGCAGATAGGCGTACGCCATGAGACGCAGATGATCGGTGCGGTGGGCAACTGCGGCATGGTATGCTGCTGCCGCCGTTACCTGCGCAAATTCGCTCCAGTGACCATCAAGATGGCCAAAGAGCAGAATCTTTTTCTCAATCCCGCGAAAATATCCGGCATATGCGGACGCCTGCTCTGCTGCCTCAGCTATGAGCAGGAGAACTACGAGGAGTTCCATCGCAGTTGCCCGCGCCTTGGCAAGAAGTACATGACCAATCGTGGTCCGGTGAAGGTGCTGCGCGCCAACATGTTCCGCAACAGCCTCATGGCGTTCACGGATACGGGCGAAGAGATCGAGATCAGCCTCGATGAATGGCAACAGCTCGACCCGCGTCGTCCCGACCAGCAGCCGCAGCAGGCGCGTCCGCCACGGCGTGACAGGCCTGAAGGCGGCTCGGCCCGTGACGGAAACGGCGACAGGGCGCCCGCGCCTTCGTCCGACAGGGCTGCCGGTGCCACGGGCGGAGAAGCTGCGCGGCATGGCGGCGGCAGGGCTGGCGAGCGCTCCGACCGCGGAGGCCGCCCCGACCGTGCCGAGCGCGCTGACCGGCGCGGCATGCCTCATGGTGATGTTCCGGGTTCCGGCGAGACCCCGCCAGCCGGAGGCGAGGCAGAGGCCGACGCTCCGTCCCTCCATGCCGCTGGTGTCGAATTCGCGACAGAGCAGCCGGCCCCGTTCGACACGTCACCCGATGGTGGTGCCGTGATGGGGATGGAGCAGGTCGAAGCGCCGGTAGAGAGCGTACCTCAGGCCGAGCCTGCAACGGCAACGGCTGCGCCTGTCCCGACCGACGCAGCGCTGGCGGACACCACTGCTGCGGTCGCTGCCCCGACAGCGGGGGTGCTTGAAGGCCCGCTGGCGAAGCAGGCACCTGCCGCCATCGCGTTGCCGCATCGTCAGATCAAGAGTACGGATGCCTCGGCCTTGCGGTCGAGTCGTGGACGGCGCAAACGCAAGCGCCGCCCGCGCGACGGCGGCTCTTCGGAAGAATAGGCCATCCGCGCAACGAATGTGGGAATCTACGGCTGTTTGCCCCGCCGGGGCGTAAGGGCCGGGCATGGCTCCTTGTGTATTCCCGTCATCGCTAGCGTGATGTGCAAATGAGTTACAGCGTGGGATGCGGGCGGATGTGGGCAACGCCATGATCGTTCCGCATCCCCGTAGCCAGAATATAGGCGTCCTGCGGGACGGCATCAGGAGACACCAACGTGGACCGCTTCTATGTGACGACACCCATCTACTATGTGAACGCCAAGCCCCACCTCGGGCATGCCTATACGACCATCGTCGCCGACAGTATGCGCCGGTTCCAGCGCCTTCTCGGCAAGGACACCTATTTCCTCACCGGGACGGACGAACACGGCGACAAGATAGTGCAGGCTGCCGAGAAGGCCGGTGTTTCGCCCAAGGACTTCGTCGACGGTGTGAGTGGACAGTTTCGTGACCTGTGGCCGCATCTTGGTGTCGAATACGACCAGTTCATCCGCACCACCGACCCGGAACACAAGAAGGTGGTGCAGGCGTTCCTGCAGCGGGTCTATGACAATGGCGACATCTATTTCGGCGAGTACGGTGGGCACTACTGCTACGGCTGCGAACGCTTCTACACCGAAAAGGAGCTCGAGAACGGCCTGTGCCCGCAGCATCAGGTGAAGCCGGAGTACATCGCCGAGAAGAACTACTTCTTCCGCATGTCCAAGTATCAGGGGTGGCTGAAGCAGCACATCCTGGACAACCCCGATTTCATCCGGCCCGAACGCTATCGTAACGAAGTGCTCTCCATGCTGGACAGCGGGGCGCTCGAGGACCTCTGCATATCACGCCCCAAGTCGCGCCTCACATGGGGCATCGAACTTCCGTTCGACACCGATTATGTGTGCTACGTGTGGTTCGACGCGCTTCTCAACTACGTGTCGGCACTGGGGTGGCCCGACGGTGACCGTTTCGCCAACTACTGGCCCGGAGTGCAGCATCTCGTGGCCAAGGACATCCTCAAGCCGCACGCCGTGTTCTGGCCTACGATGCTGAAGGCGGCGGGGCTTGAACCGTACAACAATCTCAATGTCCACGGTTACTGGCTGGTGCGCGACACCAAGATGTCCAAGTCGCTTGGCAACGTCGTAAGTCCGCTGGAGATGATCGACCGTTACGGCCTCAACGCCTTCAGGTATTTTCTCCTGCGCGAGATGCACTTCGGCAGCGACGCGAGTTTCTCCGAGGAGGCACTCGTGGGACGCCTCAACGCCGACCTCGCCAACGACCTCGGCAATCTCTACAGCCGGGTGTTGTCCATGACGGCGAAGTACTTCGGCGGGGTCGTACCCGCACCCGGCGCCTATACCGAAGAGGACGAGACCCTGCGGACACTCGCTGTCGAGGCCCAGCGTAATTTCTGCAACCTCTTCGGTCGTGTGCGCTTCTCCAATGCCCTTGAATCGCTGTGGGAACTCGTGCGTGCCCTCAACAAGTACGTAGACAGCGCCGCACCCTGGACGCTCTTCAAGCAGGGCGACACCAAGCGACTTGGCACGGTCATGTACACCTTGCTCGAATCCATGCGCAAGGTGGCGGTGCACCTGCTTCCCGTCATGCCCGAGGCTGCGACGTCGATGCTGGCGCAGCTTGGTCTCGAGGTGAACGTCGACGCAGTCGACCTTGGCAACGAGGCCGAAACATGGGGCGGCTTGCAGCCCGGCACCACGGTCGCCGGGGCATCGAACCTGTTCCCGAGGGTTGAACTCGTGCGGGAGAAGGATGAGCCTGCCGAGGTGGCTTCCGCGAAAGGGAAGCCCGCTGACGGTGCCGGCACGGCGAAGAACGCCAAGCCTGCCGCTGTTGCACCCGCGCCTGCTGCTTCTCCCGCGGCGGATGCCGGAGTGATCGACTTCGAAGACTTCCAGAAGGTCGACATCCGCATGGGAACCGTGGTGGCAGTCGAGCGTCATCCCAACGCCGACAAGTTGCTGCGAGTCGAAGTCGACCTCGGCGAGGAGAAGCCACGGCAGATTGTGGCGGGGCTTGCCGCCTACTTCTCTCCTGAACAGTTGCAGGGGCGTCAGGTCGCTGTGGTTGCCAACCTCGCTCCGCGCAAGCTGCGCGGGCTGGAATCGCAGGGGATGATCCTTGCCGTCCGTCAGGGTGAGGGGATGGAACTCGTGTCTGTTTCCGGCCCGGTCTCCCCCGGCAGCAAAGTGTCGTAGCCCGTCCATCGGCGCATAGAATACGCAATGAAGCCCCCTGCCGATGAAGGTAGGGGGCTTCGTCTATCTTTCGCGTGGTGGAGTGTCGCTTCTGCAGCTTCCCCGAGAAGATGCCTTACGCCACAGGGGCGAGCGTCGGCGACGCCGTCTGGCTATCGCGTCTGTTTTCCTATTGATCGTCTGTTTCTTCGAGGTCGCGGTCGATGCGGTAGCGGCGGTAGAGCATGTAGCCGAACACGCTGGAGAGCACGAAAAGCAGGGCGCTCGTCACCGTGCGCAGGACAGGGGAGACATGCACCCCGCTGCCGAGGAGTGCGAAGATGAAATGCTGCGGGATGTAGCCGATGAACGACCCCGCGAAGAACTGTACGGCGGGGATGCTGCTCACTCCGGCTATGAGGTTGGTCAGCACGTTGTTACCGACCGGAAGGCAGCGGATGATGAAGGTCATGGTGAACGGGTTGCGCGAGAGAAACGCGTTGACGCGCGCCACCCTGTGGCTGAAACGTCTGTTCACGAGTGACTGCCCGGCGAACCGTGCGTAGAAGAAGGTGAGCATGCAGCCGAGGGTTGCCCCAACGGTTGCCCAGAGTGTGCCGAATGCCGCGCCGAAGGCATAGCCGCCAAGGAAACTGACGAATTGGCGCGGGACTGCCAAAGCCGTGAGCACACCGGCGATGCCGATGTAGAGAAGGTGCCCCTGAAGACCGTGGTCACGGATGTGCGAGTCTATCCACGCCGTGTCCAGCGTGCTGTCCAGTCCGAAGGCGTGCAATAGCGCGATGGCGCCTGCAAGGCCGAGAAATACGGCGGCGCCCTTCAGGATTCCGCGGATGGTGCGTGTTATCATGCTGATTTCCCGTACAGAAGGGGAAGAAGGCAGATGGTGAGGATTCCCTGCCCCACGAGGGAGAGGGCATCCCTGTCATTCAGGGCGAAAAGTGCGATGCAGCAGGCTCCGACGATGTGAAGGGTCGGGGCGAGGCGCTGCCCCCAGGGAACACGGAATGCCGCAACCTGTAGTGCAACCCCGGCAGAGAGCAGCAGGGCGTCACTCCAGATGTGATGCTCCGGAGGGGTCAGTTGTGCTCCCGTACGTCGACGCATACATGCCGACGTTGCATCCAGCGAATGGCCAGCAGGTCGAAGAAGGCGGTCTTTGCCCGGCTGAAGGTGCCATATTTCGAGGTGCCGTGCAGACGCGGACGGTGGTTGACCTTCATCTCCGACACGCTGGCGCCTTCCATCTTCATCAGAGTGGGAAGAAAGCGGTGCATCCCGGTGAACATGGGCAGCCTGCGCGCGAGTTCCGTGCGCATGACCTTCAGCGAACAGCCGGTATCCTTGACTGTCTCATGGCTGAGACGGTTGCGGATGGCATTGGCTATCTTCGAGGCGATACGCTTGGCGAAGGTGTCCTGCCGCCGCGCACGCCAGCCGATGACCATATCGAAGCCGCGTTCGTATTCGCGCAGCATGGCGGGAATGTCCGCGGGGTCGTTCTGAAGGTCGGCGTCTATGGTGATGACCACATCACCCTTGGCGTAGCGGAAACCGGCGCCGAAGGCCGCGGACTGCCCGCAGTTGCAGCAGAACGAGACGTAACGCGCTTCGGGGTGTTCGGCAGCGAGACGCTTGATGACGTCGAGGCTGCGGTCGGTGCTGCCGTCGTCGACGAAGAGCACTTCCCACGTTTTGCCAAGCCCGGATACGGCCTTGTGAATCTCGGCGAAAAGGACGGGGAGGTTGTCTTCCTCGTTGAAGACCGGCACGATGATGGAGAAAGAAGCGACCGTGTTCATGGGTCGGTTACATACGGCAAACGCAGTCTGTTGTAAATGACGTGTTGACTCCGTTGTCGAACGGGGGTACATATCCCTCTTGCACATCAGGTGTGCAGATGTCGCGGGGTGGAGCAGCACGGTAGCTCGTCGGGCTCATAACCCGAAGGTCGTAGGTTCAAATCCTGCCCCCGCAACCAGTAAA
>Ga0302246_1001363_pt1 | contig 17509 bp, 12 predicted proteins | sample AAG_UR_Trp_MG_FD_193533 | JGI IMG/M metagenome (GOLD analysis project Ga0302246, IMG submission 193533) | Enriched activated sludge microbial communities from anaerobic digester in WTTP, New Holstein, Wisconsin, United States - AAG_UR_Trp | ecosystem: Engineered > Bioreactor > Anaerobic >...
GTCTCTCCCCCGGGTTCAAGGGCAAGGCGGACTTCGGCCATGCCTTGCAGCGGCACGTCGCCGGGTGCGGACTCCAGACGGACGGCGACCTGTGCTCCGGGCCACGTCCATGTGGCGGTGTCGCCCGCGGCGGGCAAGGCGTCTGCGGCTTCGAGGAGGCACAGGGCCTGAAGCACCAGCCCCGGTACCGTCTCACGGCGGGGGAGGGCGTGGTGGGTGAAGATGTCCGCCCCCGTGCCTTCTTCGGGCTTGTTGGAGACGGCCCGTTGCAGGTGTTCGAGAAGATGCCTGTGGATGTCGCCCGTGCCTGTGGCGGCGGCGAGGTCGGAGGCCCGCAGGGCGTAGGTCATGGCGTTGACGGGTTCGATGCGCGAGATTTCGTCGAAGAACCATGCACAACTGGCGAAGGCGGCAAGGGCCGCTTCCTGCATGGCCAGAAGACGCCATGCCGCGTCGATGTCCGAGGGGGCGAGGTCGGGTCGCAGGTGTTTTGCGGCAAAGGTGGAGCGGGCGTCTTCAAGTGCATCAGGGAGCGCCGTGCCTGGGGCCGCGGGTTGTGCGCTGCCGGCCGAAGGTGTCGCTGCCGCCGTTGATTGCGTCGCCAGCACCTTGCCATACCCGCGGAGTGCCGCCCACGGGTCATAGAAGAGCGACGCGCCGCGCCGGGAGAAATGGGCGTCTATCTCGCGCTTCATGGCATCCAGCCCTTCGCGCAAGGGCTTGCGCCAGCGCTGGTTCCAGCCCGGATGCCCGCCGTCGGTGCAGCCGCAGTCGCTACGCCATCGCTCGACGCCGTGGGCGCAACTCCATGACGACGGTTCATGCAGGAGGACACGCCGTCTGGGAGGGGTGCGTTCCAGTTGCGCCGCGTAGTTGGTCAGACGCAGGTCGTCGCGGCCCGAATAGCCCTGTCCCAGAACGTGGGCCAAGGCCATCTCCCCGAAGGTGAAATGGTGTCCGTAGGTCTCGCCGTCGGTACACACGGAAAGCAGACCGGGGCCGGCGGCCCCCACGAGGCGCCTCCAGAACCCCTCGCCGTCTTGCAGTAGTCTTTCGAAGGCCACGGCCCGCGACAGGGCACCGTCGTAGAAGAAGACGGCCATGGAACGCCCGGAGGGGAGTTCCACGAGGTAGGGTTCGCGGATGTCGAGAGAATGCTCGTCCACGGGCATCCATGCGGCATCATCGGCGGGCCTGCCGTCCAGCATGGCGACGGCGCGCGCCTGACGCGGTGCGAGGATGGTGAAGGCGATGCCCGCATCGGCCAGCGTCTCCAGAGAGGGCAGGTCGGCGGCGCTTTCGGCCAGCCACATGCCTTCCGGCTTGCGGCCGAAGCGGTGCATGAAGTCGTCCACGGCCCATGCCACCTCCATCTCGCGGTCGCGCACAGTGGCCAGCGGCATGATGATATGATGGTACACCTGCGCCAGCGCGTTGCCGTGGCCCCAGCGGGCGAGGCTTTGCCTGTCGCCCTCGACCATGCGGCGCAGGGTGTCGGGGGCGTGTCTGTCCATCCAGCGCAGCAGCGTGGGGCCTACGTTGAAGCTCATCCACTCGTAGCAGTTCATGATGTCTGCGATACGGCCATTGGCGTCGAGGCGGCGCGCCCATGCCAGCGGGGCGTAGCTTTCACGGTGGATGCGTTCGTTCCAGTCGTGGGCGGGGGCTGCGCTGCCTTCGGGCAGGACGTCTCCCTGCCACGGGTCTTCCCGTGGGGGCTGGTAGAAGTGGCCGTGGATGCAGAGGTGCCGTGCCATGCTGTCTCCTTGCCGTATGGAGTGGCGGCCAGATGTCGGGGCCAGATGTCGGGGCCCGTTGCGGGGCAGCCGTAGAGGCCTGCCTCCAGCATACACCGTCGTAGTGCGGTGTAAAAGCGTAAACGGGAAGGATGAATGTGCGGTGTGCGCTTTCGCGGAATGGATGCGCGGTGTGCGGTCGCGAGGAGGCGTGCTGTGGTGGCGTGAAACGAAGAGGGGCGGCCAGATGGCCACCCCCCGTGTGTCGTTATCATGGTCAACGCCGTCGGCCGTTGCCGCGCGCCCGGTGGCGTCCGGGGCCTGTGTCTGCCGATGGTGCTACAGACCGCAGTCGCAGAGGTCCTGCCCGAGGTATTCCCTTTCGTTCTCGCCGAGGATGCCAAGCGAGAGGGCGATGAGGGTCCACAGGTGCACCACGCGGTAGCCTGCGCCGTAGTGGTCGGACAGGTCGCTTATCTGCGAATGGCAGTTGTGGCACGGGGCGATGACATACGGCGCACCCGTGGCGACAATCTGCTCGTTCTTCAACCTGCCGTAATAGCGGCGCGCTTCGGGATAGCCCGACTGGAGAAAGCCGCCCCCACCGCCGCAACAGTAGTTGTTTGAGCGGTTGGGCCACATCTCTATGACGTTCTCCTCACCACACACGGCCTTGGCCACGAAGCGAAGGTCGTCCGCCACAGGGTCGCCGAAGCTCTTGCGAACCAGCTGGCAGGGGTCCTGTACGGTGAACTTCACCTTGCGTTCGCGGTTCCATTCGCTGCTGACGGGCAGTTTTCCCTCACGTATCCAGCGGGCGTACAGCCTGATGATGGACTCGATTTCAAACTTGGGCTTGATATTGAATTTCTGCAATCCGGACCGGATCGCGTAAAGTTCGTGGCCTCATTCGGTGTTGAGCCAGACCTTGCAGCCGAGGTCCTCCACTGCCTTGACCTTGTTGCGGACGATGGTCTCCCACGCCTCGTCATCGGCTGCGAACATGCAGTAGTTCTCCGCGGCCCAGCCGACGGAACCGTATGTCCAGTCCGCACCCGCCATGTCGAGGATCTTCCACAGCGGTACCATCTCGTCGGGTTCGGTCACGGGTTCGCGCGAGTTCTGGTTGAGGAAGTACATGGCCCCGTGCTTGTCCACGGGGGCTGTGAGCTTCTCCTGACCGGGCTGGGTCGAGCGCACTTCTTCAAGGACGTCTTCGACCACATAGGCGAAGTCGTCGGGCGAGGCGCCCATGGCGCTGTTGCTTTCCGTCTTGAGCGCCGCGTCGCAGGAATTGACGATGCCACGCGGGCGTTTCTCGCGGGCCCAGCTTGCGCGGGCGTGATAGACGAGCTGCGGTATGTTGATCTGCATGGGGCAGACGTACATGCAGCGCATGCACATGGTGCACATCCATACCCACGGGGTGGTGGTGACCTCCTCGTCCATGCCGAGGGCGGCCATGCGCAGGAACTTTCTGGGGTCCATGTCCTCAAGCCCCGTGGCCGGGCAGCCCGCTGAACAGGCGCCGCAGGTCAGGCAGAGGTTGAGGTTGCCGCCGTCGGGCAGCACTTCCATGACCCGGTCCTTGAAGGTGCGGCCGGGTTCTTGATGCGGTTTGAGCGTGTCGTCTGACATGATGTCTCCTGGCGCGCAGGGCGCGGGCGTTGCATGAGGCGGAGGGATACTGTCACCAAAATCCGGCGTTGAAAAGCCCCGTACATGGCCTTTCGCAGGTGGTGAGGTCCGGGTCTCGTCCCCCTTCGGAGTGCGCTGCGCGCTATCGTTTTGTGCTTTCTGGCTGTTTTGTTTCCTGCCGTTTGCTGTCCTTCGGCGGTGCGCCGTGTGGCTTCGGATGGCAGTATGTAGTGTAGTTCATACCCGGCGGTGTTTCCAAGTGCGGATACGCAGACCAAGGGCGCATGGACGCCGCTGGCGGCGTTCCACTTGCCAGAGTGGAGTGGCGTTGCTATCTCTTTTCATTGCAGGAGACTGCAAACGGCCCGACCGGATGGCGTTGCCCGAAGGTGGGCGAGGATGCGCCGCCCGGAAGACCGGGCACACAATCAGGATACGATGCGCGACAGCGCAATGAAACAGGGTGTATATCCAGGCACCCGGAGGAAGAGACCATGTACAACAGGACGATGGGCAGTGCCGCCAGAGTGGAAGCCACCAATGCCTATATGCGCGGCGTCTATTCGTGGATGACCCTTGGCCTTGCCGTGACAGCGGCGGCGGCGTGGGGTGTGGCCAGCAGTGAAGCCCTCATTGCGTTCATTTTCGGCAATACCTTCGTGTTCTTCGGCCTCATCATCGCCGAGTTTGCGCTGGTGATAGGCATAAGCGCGGGCATCGCACGCCTTTCGGCGGGCATGGCCTCGGGGTTGTTCCTGTTGTACAGCGCACTCAACGGCCTCACGCTGTCATCGATATTGCTGGTCTATGCGCAGAGTGCCGTGTTTCAGGCGTTCATCACCACGGCGGGCATGTTCGCCGTCATGAGCATCTACGGTGCCACCACGAAGCGTGACCTCACCTCCATGGGCAGCTTCCTGATGATGGGTCTTTTTGGCATCATCCTCGCTTCGGTGGTCAACATCTTCATGCGTAGCAGCATGATGGAGTTCATCATCAGCGCCGTGGGCGTACTGGTGTTCACCGGCCTCACCGCCTATGACACCCAGAAGCTCAAGGCCTTCGGCGAAAACGCCCCCATGGACGACGCCGTGGCCATACGCCGTGGCACCATCCTCGGTGCGCTGACCCTGTACCTTGATTTCGTGAACCTCTTCATCATGATGGTGCGCCTGTTCGGCTCGTCGCGCGACTAGCCCCACCATCCCGGAAAGCGATTCGAACCACGGGAGGCCTGGTGGCCTCCCGTGGTTGCTTGAAGCTGGTTCATGGAAGGGGTGTCAGGGCCCATGCGCAACCCTGTATGAGGCCCCTTCCTGCAGTTGCCGTCGAAACCGCCGCCTCCCCTCCGGACGCCCGCCTATGCACGTCGCCGCCCTCCAGAATCACCTCGCTCCCCTGCTCGTCCCCTGTTCACGGGTGTATGCCGCCTGCATGGCGGTGCGCCGCCGCTTCTGGGAATCACCCATTTCGCCCGCCTTCCGTCCCTCGCGCCCTGTGGTCTCTGTGGGCAACATCGCATGGGGCGGCACGGGCAAGACGCCGCTTGTGGACTGGCTGCTGCACTGGGCAGGGACGCGGGGGCTCAACCCCGCCGTCCTCACGCGCGGATACGGCGCCAAGCCGCCTACGGTGCCGTTTCTGGTCGGTTCGCAGCACACGGCGGAAGAGGCTGGTGACGAGCCCTTGATGCTGGCGCGGCGCAACCCCTATGCCGCCGTTCTGGTCGACCCCGTGCGCCGCAGGGCGGGGCGGTGGGCCGAACATGAACTGCGTCCGCATTTCTACCTGCTCGATGACGGAATGCAGCACCTTGCCGTGCGGCGCGACCTCGACCTTGTGGTGCTGCGCCCGGACGACGTGCTCGACCAGTGGGGCAGGGTGCTCCCGGCGGGTTCATGGCGGGAGGGGGCGAGTGCGCTCAAGAGCGCCACGGCCTTTTTCGTCAAGTCCTCCCCGGAGGTCTTCGAAGCCCTTGCCCCGGTACTTGAAGAGCGCCTCGCGCCTTACGGGGTTCCGGTCTTCTCATTCTGGCTGCGCCCCTCGGGGTTGCTGCGGGTGGGCGGCAACGAGCAGAGACCCCATTTCGACGGCGCGCCCTACGTGCTCGTCTCCGGCGTGGGCGGCCCGGGGCAGGTGGGCGAGACGGCGACACGTTATTTCGGGTATGCTCCGGTAAGGCACCGGGTGTTCCCCGACCATCATCCCTATGGGCCCGACGATGTGCGTTCGCTCGCGCAGGAGGGTGCGCAACTGGTGTGCACCCCCAAGGACGCGGTGAAGCTTGAACGCTTCGCGGGCCTCGACCTCTGGACGTTCGACCTGCAGACCGTATTCGGGCCTGCCATAGGCACCGCAGCCCCCTTCCCGCAGTGGTGGGATGAGAGATGGGCGCGGCTGGCGCGAGAGCGCGCCGGAACGTCATAGCACCGGCTGATGCCGGAAAGGAATTTCACATGGCAAAAGACAAGACGTCCCGCAAGGCCCCCATGGGCAGTGGCCGGGATGCTCTCATGCAGGCATTCCGCGAGGCCCAGCGGCCTCTCAGACTGGATATGCTGTTGCGTATACTAGGGTTGCATCGCAAGGAAAAACGCACGCTTGAAGAATCGCTCGAAGCCTTGCAGGCTGAAGGACGCATCCTGCGTCTGCGCGGCGGTGCGTGGGGCCTGACCGACCACATGAAGATGGTGACCGGCACGTTGCAGGTGCAGCGCACCGGGATGGGGTTCGTTCTGCCCGAAGACAGGCGCAGGACGGACATCTACGTGCACCCAACGCAAATGGGTGAGGCGTGGCACGGCGACAAGGTCGTGGTGGTGCTGTTGCCCGGCGGGCGCGGACGCAACCCCGAGGGGCGCATCGTCCGCATCCTCGAACGTGGCCTCAAGGAGATGCCCGCGCGCGTCGTCAAGCGCATGGGGAGGCAGGGCCTGCTGTGCCGTGCCGCCGATGCGCGCATCAAGGTGCATTTCCTTGTCGACGTGACGGGCCTTGAAGGCAAGCCGCAGAAGGATGACATCCTCGTGGTGAGCCCCGGAGAGCGCGTCGAGGATGGACTGTGGGCGGCGACCGCCGTGCGCCATCTGGGGTCTGAGGACGACGTGAGCGTGCAGGAGCGTCTGGTCAAGATCAACCACGGTGTCCCCACCGAGTTCCCCGTCCCTGTGCTCGAAGAGGCGGCGACCTTGCCCCCGGCCCCCGGCGGTGGCGATTTCGCCGACCGCATCGACCTGCGGCACATGGAGTTCGTCACCATCGACGGTGCCCGCGCCCGCGACTTCGACGACGCCATCTGTGTCGAGGAACAGGGCAAGGGCTGGCGGCTGTGGGTCGCCATCGCAGACGTGTCGCACTATGTGCGCCCCGGCAGCGCCATGGACAGGGAGGCGCTCGAGCGCTCCAACTCGTACTATTTCCCCCAGTCGGTGGAACCCATGCTGCCCGAGGCCCTCTCCAACGGGCTGTGCAGCCTGAACCCCCGTGTGCCGCGCCTCGCCATGGTGGCGGAAATCTATTTCTTCGGCGAGGGGTCACCCGGCAAGTGCAAGTTCTACCCCGCCGTCATCGAATCCAAGGCGCGCCTGACCTACGGGCAGGTGAACCGCGCCCTGCTCCTCGGCGACGAGGAGGAAAGGCTGGTGTTGCGTCCCGTGCTGCCGATGCTGGAACAGGCCGAGAAACTGGCCCGTGTGCTGCATCAGCGGCGGCGTGAACGCGGAAGCCTCGACTTCGACCTGCCGGAACCTGAAATCGCCTTCAACATCTACGGCGAGACGGTGGACATCCGCCGCAAGGTGCGCCATTTCGGCCATCAGATCGTCGAGGAGTTCATGATCGCCGCCAACGAGGCGGTGGCGCGCTTCCTCACCGAGAAGGAGGCGGACTTCCTCTACCGTGTCCACCCTGAACCCGAACCGGAAAAGCTGTCTGCCCTGTTCAAGGTGCTTGCCGGTACCGACATCGCGCAGGGACTGCCGCGCGAGGCCTCTGCCGGGGCGTTGCAGACCGTGTTGCAGAAGGCCCACGGGTCGGCGCAGGAGTTCCTCATCAGCAGGCTCACCCTGCGCACCATGATGCAGGCGCGCTATTCGCCGGAACATGAGGGCCATTTCGGGCTTGCGTCGGCATGCTATTGCCATTTCACCTCGCCCATCCGGCGCTATGCCGACCTCGTGGTGCACAGGGCGTTGAAACGCGCGCTCGGGGGCGACCCCGGGCCGACCCCCGCGGGCGGCAAGCTTGTCGCCATCGCCGACCAGTTGAGCCAGCACGAACGCAAGGCCATGGAGGCCGAGCGCGAGATACTCAAGCGCCTGACGGTACTGCTGTTGCGCTCGCGTGTCGGGGAAACGCTCACCGGGGTTATCTCGTCCATACTCGATTTCGGTTTCTTCGTTGAACTCAACGAAGTGCTGGCGGACGGCATGGTGCGCCTTTCGAGCCTCGATGACGACTACTACGCCTTCATACCCGAGCGTCAGGAGTTGCGTGGCGAACGCACCGGACGCACGTTCCGCCTCGGGCAACAGGTCAAGGTGCGCCTTGCCGATGTGAATGTGGGGCGGCTCGAAGTGAATCTCGAACTCGTCAGGGAAGAAGGTGACGACGCCCCGGTTCCGACGCGGCGCCGGTCTGCCGCGTCCGGTCGAGATGGTTCCGGGCGCGATGGTTCCGGGCGTGGCGGCCGCGGTCGGTCGCGTCACGATGCCACGCCTCGCGTGAAGGAGTCGCCTGACGCCTCGCCGGAGGTCTCGGCCGATGGCGACATGCCGGACGGCGACAGACTGCCGCCGTGGATACGCGCCGCGACAGAGGAGGACGACCCGCGTGACACGACCCGTACCCGTCGCCGCAGAGATGACGATGCATCGTCGCGCGACGGGGGAGATAGAAGGCGTGGTCGTTCCCGCAACGAGGGGGCACGCGGTGCGGGAAATCCGGCCAGGGGCAAGGCCCCTCGCGATGGCGCTGGTGGCGACCGCAAGAAAGGCGACGGGCGCGATGGCAAGGATGGACAGGCTGGCGGCAAGCCCGCCGGAAAAGGCCAGTCCCGTAAGGGAAAGGCTTCATCCCACCGCAAGGGGCAGGGCAGGGTCAAGAAGAGTGACGAGTAGGCCTCGGTGTGCCTCTGTCCCGTTTGCGGAAGTCTCTGAGTGAACGGCGTGAAGCCTGACGACGTCTCGTGAGACGGTGACGGAGTCTGGCGAGTGCGGGCTCTTTTGACGACACGTATTGCCCGCACCCGCGCCTCTGTGTCTGCTTCCTGATGTCTCGAGGGCCGACCCTGTTCCGTGAAAGGAGCAAGGTCGGCCCTTTTGCGTTCCTTCTCCGGGGATGCTGCGTGTGCCCGCCAGCCCGTGCGTCGCTGGGATGTGTGCATCGCAACAGCTGCCGTCATTGCCGGACCTCGACACGGGCCGTCAGCAATCCCGATATCCGGGCGGAGACCGGTGTTGTGCGCGGCACTGCATGCCACTACGCCATCTCAAGCCTTTTCAGCCCCGTTTCCATGATGCCGGCTTCGGCGTCGCGCCGCGTTTGCAGGACTGTGGGCCGACGGTAGAATGACCGCATCTCTGCGATGGCCCCCCGCCAGTCGCCTCGTGTCACGAGGGCCCAGAAGCGGGGGACGGCGCGGGGGCTTCCATGCTGGAACAGTACCGAGACGACAGGCGCCTGCAATTCCTTGGGCAGGTCGCTGAATCGTCTTCGGTGCGACGAGGCTTCGTTCCGGTGATGTGATGTCGAGGGCGCAACGGCCTGTCCATTGCCACGGGGTAGCGCTGTCGGCGCGTCTCCCCCGACGCGAAGGGCCGATTCCGCATCGGATTCCGGCCCTGTCGACGCCGTATGCTGCCGTCTCAGGTCAGGTGTCCTGATTCCTGCTACCGTGGACGTCGCAGGCGTCCCTCCTGTCGGACTGTGGACACCGGGGGGGACTTCAGTGGACGTCGTGTGTTGCGCCGCGTCGTAGGCTTGTGCCGTCGTGTGCATGAAATGCCGCACGATGGCCTCTTCAACGGCATGGTCCTCGGCTTCTGACAAGACAAGTGGGTGCAGGTGCAGTATCTGCCGTGCCTCGCGGGCGTTCCTTCCCGCCAGTGGTGCCAGTCTGCCTACAATGGCGGCGGGAATGCCCATGGCATGCAGTGAAGCCACATCATGCTGACCAAGGTCGAGGCCTGTCGAGATGGTGGCACTGCTTCTGCCCACAGGCGGGATGTACGCTTTGCGCCTTCTGCCTTCGTGGACACGTAGAAGGTCTCGCGTGAAGATGTACGCTTCGTCCGCGGTGTCGAAAGCGTCGTATTCCGGGGGCCGGGTCGTCGCAGGCGTGTGTCGCATGGTGTCCTCCTGTCTGCAGCCTGTAACATCGGCAACGGCACGTACCGGATGTCATGCAGGTGTACAGGGGGCGACCACGTGACCGGAAAAGGGTCAGGACTGGCTGGACAGGATGCGCCTGCGGGGTGGTTTTGCTTGATGCGCCCGGGCGAGGGGCAGGGCCGCAGCGTTCGGACGGGCACGCCGAATGCGGGCGCTGTGGCGTGGTCATGCTGCACTTTCCGCATCGCATGATCACGTCCATGAAGCGTCATTCCGCGAGGCACTGCGTCCGGATTTCACGGCCGGGGGACGCGAGATGTCTCCGGCATCTGTGCGTGCGTCAGATGCGTGTGATGCCGAACCTGCCCAGCACTTCGGCGAGTCGCTGGTTCAGGTTGGTCGTGGAGCGCGCAAGCAGGTCCAGACTCAGGAACACGCCGAACTCCACCTTGAACGGAGCTTCGACCCAGAGTCGCCGTACTTCGCGCTCCAGAAGGGGTTCGACCTGCAGGATGTTCAGCAGCGCGTCGAGTTCGCTGGCCGACTGCGGCTTGAAGAGCAGCATGTCTTCCCGGTGCGGGTCCTGTTCCCACAACTTGTTGCGACGGATGCGCGTCAGCCCTTGGTCGAACAGTGCTTCGACGGCGGATGTCGATGTCCGTCGCTCACGCAGGGTTCGCATGTGCATCTTGCCAAGGTCGTCACCCGCGCGGGTGCGCAACTCGGAGACGAACTGCACTTCAAGTAATGTCTGGAGCGTCCTGCCCATGCATGGCAGTGAGAAATCGCCCAGCGTGCGCCGTAGCAGGGCGATGTCGCGCTGACCGAGCGCCCCAAGGCCCGCAATGAAGTCGGCGCGCATGATGTTGAGCGTGAGCCCCACGCAACAGGCCATGCACAGAACCTGATCACGGGCGAACTGGACTTCGGCGGCGGATACCTGTCGCCCGTCCTCGTGAGTACCACCGGAGATGAGCAGGGTTTGCAGGCGGTCGAGTTCGGCAGCTGCCGGGTCGATGCACACAATCTGGCTGATGAAGTCGATGGCGTCGTCCGCAAATGGATACAGGCTCTTGTCGGCCAGCGAACGCAGCAGATTCTGCACAATCTTGCGGGCCTTGCGGGTGGCGAAGTCCCGCGCTTCGCCTTCGAACAGCTTCTGTATGCGTGACTTCTCTTCGGGCGGAGGGGTGAGACGCAGCTGGGCCAGAAGGGCGTCGAAGGGGTAGCGGATGACGAGCACCGATTTCTCCTTGGCGATGCTGAACCCCTCGTCTTCGATGATGCTGTCGTAGGCCTTGCGGACAAGGGCAACGACGTAATGTTCGAAGTGCCTACGCCAGAAGTCCTCGCCGGGCGGCGTCTCGCGGATGATGGTGTCGGAGGCGGCGATGGCCACGTCACCGTAGGCACGGACGAGCGTTTCGGTGAAGTTGTCCATGCATAGCCCCGTGGTATAGACGATGCCCTGAATGCCCTTGAGCAGCAGGGTTTCGCAGTTGGCCACTTCAGCGCGCAGGGCGTCGGCGTCGGGGCTGTCGGGGCCGAGAGTAAGATAGCGGTTCATCAGGGTTATCCCCTTGCGTACCGTCTCGGCCACGAAACCGTGCAGGGGGTCGGTCACGCCCCGTATCGTCAGGAAGTCGGTGATGCCTTGCTGCAGGCTTTCAAGGAGGGGCAGTTCGTTGATGCGCGGGGCATTGAGCCGCATGAGCAGCTGCAGCATCTCCCGTTCGGTGACCTCCTTGACGGCCCGTCGTTCCTTCAGGTCACGCAGTGCAGCGATATAGGCGTCGAGCCTTTGTTCGAAAGAGAGCAGGGTCCCGTTGGGGAGGGGGGTGCCATGCCCGGCGGGCCCAGCATTGGAGGACGCGGCCTGCGGTGCTGCCGCAGTTTCCGGGGGGGTGGCGTTCTCGTCGGTCATGGCTACGACCCCTCGTGCGTGTTCTGGGCGGCGAGTCCATCGGCGAGGGCCTGCCCTTCGGTGCCGCCGCCCGCCATGCGCGCCAGTTCATCGCGGATGGCCTCGCCTTCAAGTCTGGCGCACAGCGTCGAGGTCGCTCCATCCGTCACCTCCTTGCGTATCTGGAAGTGCCGGGCGGCACGTGCCGCTATCTGGGGCCAGTGGGTGATGCACAGTACCTGACGGTGCAGGGCGAGCGATTCGAGTCGGTCTGCGACCCGGTGCAGTGTAAGGCCGCCCACGCCCGCATCCACCTCGTCGAAGATGAGCGTGGCGGTCTCGCCTTGCGACATGAGCCCCACGACCGCAAGCAGAAACCGTGAAAGCTCGCCGCCCGAGGCGATGCGGTCGAGCGGTTGCGGAGCCTGTCCGGGGTTGGGCACCCAGAGGAGGCGTGCCTTCTCTTCAGGACAGCCGGGCCACGCTTCGGTGGGGGAGAATTCGAAATCCACATGCACATGTTCGGAGAAGCCGAGGCCCGCCAGTTCGCTCTCAAGGTCGCGTGCCAGACGTTCGGCTGCGAGGCGCCGCGCCGGGGTGAGTTCGTCGAGTACGGCCTTGAGCTGTTCCCGCAAGGAGGCTTCCTCACGTTCGAGCCTTTTGATGTCGAGCCCGCAGGCGTCGAGGAACGACAGGTTCTCGTCGATCTCATCCCGCAGGTTGAGGATGTCGTCCAGCGACCGGCGCAGTTTGCGTTTAAGCTGCGACAGTTCGAAAAGGCGCGATTCGATACGTTCGCGCTCGCCGGGGTCGGCGATGGCGGGACGACGGCGCAGCCTGCGTTCGAGGTCATGCAGCGTGTCGCGGTAGGTGCGTGCAGCCTCGGCGTCGGTGCCGAAGGCGTCGTCGAGGTTCGAGAGTTCGTCGAGTTGCCGTTCCAGCTGACCAAGAAGGTCGACCATGCCGGGGCCGTCCGCCCCGCCGCGCAGCAGGGCCATGCCGTGTTCGTAGCCTTCGAGCAGTGAGGCGGCGTCACGCAGTTCGTTGCGGCGGGTTTCGAGCTGTTCCTCTTCGCCGTGTTCGGGCGCTACCCGCTCTATTTCGCGCTGCTGGTACTCGAGTACATCCCGTTTCTCTTCGAGGGTACGGGAACGTTCGAGCAGGGCTTCACGCTGTGCCGCAACGTCCCGAAGCTGTCGCAGGGTCGCCTCCCGGCGCTCAAGCAGGTCTGGCCTCTGGAGATAGGTGTCCAGCAACTGGGCCTGAAAGGAAGGCTGCAAGAGCTTGTGCTGTCCGTGCTGGCTCGTATGGACGATGAGCGAAGGGCGCAGGTCGCGTGCCGCGTCCTGCGAACTGAGCGCGTCATTGATGAAGAGACGGCTGCGACCTGTGGCAGCCACGAGTTCACGCCGCATGATGCATTCACCGTCGGGAAGCATGAACAGTGCCTCGACCTGCGCCTTGTCGCGTCCGGGACGCACCATATCCGCCCCGAGGCGGTCGCCGGTGAGGAAGTTGAGTGCCTTCAGGATGAAGCTCTTGCCTGCCCCGGTCTCACCTGTGAGCACGTTCAGTCCGTTGGAGAACTCGAGTTCCATGTCCTCGATGAGGGCGAGGTCTCTGATGCGAAGATATTCCAGCATGGCCGCTCCATGTGCGGTGAATGACGAGACTCATGTGGCGGGCGCTATGCTGTGCCCGTTGCAGGTGATGCCGCTAGTGCTGCGAGGCCGTTGTCGCGGCCCGTGTTGCCCCGCTTGGCCCGGTTTGCACAATGAACACCCGGATGCGCTCCCCGTTCCCTGTGGCGGCCTTGTACGCCCCGCCGTGCGATGGGAACTGACCGCTGCCGTGGATGCACACCCCTGGCGGTTCTCCGTCCTGTGCCGCAGCACCTGTGTCGGCCCGCACCGTCCCCTCTATGGAGGTCATCCGGCGTCGTCGACCGTCCTCTGGTCTGCATGGGCGCACCCTAGCATAACAAACCGTGTTTGTTGAGAGGTGCGCGGAGGTGCATCCGTTTGAGGCGCGTTCTTCTGTGTGTCGGGATGCGTCCTGCGTCGTGGGGCATCGTTGGGAACGCGACTATTTTTTCAGGCGCGGGTCGAGAAAGTCGCGCAGACTCTCACCCAGCAGGTTGTATCCGAGTACGGTGACAAGGATGGCAAGGCCGGGGAAGAGCGACATCCACGGGGCGATTTCCAGAACGTCCTTGCCCTCCAGCAGCATGTTGCCCCAGCTGGGGTCGGGCGGCTGCACCCCGAGGCCCAGAAAGCTGAGGGCCGACTCGGTGAGAATGGCCCCGGCTACGCCCAGCGTCGCCGAAACCAGCACCGGTGCCATCGCATTGGGCAGGATGTGGGTGAGGATGATGCGTGTGCGCCCGGCCCCGGCAAGGCGGGCGGCTGCCACGAATTCCCGTTCCCGCAGTGAGAGGGTCTCGGCGCGTACCAGCCGCGCCACTCCCATCCATGAGGTCAGCCCGATGACAGCCATGATGTTGCCAAGGCTTGGTTCGAGAAAGGCGATGACCGCAAGGATGAGGAAAAACGAGGGAAAGCACAGCATGATGTCCACAAGGCGCATGGCGAGTTCGTCGATGATGCCGCCGAAATACCCCGCGACGAGGCCCACGGCGAGACCGATGGCTACGGCGATACCCACGGAGACGAAGCCTACCCATAGCGAGACGCGCGCCCCGTACAGCAGGCGAGAGAGCACGTCGCGACCAAGCGCGTCCGTACCAAGCAGGTGTGTGGCGGACGGGCCCGACAGGATGGTGTCGAGATGCAGGGCCGTGGGGTCGTAGGGCGCAATCCAAGGTGCCAGCAGCGCAAGCAGGGACATGCTGCCGACGATGGCAAAGCCGATGGCGAAGAGGATGTTCCTCTGCCAGAATCGGGATGTGGAGGGCCGTGACGTCGTCGCGGGTGGGGGGACGAAAGGGGTTCCGGTTTCGGTGCCCGCGTTGCTGTGTGGGGCGTTCATCGGTCTCCTCCACTGTTGCGGATGCGCGGGTCGGCGAGTCCGTAGCACAGGTCCGCAATCAGGTTGCCAGCCTGAGTCAGTACCGCACCGAGGACGAGGTTGCCCATGATGAGCGGGTAGTCGCGCGCCATGACGGCGGTGTAGAAGAGTTGCCCCAGTCCCGGCAGGGCGAAGATGGATTCGATGATGACGCTGCCGCCTATCAGCCCCGGCAGCGAGAGGCCGAGGATGGTGATGACCGGCAGCAGCGCGTTGCGCAGGGCGTGCCGGAAGATGACGGTCCGTGTCGGCAGCCCCTTGGCCCGTGCGGTGAGGATGTAGTCCTGCCGCAACACTTCGAGCATGGCAGAACGCATGAAACGCGACATGCCTGCAAGGCTGCCGAAGGTGTAGATGAAGAGCGGCAACGCAAGGTGGCGGGCCACGTCAAGGAATTTGCCCCACGGCGAGAGCGTGGCGTAGTCCAGCGACGTCAGCCCCGAGAGAGGAAGCCAGCCGAGATGGATGCCGAAGAAGAGCATCAGCAGCAGCGCCAGCCAGAATCCCGGCATGGCAAAGCCGATGAACACGAGCACGGTCATGCCCCGGTCGAACCAGCCCCCTTGCCAGTGTGCGGATGCGACGCCGATGGGTACGGCAAGCAGAAGCGTCAGAAACAGGGCCGCCACGTTCATGCCCACGGTGAGAGGCAGACGTTCGCGGATGCGCTCCATGACGGGTCTGCCATCACTGGACATGGAATTGCCGAAGTCGAGACGCACCAGTCTGCCAAGCCACTGTGCATACTGGACGTGCAACGGCTGGTCGAGCCCGTAGATGCTCTCGAGGCGTTTCCGTGCCTCTGCACCTGCAAGCGGATTCATGGTCGTCTCAAGGTCGGTGGGCGACCCCGGTGCGAGGTGGATGACCCAGAAGCTGATGACGGTGATGCCCAGAAACACCACCACCATCCATGCAAGCTTGCGGAGCATTCTCCGGGCGAGGGCTGTCAGGCGTGAAGAGGCAGGTGCTGGCATGGCGGTTCCCGTCAAGCCGTGCGTTCCATCCACACACGCAGGTCTCGGACCTCGTCGTTCCAGCGGGGCGATAGCCTCACGGCAAGGAACTGGCGATAGACTTCGTCGAGGAAGCCGAGGCAGGTGTCGATCAGATACATCTTCTCGAGAAAGCGGGCGTCGGGGTCGTCGTCTTCGCCATCCTTCTCGATGACGGGCGTCTTGAGACTGTTGAGGGCGAAGTCCTCGGCTTTGAGCGTCAGCAGCCAGCTGTCGGCGTCGCGCTCGATGCGGATGAGCGCCCGCGAGACCTTCTTGCCCGTCGAAAGCCCAAGCCGAGCTTCACGCAACTGCGACATGCTGCCGGATACGGTCGCCGTCTCGAGGCTCTCGCCCTCACCACCCTGAACGGCGATGCGCTGTTCCATGAACACGCCGAAGTTCCGTCCATCTTCGGTCTCGAAGCTGCCGTTCCGAGATTCGCTCCTGTACCAGAGCCAGGTGAGGAACTCCTGACCGAGAATGACGTCTACGGTCTGTCCAAGATATGCTGTGTCGGTCATCGTTATTCCTTGGGTGACGCCCTGTCGTGGGGTGTCGTATGCAGTTCGTCCGGATGCAGGCACTGGCGTGTCCCCTGTCCCCTGCCTGTGGTGACCGGCTGTGCCCGATCATGTGGAGGGGGAGGCAACTTGACCTTGAAGATGCCTGCCGCTGTCGAGTCCGCGAATCAGGCGAACTGGGTCGCCTCTATGATGTCCAGCCGCGACATGGCGTTCTCATCGAGCATCGACGCTGCAAGCTGGTAGGGGGTCATCGCCTCGAGATGCAGGTCGAAGGTCAGCGTGAAATACTCCATGAACAGGTCGCACATCTTCGACTGGGTCGAGGCGAAGTAGACCATGTTCGAGGTGGTCGCCCACACGACATTGAACTCGGCGGGAATGGGGAGAAAGCGTGAAAGCAGGCGCAGCTTGACCTGTTCCTTGAGCTCCTTCTTGCGTTCTCGCGATATGAACTTCTTGCCCTGTTGCTTGTTGCGCTCCTCTTCATCGCGGAGTGACAGCGCCGTATACTTCTTGATGACGGCAGCGGGAATGCGCCGGGTATCAAGGCGGAGCGAGAACGCGAGAAACTCGCCCTTTTCAGGAGGTGCGGTGCGCCATTGGCTATCAAGCATGTCGTCGAAGCATACCCATCCCCATGCCCTCTCGTCCGAGGTGTCGTCGATGTCCCGAAAGCTGAACTGACGCAGCTTGTCAGGAATGGTGGGCCATAACGCCGACGGAACAGGGTCAAGTATGCGAAAGCGTGTGAAGCTGGTGCTTGCGTTGAGAAAGCTCATGGGGTCTCCTCGTTTCGATGATGCCTTTCTCTAGCCCAAGTCGGGAGGGCACGCCAGTATGGAAGACCGATATGGGTACGGTGGTCGTCACGATGGGCGATGTCTCCATTCCTACTGGGGCGTTTACAGGTGTGCTTGCAGCTTGCCGTTGGACCACGTCTGTTTGTTTGTTGACACAATGTGTTGATACCAAAGACTTTTTGAGAAATTATCGAGCAAGCTCGAAAAAAGACGTTGACTTCTGGAGTGAATCGCGTAGAAGTCCCAACCGCGCCGACGAAAAGCCGCAAGGCGAACGACGGCACGGTTGACACCAGAGTGGAAATTAAATTTCACACAAAAGTGTTGACGCCCGAACGCAAGTAGGGCAAAAAGAAATTTCCCGCAAACGGGAAATCCTTCTTCGGAAGGGTCGGTTCCTTGAAAAGTGAATAGCGAGTCGGGAGAAATAGAAGATCAGCCTATTTGAGTCATGCCCCGAAAGGGGTGTGGTCTCTCCAATTACTAACTGGAGAGTTTGATTCTGGCTCAGATTGAACGCTGGCGGCGTGCTTAACACATGCAAGTCGCGCGT
>Ga0302246_1001365_pt1 | contig 17499 bp, 12 predicted proteins | sample AAG_UR_Trp_MG_FD_193533 | JGI IMG/M metagenome (GOLD analysis project Ga0302246, IMG submission 193533) | Enriched activated sludge microbial communities from anaerobic digester in WTTP, New Holstein, Wisconsin, United States - AAG_UR_Trp | ecosystem: Engineered > Bioreactor > Anaerobic >...
TGCCGTCTGGAAAGCGATTCTGGAGGAGAAGCCCTATCCCGTGAAGGCCATGATCATCCTGGCCGGCAATCCCCTGCTCTGCATGCCCAATCCCCGTCTGATCCACGACGCATTGAAAAAGCTCGAGCTCTTGGTGGTCGTCGATTACTTCACCACCCCAACGGGACAATTGGCGGACTACCTGTTTCCGTCAGCCAGCACCATTGAACGGTCCGATCTGGTGGTTATGCCTTTCGGTTGTGTCCCATGCCCGAAGGGAATCGAACCCCTCCATGAACGCCGGTCCGACTATGAGTTCTGGCGGGGACTGTCCGTCCGGTTGGGCCAGAGCGCACATTGGCCATGGGCAAGCATGGAGGAGGTCAACGATTACCGGCTGTCCGGTCTGGGGATCCATTTCAGTCAACTGGTCGAGCAGGGGGGGATCCTGTCCCCCCCGGAATTCCGGAAATACGAGCAGGAAGGATTTGCGACGCCATCCGGCAAGGTGGAGATCGCTTCGTCCATCTTCCGGGATTTGGGTTATGATGACCTGCCTCAATACAAAGAAGTGATCTGGCCTGGAGGAGCGGAGGCCTTTCCTCTTCTCATGACGACGGGAAGCCGGTTCCTGCCGGTATATCATTCGGAACAACGCCAACTGGCCATTGCGCGAAGGCAGTTCCCCGATCCCCTGGTTTATCTCCACCCGGAAACGGCGCAAGGGCTGAACTTGAAAGACGGTGAATGGGTGGAAGTAGCATCGCCTTACGGAAAGATCCGGATGAAGCTGAAGGTGTCGGATGCGATTCATCCCCGGTCGGTGGAGGTGCAACACGGATGGTGGTTTCCCGAGAGGGAAGGACGAGAACCCCAGCTTTACGGCGTCTGGGAATCGAACGTAAATATTCTCTGCCCTGACGGGGATGCCTGGCTGAGCCCGGAAATAGGCAGCTGGCCCCTGACGGGGATTCCCGCCCGGGTGAGCCGAATCGAGGTTTAAAGTCCGGGGGTGTGGCAATAAAGAGTCAACGAATCCCTTCAGGCCTTTATCTGCCGGCATGAGCGAGTAAACGACCGGATAGCTTAAAGATTCAGTTTCCCCTCCCTCACCGAGATATTCTCCCTGATTTCAACATTCAGGTAGCTGCCACGCTTGAATGTTCCACCGTTGGCGACAACCGTTCCATGAAATGATTCGATTCCGCCTGCCTCGTGGATATGGCCGCACAGGCAGAGATCAACCGGGTGAGTCTCCAGAAAGGTCCGGACACTCCGGCTCCCTCCGGGCAAACCCAGGTGGGTCCGATCTCTCACCCCTTGAGGAGGACAATGGGATAGCAGAATGATCTTCCCGGCATTTCGGACTGTTGCATAACCCCTGTCCAGGAAACGCAAAATTTCTTCTTCGGAATATTCCGTGGCGGTCTTCATTGGTGTCGGTGACGAACCACCCAAACCGAAGAATCCGATCCCGTTGATAATTTTTCCTCTGGCATGAAGGCCGTAACTTTTTTCCTCCAGGAAGTCTTTTACTTCAATCCGGTCCCAGTTGCCGTGAACGGCCAGGATTCGGCTATTGCGTTTTTCGATGGCGGCAATGAGTTCCTCCGCTTCCCCCCTGCCCTTGTAACACGTGATGTCACCGGCAATCAGGACGAGATCAGTCCGGGCGATGAGTTCTGAAGCCCTTTCAATAGACCGGCCGGCGCCGTGTATGTCGCTCATGACGAAGATATTCATATCCGCTTTTTACTCTCACGGTCTTTTCCCGTCAAGGAACCCGTCTATTGGTGATGCAGAAGCAACCCGGCGATATTTTGCCGAGTAAAAAAGGAGTCAACCTTCCGGAAGAAATATGCTATGGAAAATGATCTTTCGCTATTCGGGAAAAGACAGGGGTGGATTTTCCGGCCAATTGCACGGTTCATCTTTGCCGTTGCATCTCCTATTGAATAAATGTGGTGTGGACGTGGTGGGGTGCAAGAGGCGTGATCAGAGTGGGGAGGTAGTGAATGAATAAGACGAGGATCTTTGTGAGTTTTGCCCCGGAGGACATAAAAGAGGGGAAAATGCTCGGTGACCAGTTAAGGAATCCTTTTTCGACTTTCGACGTCGCCGGTGGATCCGATGAGGGGCAAGGAAGCGAAAGCTGGGAGACTCAAACAAGGGAACGCATAAAACAAGCGCGGATTGTTCTGATGGTGGTCGGGAAAAATACGGCACAAGCACCCAATGTAGTCCGGGAGATTAAAGTGGCACGGGAAGAAGGCATTCCCGTCCTGGGGGTTTTCGTCAGCAAGGAATACCAGGATTCAATTCCCGATACCTTCGGCACCGGCCCCATCATTGAATGGAACTGGGAAAATGTCTACAACACAATCCTGAGCATTGTAAAATAAAAACAGGAATAAGAAAAAATGAGGAAGCAGCAATCAAGAACGGAAAATGAGGGGACCCGATTTCATAAGCGCACGAAACGGAGCTTGATCGTTTTATTTTTCTTTTTTGGGATCCTTTTCCTGACGCCCGTTCCGAGTTCAAATGCAGACGAATGGTATGAGAGGGGAAGCCTGCACAGTACCAGTGTGCGCAGGTGGATGCATGCCTCTTCCGCAAACCGGCTGGCAACATCGGCCGACTGGTTTCTGTCCATGACCGAAAAATCCAACAAGGCCCTCCAAAAGGAGTTGAAAGCCATGGACAAGGTGGACTATCAGGAGGCTTTCAAATACTACGCAACCCGTCTTGAGCGTTGCATATCGGAAAAAGTGGAAAAGAAAACGGTCAGAGCAGAAGATCCAATCTTCAATTATGCCGAAAAATGCTACAAAACCCTTCACGGGATGGATTGAATTTCTGTTAAATGATGAGAATTTTACGGAGAGCACCCGATCGGGTGAACCCATCCAGGGGATGGCCGGGTCGCCCGAAATCCAATAAAATCTATTAAGAATACAGAACTCAACTTTCGCAGTTCTTAGATATCTTAACTTTCGCAGGGCCAATAATTATGTAACATATTGTAATAATTAATAGTATAACGTCGCGAAGAATGTTTTGTCTTGTGTTAAGGATGGGGCAGGCAAGAAAGAAACGGCCGGATTTTTCACATTCGTCCGAAATGACAAAAGTTAAAACGGTGGACAAAGTCTACCCGGAACCTAACTTGATGAATTATCAGAGGTATTAATTTTGAAAACCGTTGTCGCCATTGTCGGCCGGCCGAACGTCGGCAAGTCCACTCTTTTTAACCGCCTCTACGGAAGGAGCCGGGCCATCGTCATCGACGAGCCGGGCGCGACCCGCGACCGGAATTACGCCGTCTGCACCTGGCTGGATAAATCCTTTACCCTCATCGATACCGGAGGCTTCGAACCGGCGACAACAGAAAAAATCCTGCGCCAGATGAGAGAACAAACGCAGCTCGCCATCGAAGAGGCGGACATCATCCTGTTCCTGATGGATGTCAAGCAGGGATTGACGCCGTCCGACAGGGAAATCGCGCGGATCCTCCGGGAAACGGAAAAGCCGGTTTTTTACGTGGTCAACAAAGTCGACGGACCCCGCCACGAAAATCTGGCCTACGAATTCCACGAACTCGGGATCGAGCAGATCTACACCCTCTCAGCCCAGCACGGCGTCGGCGTATCCGACCTCATGGACGACCTCGCCCGTTATCTGCCTGAAGAAGAAACACCCGCGCAGGAACAGGAAGAACGCATCAAAATCGCCGTCATCGGTAAGCCCAACGTCGGCAAGTCCTCCCTGGTGAACAAAATTCTGGGTTTCGAGCGGACCATCGTGAACGACATCCCCGGAACGACACGGGATGCCATCGACACGCCCTTTACCGTGAACGGGAAGCCCTACACCTTAATCGATACGGCGGGCATCCGGAGAAAGAGCCGCGTCAGCCTCACCCTGGAAAAGTACAGCGTGATCCAGGCCATGAAGACCCTGGATCGCTGCGATATCGCCCTCCACCTGATCGACGCCCAGGAGGGTATCACAGAACAGGATGCGAAGATCGCCGGCCTGGCCCTGGAAAGAGGAGTGGCCACCATCCTCCTCGTCAACAAATGGGACCTGGTGGAAAAAGACAACAGCACTGTCGGCCAGTACGTCATGGACATCAAGGATCAGCTCAAATTCCTCGATTTCGCCCCTATTCTGTTCGTTTCGGCCATGACGGGCCAGCGTATCCATCGCATTTTCGAGATCGTCGAACAGCTCTACGCGGAATCCACGAAAAGGGTCGCCACAGGGGAACTGAACCGGGCCATGCGCGCCTTCCTGGAAAAAAATCCGCCCCCCAAAGCCCACTTGAAGGCCAATCCCCTGCACTACGTCACCCAGGTCGCCATTAACCCCCCGACGTTCATTTTCTTTGTCAGCAACCCCTCGGATGTTCACTTTTCCCATGAACGTTACCTGGTAAATCGTCTGCGGGAAACCTTCGGCTTCGAACATGTGCCGATCCGGATTTTCTTCAGGAAAAAGAAGAAGGACAAGGAAAAAGATAAGTGATGTGGCATAAGCTTCCGGAAAGAAAGCTACGGACAAAAAAACCGCCCGGGATGAATCGATCCGGACGGTTTTTTCTTTCCAATTACAGAGGGAAAGCGGCGGTCTACTTTACAGGTTGTTTGGGTTCTTTTGCCTGGTTTTGCTTGAGGAGCCCTTCGATGACGGGGACGTTGGCCCCCCGGACGGATTTCCCGTTGATGAAATAGATCGGGGTTCCGGTCATCCCGATGCGTGTCCCCAGATCTTTATAATCTTTCATGAGGCTATCCACGGCCGGATCCTGGCAGATGGTCAGGCTTGCTTCGTCGTACTTCCCCGCCATGACCTCTTCATACATTTTTACCCGGTCCTTGGCGCAGAGAATATGACGGACCTTCTGTTCCGAATCGGGGGAAAGAGGCCAGAAAAAGACGTACCGCGTCACATCCGTCCGGTCGGCAAAGTATTGGGCGCCGCTCCGGCAGTAGGGACAATTCGGGTCCGTGATCTCGACGACCGTGTTCTTTCCGGTTCCCATCTTCAGCCCTTTTTCCAGGGGAATGTCCTTGTAGTGGAGGGTCATGATCTCGCTTTTCACTTCATCGGTCATGTTGACGCCCCCTTTTGCGATCATCTCCCCCGTAAGGAGGACTCCGGCCTCCGGCACATAGTAAACGACTTCCTGCCCGGCGTAAATGACGGCGTAAACCCCCTTGACCGTCGTTGGCTTTACGCTGTCGAAGACAAAACTCGGAAAATCCTTCTTCAGGGTTTCCTCCGTGGTCTCGGCCCAAAGGCTCGGGAGAAATACCCCCAAAAGAAGAAGCAAGGTACAGGTGCCTGTTATGACTGCCCGCATCGATCTGTGCATGGTGTTTCCCCTTTAATTGAAAATGGCGTTGCACTGTTCGTTCCATGTCGTATACAATCCCCCCGCCGGGGTGTCAAGATCGAAGACTCCGGCGGGTAACTTTTCACACAGGAGAGTCTTCAATCCATGCAGGCGTATCGCTTAACGGGTCCAGTATGATCGTCCCCATCTTCCTCATGAACCGGGGCTGTCCCCATCGCTGTATCTTCTGCGATACGCGGCAGATTGCAGGGAAAGATCGGGAATCCCTCACTGAAGATCATATCCGCCGTACGGTTGCCCATTACACCGCCCACAGGAAAACCCAAACGGAACCGGTAGCTCTTGCCTTCTACGGCGGAAATTTCACAGGGATGGAAAAAGGGAAACAGGACCGGCTTCTTGCCGTAACCGATGGAATGATCCAGTCTGGAATGATTCATGAGGTGAGAATATCAACCCGGCCGGACGATCTGACGCCGGGTATCCTTGATTTCCTGGGAAAACATGGCGTCGGAACCATCGAAATCGGCGCGCAATCGATGAACGACCGGGTCCTTCAACTTGCCCGCCGAGGCCACACGGCACAAGAGGTCGCCTCAGCGGTCCGGTACGCAAAAGACTGTGGGATAATCGTGGGCGTCCACCTGATGGCGGGACTGCCCGGGGACAGCGAGGACAACTTCGTGGAATCCGTGCAGCGAATCATTGACCTCAAACCGGACATAGTCCGCCTGCACCCGACGCTGGTTTTCGCGGACACCCCCCTGGCCGGGATGTATCAAGCAGGGCAGTATGCCCCTCTGAGCCTTTCCGGTGCCGTCCGGCTGTGCAAAAAGGCGCTGGTCCGATTTGAAAAGGCCCGGATTCCCCTGATCCGGCTGGGTCTTCTGGAGACCGATCTGATGAGAGCTCCCGGAAGCATCGTGGCCGGTCCTTTCCATCCCGCCTTCCGGTCCCTGGTGGAAGCCTCCCTCTTCATGGATATGGCCGTGCAACTCCTTCATGGAAGAGATATCTCCGGCCATAAGGTTGTGTTTTCCGTCTCCCCACGTGATGTCTCCTCTTGCCGGGGAGAGAAAAACGGCAACATCCGGGAACTGAAAAGACGTTTTGACCTGGAAGAGATTGCTGTCCATCCCGCCCCCAACCTCGAACGGGGAACCCTCGTCCTTTCCGATGGGAATCGTGTCCTTTCACAGCTTAGCAGGACGGATCAATTCTGATTGCCGGTGGTTGCGTTCACGGAGGTTACATGTTATGTGGTTGCATCGGTCGTGCATCCGGGACATTCCCGGATGGCCGTTCATGACCCGAATTGGTTATGGATTTATTGAAGGAGTGACACTGTGTTCAAATCCGGCTTCATCGGCATCATCGGAAGACCGAACGTGGGAAAGTCGACCTTGATGAACCACATCGTCGGGGAAAAAATCGCCATTACAACGCCTAAACCTCAGACAACCCGCAATCGCATCATGGGAATCCATAACCGCACCGACGGCCAGTTCATCTTCATCGACACCCCGGGCATTCACGAAGCGTTTACCCCCTTGAACAAACTGATGGTCGATACGGCCGTTCGCACCTTCGGCAGTACGGATCTTCTGCTGCTTCTCATCGAAGCCGACAAGGGTGTGCAAAGGGGGGATCGGCAGTTGATCGAGTCCCTCAAGGAGGGTCCCCTTCCCATCATCTTGGGGATCAACAAGATCGACCTGGTCAAAAAGGATGTCCTCCTGCCCCTGATTGATGAGCTACAGAAGCTCTTCCCGTTCGAGGAGATTATCCCCCTGTCCGCCCTGGACGGCCGGGGAGTGGACGTTCTCCTGGACGAAATCTGGAAGCGCCTGCCCGAAGGGGCACCCCTGTTTCCCGAGGACATGATGACCGACCGGACGGAGCGGTTCATCACCGCGGAAGTGATCCGGGAGAAGATCATCCTGCTTACGCACCAGGAAATCCCCTACGCCACGGCCGTGATGGTCGATTCGTTCAAGGAGGATGAGGATCACCGGCGGATTCGCATCGAAGCGACCATCACGGTGGAAAAGGAGTCCCAGAAGGGCATCCTCATCGGGAAGAAGGGTTCCATGCTGAAACAGATCGGCTCCTTGGCCCGGACGGATCTGGAAATATTTTTTGCGTCGAGGATTTTTCTCCAGCTTTTCGTGCGGGTCCGTAAGGATTGGACCCAGGATAAGCGGATGTTGAAAGAATTCGGTTACACCGAAGAGTAAACGGCCGAAAGGAGGTTATGAAAGCCTTTCTACTTCTCTGCGCGGGACTGGTCCTGTTCCTTTTCGCAATGATGCAGCTGAGCACGGCGGTGCAGCGGCTGTTCACCTTCCGCATCCGCAAATACATCAAGTACGTCGTCCGGAAACCCGTGTCCGGCCTCCTGACGGGAGCCGTTACGACCATTCTCTTCCAAAGCAGCTCCGCCACGACGGTCCTCACCGTCGGCATGGTCAGCGCGGGCCTGATTTCCTTCTATCATTCCCTGGGCATCCTTCTGGGAGCGGATGTGGGAACCGTCCTGACGGTTCAGCTCGTGGTCTGGAGATTTACGGATTTCTCCCCGCTTTTTATCATCTCGGGCGGAATTCTCTGGCTCTCGCGGTTCCGGCGCGGGAAGACCATCGGCGAGGTTCTCTTCTATTTCGGTTTGTTGTTCTTCGGTCTCAGCCTGACGTCCAGTGCCACGGCGCCGCTGAAAGACAGTGAAATATTCATCCGCTTTTTCCGGGAGACGACAACGCCTCTGATCGGGTTCGGTATCGGTTTGATCTTCACGGCTGTCGTTCACGCCTCCGTCATCCCGATCAGCATTCTGGTCATCCTCGCCCAGCAGGATCTCATGACTTTGCAGAGCGCCCTGCCGATCGTTTTCGGCGCCAACGTCGGCACCACCGTGACGGCCCTGATGGCCGGGGCGATTGCCGGCATCAACGGGAGAAGGACCGCGGTTTCCCATTTTCTCTTCAAATTGATGGGCGCTCTGGCCTGCATGATCACCCTGCACTGGTTCACGGCTTTCCTGACGAGTCTCCCCGTCACCGTTCCCCAGCAGATCGTTTTCGGCCATCTCCTGTTCAACCTGTCCGTCGCCCTGTTTTTTATCTTTTTCCTGAAGCCCTTCGCCCGGGCGGTGGAACGGCTCATCCCCGGCACGGAAGAAACCTTGCCGCTCACACCGGAATACCTCGATGAAAAACGCCTGCATGAACCGGAAATCGCCCTGAATTGCGTTCGAAAAGAACTTGAACGGGAAATTACCCTGGCAGAAAAGATGATGGTCGAAAGCACCAGCCTTCTCAATCGGTATGACAAAGGGAAAGACCGGAACATCGGTTACATCGAGATGGTTGTCGACCATCTGCGACGCCAGATCGTGCGCTACCTCTGGAAACTGTCCTACCATGAACTGACGGAATCGAGGACCCGCCGCCTGTTCCTGTACACCGCCATGGCCGATGACATCGAGCGGATCGGGGATCACGCCGTGAATATTCTGGAACTCGCCCGGAGCAAGCAACACCGGGGAATTCACTTCAGCCAGGAAGGGGAGGAAGAGCTGCGGGAAATTGAACGCCTGGTTTTTGACAATCTGCACATGGCCCGGCGCCTTCTCGATCAGGCCGATTTGGACCTGGTCCGCAAAATCACGGACCAGGAGGAGGAAGTGGACATCAGAACAAAAGAGGCCCGGGAAAACCACCTCGTCCGTTTCTACAACCGCATCTGCCAGGACGAAGCCGGTCCCATTTTCGTCGAGTATTTGATTCAGCTCGAGCGGGTCTCCGACCACTGCCAGAATATCGCGGACTACACGGGGGACCTGAACGGCCAATAAGCAAAACTCTTGACCCCCGGCGGATTCCCATGCTATTTGGCTATCTATGAAGGATTCGGAATATTTTGATCGGCAACCCGTTTTCGTCAAACCAATCAAACCACCTCATCAACTGAAGGAGAATGCATATGAAAGACCGACTGGATGCCCTGGAAATCGCCTTGACCAACGAACTGCGTGAACAGGAGTTTTACAAACTGAACGCGGAACGGACGGACAATCCCCTCGGGAAAGCCATGTTCGAAGCCATTGCAAAAGAAGAGACGGAGCATTTCGAAAGACTGAAGCAGCTTCACGAAGTATGGGAGAAAAACAAAAGCTGGCCGGAAACCATTCCTCTGAAGGTCAACAAAACGAATGTCCAGAACGTCCTGAAAGATGTGCTGAAAAAGGTTGCCGAAGCCCCTCACGTCGATATGGATGATGTGGTCGCGGTCAAGACGGCCATTGAATTCGAGTGCGACGGCGTCATGTACTATGAGCTTCTTAAAGAGGGCTCGACGGAACCCAACGAAAGGGCTTTTTTCAACCTCCTCGCCAATATCGAACACGAGCACTTCGTTTCCCTGAAGGATACGGAAGAACTGATGCTCGATCCGAATTCCTGGTACCGCATGCGCGAACGAGGCGGCTTGGACGGGTTTTAGGTCGATCTCTTTTACGGCATCAGCCGAAGGGGGCAAGTCCGTGTGGTCAGGATTGTGTCCCTTCGATCCGTTCCGTAATGTCGGCCCACCGATCGTAAAGGTCCTCCAGTTCCTGGTGGGCCTTTTGCAGTTTCTGGGTGAGAAGTTTGATCCTGTCCGGTTTTTCGTGCATGCCGGGCAGGCACAATTCCTCCTCGTGATTTTTCTTCATCTCTTCCAGTTCGGCGATACGCGCCTCCACCGATGCCAGTTCATCCTTCAGGGGTTTCAGATGACGGGAAAGACGGTTTCTTTCCTCCGCCTCCAGGCGCTTTATTTCCCGGGTCTTGTACCCTTTCTGATCGGTCCATCCCGTTTCGGATTCGGATCCCGTTTCCTTTGTTGAGACAGGGATATTCACCTCGGTTTCCCGTCTTTTTTCAATGAAATAGGAATAATCTCCGCGATATTCGATAGCACTGCCGGCGCGCAATTCGACAACCCGGTCAACCAGGCGGTCCAGGAAATACCGGTCATGGGAAACAATTGCCAGGGTACCTTCGTATTGGAGCAGGGCTTCCTGGAAAATCTCCTTCGTTTTCAGGTCCAGGTGGTTCGTCGGTTCATCCAGAACAAGAAAATTCGACCCCAGCAGGAGGATCTTCAGGAGGGTGAGACGGGATTTCTCCCCACCGGAGAGAACCGAAACAGGCTTGTAGATATCATCTCCGGAAAACAGGAACGCCCCCAGGAGATTCCTCCGCTCCTGATCGTTCGCCTCCGAACCGACGTTTTGGACCTCATCCCAGACCGTACGGCCGTAACTCAGATTGGCCGCACTTTCCTGGGAGAAGAAGGCCATTTTGACATTCAGGCCCCGTGTGACGCTACCCGCCGTAGGCTCCTCGACCCCGGCAAGGAGACGAAAGAGGGTCGATTTCCCCGCACCGTTGATGCCGACGAAGGCGATCTTTTCCCCCCGGTATAAGGTCAGGCCGACCTCTTCAAAGACCTTCAAATCCCCGTAATGTTTGGATACATTGTGCAGGACCGTTACCTCTTTGCCGCTCTTTTCGCAGGCGGGAAAACGGATCGCGATCGTCCGGTTCCCCTTTTCTCCCCGGATGATCTCCATCTTTTCCAGCATTTTCAGGCGGCTTTGCACCTGGGCGGCCTTGGTTGCCTTGTACCGGAAACGCTCCACAAACTGCTCGATCCGCTCGATTTCCTCCTGCTGGCGGATGATGGATTTCTCCAGGACTTCCAGGCGCCGTTCCTTTTCTTTCAGGTAATAGGTGTAGTTCCCCTTGTAGAGGGTGATTTTGCCTCGTGACAACTCGGCGATCTGACCGACCATTTTGTCCAGGAACATGTGGTCATGGGAAACGGTGATGAGGCATCCCTGATAATCCTTCAGGTAATTTTCCAGCCATTCCATGCTTTCCGTGTCGAGGTGATTGGTCGGTTCATCCAGAAGCATGATGTCCGGACAGGAAAGGAGGATCACCGACAGGAGAATCCGCATCTTCCACCCACCGGAGAATTCCGTGCAGTTTTTCGTAAAATCCCCTTCCCGGAAGCCGAATCCCCGAAGGATCTGTTTCGCCTTCGCCTCGAAGGCGTAGCCGTTCATTCCCTGGAAGCGCGTGACCGCCCGCTCGTAACGCTGGAGCGTTTCCTGGTAGGCGCCGCCGCCGGGTTCGAGGCCGGGAAGGGTCGCCTCGCAATGAGCGATCATCTCCTCCACCTCGGCAATGCCGCTTCTCTGCTTCAGATAATCCATCAGCGGCAACGGTTCCAACTCCGCCACATCCTGAGGCAGGTATCCGACGACCTTTCTTTTTCTGGCGGCAATCGTGACCTTCCCCTGGTCCGGTTCCACTTCCCCAAGAATGGTCCGAAACAGGGTCGTTTTTCCCGTCCCGTTGTCCCCGACCAGGCCAACCCGGCTTTTATCGGCAATGGTCCAGGTCACACCGTCGAAGACGATCCGGTCGGCAAAAGACAAATGGATGTTCTGCAACTCGATCACGTTTTCCCTCTTCCCGCGGTACTTTTCTGCATAAACACACGGGTGATGTTCCATATACTAAAAAAGACAGGGATGTCAATTGGTCGGCGGATGCGCTCCCGGTGCGGAGATCATACAGAAGCCGCCGTCGGTTACGGCCGTAAACGGAAAGCGGACCGCTTTCCGTAAAATATGGATTGGATCGCTATTACCGAAGAACAAGATGATCAGGCGGCCGCCGGAGCAGGACGCCGACGCCGGTGCCTTCTCCTTCGTCGCCGTTTCGGCGGAGCCTCGTCGGGCGGCGGTTCCGGGGACGTTACAGGAGGAGCTGCGGCAAGAAAGTCTTCCCACCACTTCAAAGTGGATCGATTTTCGCCCCGCGTTTCGGTTCCCAGGCGAAGGTAGGCCAGGGCGTCCACGAAGTCCGGTCGACCGGCCAGAGAAGCGGGGCGGCGCGGCGGCATTCTGTGCAGGGAGGGCTGCATCGCCAGAAGGTTGCGCAGTCGGCCGCCGATCCGCGCCGGAACGTGGACGGTCTTGCACAACTCTTCCATAAAAACGGCCTGCGCGGCGGCCAGCGCCTGCTGGCGGGGAACGCCGTCACGCTGGCGTATAAGTGCCCGCGCTTCCAGAACGGGACCGAAGAAGACGGCCAGGAAAAGAAGCGGCGAGGTGGGTGGGGTTCCATTCCCATGGCGCCGATCGAGCCATTCGAGATTTTCGCACAGCCGTGCCGGGTGCCGGTTGCTCTCATCGAGCCAGCGACTGAGCCCCGGGAAAAGGGGTGCAAGGAGTCCGCTCCTCAGGAGCAAATCAAAAACCGGGCGGGCGGATCCCAACAGGAAGAGTTTCATCATCTCTTCATACAACCGGGCCGGAGAAGCACGGGAAATGGTGGGGGCCTGTTCACAGAGGGTCTCCCATGTCGCCGGTTCGATGACCAGGTCATGTGATGCGGAAAAACGAACGGCCCGGAGCATGCGCACGGGATCTTCCGTGAAACGGACAAGGGGGTCTCCAATGGGACGCAGAAGCCGCTGCCGAAGGTCGCTTAGTCCGGTCGTGAAGTCGATAAGCGAAAAATCCTCAATATTGTAAGCCAGGGCATTGATGGTGAAATCGCGGCGGAGGGCATCTTCCTCGGGAGTGCCGAAGACGTTGTCCCGAAGCACCATTCCATCCTCGTTGATGAGATGACGGGGATGATGGAGGTGGGATTCAGATGCGTCCGTTTCCTCCGGTTCCTCTTCACTGGCAGGGGCAGCCGCCCGGAAGGTGGAAACTTCAAGAATTTCATCCTGAAAGTACAGATGGGCCAATCGGAAACGACGGCCGACGAGACGGCAGTTCCGGAAAAGCCGCTTGATCTGACCGGGTGCGGCATTCGTCGCAATATCAAAGTCCTTCGGGGTCCGCTCCAGAAGTAGATCGCGGACGCACCCCCCGACAAGGTAGGCAATAAAACCGTGGTCACGGAGCCGATAGAGCGTTCGCAGGGCATTAAGACTCACCTGCTTTCGGGATATGCCGTGTTCTTTCCGGGGGATGATGAGTGGTTGCATGGTTTTCTCCATATCACACCCATTAGAAAAAGCAAAATCCCCGGAAGGTTTTTTTCGGATAAATCCATTTTCGATCTGCATGCCTTCACCGTTGTTACATGACCTTGATCCGAACGGTCCCGTACCGGCAGAGGAAAATGCCTGCTCTTGTTTCTTTAGATACTTCTGTTTCATCAAATCAACCCCGACGCAGACATTTTACGCACGATATTCACCAGGAACTTTAGCACTCTGGCATTAAACATGCTTGCTTCATGAACCATAGAGGCTTTATCTGATATCTTACTAACCGCTCGAGAAGGGGGTAAAGGGGTGAGTATACGCACTGTCAAGATGATTCAGTACTGGAAATATGTCTTTCTCTTCGTTCTATTCCTCGTTGTGACCTATTCCCTCCTTTATTTGGTATACGAGAATGTCAGATATGAAATGATCGGAAATCTCAATGCCCGACAAACGGTTCATGCCAAGCAGGCCGCCAGGGGGATTGAAACGTTCTTTCAGGAACATATTGCAATCTTGACGGAGCTGGCCAGGAATAATCACATTGTGCTTCTTGACCCGGACGGAAGAAAAATGATGCAGGAGTGCTACAAATCCCACGCCAAAGAGATCGGTATCATCGCCCGGATCGACAACCGGAGCCGGACTATTTACACCGTCCCGTATGCCCCCGGGGGCATCCATCAACCGGTGACACAAATGGAGGATTTCCAGAAAGTCAGGAAAACGCGTCAAGTCGTGGTAAGCAACGTCTTCACGAACCGGCGAGGTTTTCAGGCCATCGTCGTTCAGGCTCCCGTTTTTAAGAACGGTGCCTTTGACGGCACATTGTCCATGCTTTTTTGGGTTAACCAGATCGCGTTTCACTACATCCGGGATATTCGGATCGGTCAGGACGGTTATGCCTGGGTGATCGGTAAAAACGGCATAGAGATCTCCTGCCCGGTTCCCGGTCATATCGGTCATTCGATCTTCACCCACTGCCGGGCATTTCCCGATATCCTCGCTATGGCGAAAAGCATGGTCCGTGGTGAACATGGAACGGCCACCTACCGGTTCAATCGACTGGGGGAAAACACAGTCGGCCCTGTCACCAAACACGCCGTTTTCATGCCCATCTATCTGGAGGATACCTTCTGGTCCATTGCAGTTGCCACCCCGGAGGGAGAAGTGACCGGAGCCCTGGAAGATTTCCGGAACAAGCTCATCATGATCGCAGTCCTGCTGTTAATAGGCATGGCCGAGCTCTTATATGTCTTATTCAGGAACAATCTTCTGGTCAAGGAAATCGAAAAAAGAAAATCGGCCGAGGAGCAGCTCCGTTTACAGGCCCTCGTTCTGGACCAGATCGAAGATCGGGTGACGGTGACGGATCTTGCAGGGAACATCACGTACGTCAACGAGTCGGAATCTTCGTCATTGGGCTATCCTCGTGAAGAAATCATCGGCAGGAACGTTGAAGTGTACGGAGATGATTCGGATAAAGGCGCTACACAGAAGGCAATCATCCAGGAAACATTGACCCACGGGGCCTGGCGCGGGGAGGTGGTGAATTACACGAAAGACGGACGAAAAATAATTATGGACTGTCGAACGCAACTGGTCCGGGATGTCGCAGGCGTTCCGATCGCCATGGCTGGCTTCGCGACCGACATTACCCAGCGCAAGCAGGTGGAGGAAGCCCTGCGGGAGAGCGAACATCGGTTCAAAGAATTATCCGATCTGCTACCGGAAGTGGTATTCGAAGCGGACAGAAACATGAGGCTGACCTTTGCCAACAGGAAGGCGTTCTCCTTGTTCGGTTATTCCGAAGAAGACCTGAAAGAAGGGTTCTTCTGCCTCGACCTGCTCAGCCCGGAAGATAGAAAAAGGGGGCGGGAAAACATTCAGAAAAGAATGGCCGGCTTCGACACGGGATCATCGGAATACACGGCACTGAGGAAAGACGGCTCCGCTTTGTCCGTTCTGATCAGTTCAACGGCCATCCGCCAGAACGGCAAACCCATCGGTATCCGGGGCATCATTATGGACATCACCGAGCGCAAGAAGGCGGAAGAAGCGCAGCGGGAGAGCGAACAGATGATCGGAAGCATCCTGTCCACGACACCGGTGGGGATCGGATTAACGGTTGACAGGAAGATCAAGTGGGTAAACGAAGCCTGGATGCAGATATTCGGCTTCAGGGAAGAAAATGAGTATATGGATCAGCCTGTCGGAATGCTTTATTCCTCCGAGGATAGTTATGAAGAATCTCGCCGAAGAATCTATACCATTCTGGAGAACACCCAAATCGCAAGAATTGAAGCCCCCATGGCAAGGCGGGACGGGACCCCTTTCCAGGCCCATATCAGTGTTGCTCCCCTCGATCCGTCGAATCTGAAGAAGGGCAGCATCAGCGCCATTACAGATATTTCAGAATGGAAAAAAATGGAGCAGTCATTGCGTAAAAGCGAAGAAAAATATCGTCTTGCCATGAACGCAACCAGTGACGGATTGTGGGATTGGGACGTGACAACAGGGGAAGTCTACTACAGCCCTGCCTGGTTTCACATCCTCGGGGAAGAGATCGACAATCATATCTCAGCATGGCAATCCAGACTGCACCCCGACGAGAGAGATGCCGTATTGCGATCATTTTCTAACCATTTGGACGGAAGAAGCGAAGGCTGGAGTCACGAACACAGACTGAGACAATCTACGGAAAAATGGAAATGGGTTCTGGGCCGGGGATCGGTCATTTCCCGCGATGCCACAGGGAAGGCGCTTCGCATGGTCGGAACGATTTGCGATATTGAAGACCGCAAACGTCTTGAATCCCAGCTCATCCAGGCCCAGAAGATGGAAGCCATAGGCACCCTGGCCGGAGGAATCGCCCATGATTTCAATAATATACTGGCATCCATATCCGGATATACCGAGTTATTCATCATGAAGGAACACCGTCAGGACAATTACCTCCTGCAAGTTATGAAAGCCTGCGAAAGGGCCAAGAATCTCGTCAATCAGATTCTGCTCTTCAGCCGTCAGCGTGAAGGAGAAAAAAAACCGGTCGATGTTAAAATCATCGTCAGAGAAGCGCTTCAACTGCTGCGGGCATCGCTCCCGTCAACCATCAAAATCAACTCGTCCGTTTCTCCGGATGCGTCAATGGTGATGGCAGACTCGACACACATCCACCAGATCGTCATGAATCTCTGCACCAATGCCGCACATGCCATGCGGGAAAATGGCGGTTTACTGGAGGTCTCCGTTTCCAACCTCCTGATATCCGATGACATGACTTTGACGAATCCCGACTTTCAAGTCGGTCCGCACATCCATTTGCAGGTAACCGACAGCGGTCAGGGGATCGCCCCCCAGATTATGGATAAGATTTTCGATCCTTTCTTCACCACGAAAAAACTGGAAGAGGGAACAGGTCTGGGACTTTCCGTTGTGTACGGGATTGTCAAGAGTTACGAGGGAGTCATTCATGTTGAGAGTAAATGCGGTCAAGGTTCAACTTTTGACATCTATCTGCCCCGTTTAACCGTGGAAAATGTGATTAAGGGAAAAGAGACCGATCCTTCGCCACCCAGGGGCAATGAATGCATTCTGGTGATCGATGATGAAAAGGATCTGGTAATCACCATGCAGAAATATTTGGCAGCCTTGGGTTATGATGTGGTCACCTCAACCGGCAGTCTTGACGCACTCAATATTTTCCACAAGAATCCCCATCGCTTCGATCTGATCATAACCGATATGACCATGCCCCAAATGACGGGGTTAAAATTGAGCCAGGAAATCCTTTCAATCCGGCCGGAAATACCCATTATTCTCTGTACCGGCTATTACGAATCGATTACGGAAGCAGAAACGAAAAGACATGGCATCCGGGAACTTGTTATGAAACCCATCCGTCTGTCCGAATATTCCCAATTGATTCGGAAATCTCTGGACAACTGAAAACAAAAATGCCCCGGATCGGCAATCTTTCCGGGGCTTTTTGTCGGGATGATCCGGCGGCGGATCTTTAACGAAAATCTCCTTAAAATGATTACTTCCGCTTCAGAATATCTCTGATTTCCGTAAGCAGATTTTCCTCATTGGATGGCGGC
>Ga0302246_1001366_pt1 | contig 17475 bp, 12 predicted proteins | sample AAG_UR_Trp_MG_FD_193533 | JGI IMG/M metagenome (GOLD analysis project Ga0302246, IMG submission 193533) | Enriched activated sludge microbial communities from anaerobic digester in WTTP, New Holstein, Wisconsin, United States - AAG_UR_Trp | ecosystem: Engineered > Bioreactor > Anaerobic >...
CAGAAGATGCCGGAAAGGGCGCAGGCGCAGCCGCTCTTGCAGGCGGTCCTGCGCACCCGGTTCTGACGCGGTTGGCGCGCCAGATGGTGAAGCCTCGCCATCCGCCGTCGAGTTGCGTCCTGCCAGTATGTGCCTCTACTTCGGCTTTCTACCGTAGACGTCCTCGAAGCGGACGATGTCATCCTCCTCAAGGTATGGGCCGCTTTGCACTTCGATGAGTTCCAGCGGAATCTTGCCGGGGTTCGATAGCCTGTGCATGGCGCCGCGCGGGATGACGGCCCACTGGTTCTCGGTGAGGAGGGTCTCGGTCTCGCCCACCTGCACCAGTGCCGCCCCGCTGACGACGACCCAGTGTTCGCTGCGGTGATGATGCATCTGCAGGGAAAGGCGCGCGCCGGGAAGCACGGTGATGCGTTTGATCTTGAAGAGTTTGCCCTCTTCAAGAACAGTGTAGCTGCCCCACGGTCTGTGCACGGTGAGATGGACTTCGGCAAGCGAACTGCTCTCGGCCTTGAGCAGTTCAACGACATCCTTCACCCGTTGCGTCTTGTCGAGGGCGCACACGAGGGTGGCGTCACGGGTCTGCACGGCGACGATGTCCTTGAGGCCGATGCCGACAAGCTTTCCGCCCCTCGAGAAGAGCATGGAGTTTTCACAGTCGAGGGCCATGGTGTCACCGCGGCGCACGCAGCCCGATTCGTCTTTCTTGCCCAACCGGTAGAGGGCTTCCCAGCTGCCGAGGTCGTCCCAGCCGAAGTCCGCCTCCACGACGGCGATGCGGCTGGCGTGTTCCATGATGCCGTAATCCACCGAGATGGAGGGGATGGATGTATAGCCTTCGATGAGCGGACGGTCGCCCCTGCTTTCCCACCAGTGACCAAGGTCGGACTGGTGCGCGTGCACGGCTTCGATGAGGGACTGGCCGTTGAAGACGAACATGCCACTGTTCCAGAAATAGCGGCCATCCTTCAGGTAGCCCGTAGCTGTGGCATGGTCGGGCTTTTCGACGAAACCTTCGACCTCGAACGACCTGTCTGCGATGCTGTCGCCGCGACGGATGTAGCCGTAGCCGGTCTCGGGATGCGTGGGCGGTACGCCGAAGGTGACGAACCAGCCGTCATCGGCAAGGCGTGTCGCCTCATCGAGGGCGGCTTGCCATCGAGGGATGTCGCCCAGCATGTGGTCGGACGGAAAGACGGCGATGGTGGGCGGTGTCTCGCCTCCGGTGGCCCGCCATGCGGCGTCGAGGCCGAGAAGGATGGCGGGCAGGGTATTGCGCCCGCGCGGTTCGGCGATGACACCGGCTTCAAGACGCGGGTCGAGGCTGCGGGCCTGCGCCCGGACCTCGAAGACGTGTTCTTCGTTGGTGACGACGTGGATGTGGTCGGGCCGGAAATGGGTGAGCGCGCGCTTGAGGGTCTCCTGCAACAGGGTCAGGTCGCCATTGAGCGCGATGAGTTGTTTGGGGAACAGAGAGCGCGAAATGGGCCAGAGGCGTGTGCCGGAACCTCCGGCGAGGATGATGGCGTGACAGGCGGGGGACTGCGCGTTCATGCGTGCTCCGTGTCGGGAGTGAAGCTGAAGGGGGTGCGAAAGTCGCGGAAGGTGCCGTGCCGCTGGTCTTTGGCAGACAGGATGGGTGTCATGTCGGGCCATGTGATGCCGATGTCCGGGTCGTTCCACGGCAGCCCCTGTTCCAGTGCCGGGGCATAGTAGGCGTCGACCTTGTACATGACCTCCGTTCCCGGTTCGAGCGTCATGTAGCCATGGGCGAAGCCGCGTGGCACATAGATCCGCTGGAACGATGCGGCGGTGAGGGTGCAGCCGAACCAGCGTCCGAAGGTGGGCGAGCCCTCGCGCAGGTCGACGGCGACATCATAGATGGAACCCTGGACGGCCCAGACGAGTTTTGCCTGCGTCATGGGAGGAAGCTGAAAATGCAGCCCGCGCAGGACACCCGCATCTTCCGAACGCGCGTGGTTGTCTTGCACGAAGCGCTGACCGTGCGTCAGGGTGTCGAAGAACGACTCCCGGTAGGTCTCAAGAAAAAAGCCACGTTCGTCCCGGTGGGCCTGTGGCGTAAGCAGCCGTAACCCGGGAAGTCCGGTTTCTGTGATGTGCATAGGACATCCTTCATGCGTTTTTCAGCACCCTAACCGAGGCGTCGCCTTTTTTGAAGAGGCGGGGTAGAATAAGAGTCTATTGCCGTGCTCAGACAGATGGGGTAGGTAGCTGATTGTTTGTATCTCCATAATATGATTTTCTTTATATATCAGTGAATACCGTGGGGGCGGGAGGAATGGCGAGAGAGTTACACACTGACGGGGAAGGCGATACTGCGGCCCATGCGCGCATCGCTGCACTTGAGGCCGAGGTTGAGGCCTTGCGTGCACGGGAACGGACGTTGCGCGATATTCTTCTTTCCATTCCCGACATGATCACCGTGCACGACCGTAACGAGAGCATCGTGTTCAGCAACTGGAAGGGTGACGACCTCTACTGGGAGAACCTTGGCGGTGAACGGCACGGAAGTCGGTGCTACGGCTGCTACTTCAGGGGGGAGAAGCAGTGCGACGCCTGTCAGATTGCCGAAGTCTTCGATACGGGCGTGCAGAAGAGCATCGAGCTTTACAACCCCGAGATTCGGGCCTTCAGGTCCATCACGGTCTTCCCGGTACACAACGCCGCTGGTGAGGTCGTGATGGTGGCCGAGTATGTGCGGGACGTGACCGCCACGCGGCGTATGGAACGCGAACTGCGCGTTGCCAAAGAGGCGGCAGAGGCCGCGGACAAGGCCAAGAGCGAGTTTCTCGCCTCCATGAGTCACGAGATACGCACCCCCATGAACGGAGTGCTCGGCATGCTCGACCTTGCGCTCGATACGCGCCTCGACGATGAGCAGCGCGATTATCTCGAGGCGGCACAGAATTCGGCCGAATCGCTGCTCGCGCTCATCAACGACATCCTCGACTTCTCCAAGATCGAAGCCGGCATGGTGGAACTGGACAGTCAGGCCTTCAGGCTACGTAAACGCCTCTCCACCCTGCACACCATGTTCGTGCACCGGGCAGAGGAGAAGGGCCTCGCCTTCGGGTTCCGCATCGGTGAAGAGGTGCCGGACGGGCTGGTGGGCGACCCCATGCGGCTGCGACAGGTGCTGGTCAACCTGCTGGACAATGCCATCAAGTTCACCGAGCAGGGGCGGGTCTATCTGGACGTGCAGCTTGATGCCGCCCAAGGCGCGCTTCCGGCCGAAGGCGAGCCGATACTCCTGCGTTTTTCGGTCACGGACAGCGGGCCGGGTATTCTGGAAAGCCATCGCGAGCATATCTTCGAACGCTTCGTGCAGGCCGATGGTTCGCTGTCGCGCAGGCATCGCGGCACGGGGCTGGGCCTTGCCATCTGCAAACGGCTGGCGACGCTCATGGGAGGTGACATCACGGTGGAAAGTGCTCCGGGCAGCGGCAGCACGTTCACCTTCACGGCGTCGTTCGAACGCGCCTCCTTCGACGGTGCCGCTGACGACCGCAAACTGGCGCGTCAGCCGCAGAAGCCCGTGACCCCGGCGCGCATCCTCGTCGCCGAGGACCATCCCATGAACCTCATGTTCATCGAGAAGCTTCTTGCCAAGCAGGGCTACGAGGTACACACCGTCACCGATGGCACCGAAGTGCTGCCCGCGTTGCAACGCGAGCGGTTCGACCTTGTACTCATGGACATCGCCATGCCGGTCATGGACGGTATCGAAGCTACCCGTAGTGTGCGTCAGGCCGGGAACATGATCACGGACAAGAACGTGCCCATCATCGCCATGACAGCCCATGCCATGAAAGGCGACCGTGAACAGTTCCTTGCCGCAGGCATGGACGACTACATCGGCAAGCCCATCAATTCAGACAATCTCTGCAACATGCTGCTGAAGCACCTGCAGCGTGCGCGCAGGGCGGCGGAGTGCGCTTCGGCGTCATCTCCGGCTTGACCGGGAGCGCGCCAGAGGGCATAACGCCCCGGACATGCCCCTGTGGGGGCAGATGCGGAAGGGTGGCAGAGTCCGGTTTATTGCGGCGGTCTTGAAAACCGTTGTGGGGGGAACCCCACCGGGGGTTCGAATCCCTCCCCTTCCGCCAGAACGATGTTTACAGAGTGCCCGCAAGTGCCAAAAAGCGCTTGCGGGCCTTATGTTTATGCATGTTTCGAGTGGCGGGGAGTGACAGCGAGTGACAGCAAATCGCGCTGACAGCCGGGGCAACTGGGGGGCAACTTTGGGGGCAACGAAGCGCAGCTTGCAGGCCGTGCCCCATCTTCCGCAAGTCATCGTTCTGCCATCGTAACGAAGCGAACCCGCAACTGCCTCGACAATTGCGGGTTCCTTTCTGATTCCGGTGCCAGCCTACTGCTGCCCCACCTGCACCATCTCCCGGATGACCTCGCGCAGTTCCTGTGCAAGGCGGCTCAGTTCCGTGACCGCTTCGGCGGACTGCGCCATGGCCTGTGCCGTCTCGGAGGCGATGGCACTTATCTCGTCACTGGCCCTGTTGATCTCTTCGCTGGCGGCGGACTGCTGTTCGGCCGCTGTGGCGATGTTCCGAACCTGGTCGGCAGTCGTCTCGACGATGCTGACGATGGTGCCGAGCGCCTTGCCCGCCTCTCCGGCAAGCCGCGTACTCTCGCCCACTGCCTCGGCCGCCTTGTCCATCTCCTGAATGTTTCCCCGTGCGCCGGACTGGATGGCGTGTACGGCCTCGCCCACCTCCCGGGTGGCGTTCATGGTCTTTTCGGCAAGCTTGCGCACCTCGTCTGCGACAACGGCGAACCCTCGTCCCGCCTCGCCCGCACGGGCCGCTTCGATGGCGGCGTTGAGGGCCAGCAGGTTCGTCTGGTCGGCGATGTCGTTGATGACCACCATCACCTGACCGATGGCGTCGGCTTGCACGCCAAGGGTCTCAAGACTGTGCTTGAGGGTCTCGGAGCGTTCTCGCACCGTGCCGATGGCATCGACGACCCGCTGCACCACCTCTTCACCGGAACGCGCCTGCCTGATGGCGGTGTCTGCCTGTTCCGCCGCAAGTGAGGCGTTGCGCGCCACCTCCATGGTCGTGGCGTTCATCTCCTCGATGGCGGTGGCACTCTCCGTGGTGCGTTCGCGCTGGATGTCGGACCCTCGCGCCGACTCTTCGACCTGCGAGGCTATCTCCGTCGCGGCCGATGACACCTGCTGCGAGATGGAGTCCGCGTGGTCAGCGGCCTTGGAGATGGCTTCGTTGGTGCGGCGTATGGCCTCCTCCTGCCGCTTGAGGTCGGTGAGGTCGAGGAAGAGGACGATGGCGCCGATGGCGTTGCCGTCGCGGTCATGGAGAGGGGCTGCCGTCAGCCGTGCCGTGCGCAGGTCTCCCTTCTTGGTCCGCAGGTTCTCTTCGGTCTGCGTCTCCTTGCCGTGCGAGATGGCGAGGGCAGAGCATGTCGGGCATTCATCTCCGAAAAGCTCTTCGGCCTTGCGTCCCTTCGACCAGTATTCGACCGGCCTGGGTTCGGCCATGTAGGTGATGAGATGGTCGTTGACGAAGGTGATGTCACCCTGCCTGTCGGTGGTCACCACGGGAATGGGAATGGCCCGCAGCACCCCTGTGGCGAAGCCGAGGCGTTCTTTCAGTTCTGTCACCATGCGGCGGATGGCTTCGGCGAGTTCGAGGAGTTCCCCCCTGAAGTCCCCGGCGAGTTGTGCGTCGAGGTCACCGCTGGCGATGTTGGCGGCAAAGTCGCGGATGGACGCCACGGGTCGCGTGACCGAACGCGCCACCAGCCACGCCACCCCGAGCATGACAAGGGCCACAAGCAACGCCCCGCCCGAGAGGGCAAGGTTCAGGGTACGCACCGGCTGGTGGACTTCGGCTTCATCGATTTCGGCGATGAGTGCCCAAGTCGTGTCACCGACCTTGAGCGGCGCGTAGACCGAAAGCACAGGGTTGCCGTTGTAGTCGTTGATGATGCGCGCGCCCGACGTGCCCGTCAGCGCGTCGCGGCTGGCTTCGGTGTCGACGCCGTTGCGTTCCACCGTTCCCGCGAACGAGGCGTTGACGGTGCGTCCCTTGGAATCGAGGAAAGAATCTGACCTCATGCGCTTGTCGGGGCCGACGAGGTAGGTCTCTCCGGATGTGCCCATGCCGGAACGTTCCTGCATGATGGCGTTGATTTGCTCGTTGGAAATCTGGAGGACGACGACGCCTGCGACCGTCCCGTCGAAGGTGACAGGGGCTCCGGCGAACATGGCGGGAGCCCCCTGGGAGGGCTCGTAGGGCTTCATGTCCGACATGGCGGGCTGACCGGTCTGCATCACTCGTCGCCATACGTCGCGCAAGGGAGTGTCGATGCTTCCGGCTGCGGACGCGAAGTCGTTCTCCTTGGCCACGGAATAGACCACGTCACCCTTGGTGGCATCCAGCAGCAGCAGGTCGTAGAAGCCTGTGGTCGATACGAAGTCGGCAAAGCCCTTGTGCAGCCTGTCATGTACGGCTTTGTACACTGGCGGGGCATCGAACCTGCCGTTGGCGTATCCCTTGAAACCGCCCCCCACACCGCCCGCGGCATTGAATGCCGTCGCAAGGTCTCGAAACGCAGGGCCCAGCCAGGGCGAACGGGCAGCGGTCAGGACGAACTGCTGACGTTCTTCGAAGAAGAGTCGCATCTGGTTGCCCTTGATGGTGCGGATGGCCGTGAGGCTGTCGTAGGCTTGCCGCATCAGCGCATCACTGCTCAATGTGGCGGCCCACAGACCGATGACGATGACGGGCGCGAGGCCAGCCAGCAGGAACAGGACGAGAAGCCTGTTACGCATGGAATCGAGAAGGTGCATGACATACCTCCGGCGTCGGGGCGCATACAGGTGAGGATACTCCAGCCCGGAAAGCGGTGGACATGATATTGTTGTACAATCATTTCATGACACTTCGGCAACATAGGGGCCGGATGGGGCGCGTGGCGCACGGGGTGGTGTTCCGGAGGGGTTTTGGCGTAAGGTGGCGGACAGGAATGGCGAGGTCGCGCGACCTGCCCGCTCTTCATCAATCGAAGGAGCCTACCAAGCGGAGAAGACCATGACCGGACGCATACGTGAAGGCGGCCTCGCTGTGGCCGAACCCCTGCACCGTTGTATCGAACGCGAGATTCTGCCGGGCACCGGCATCTCCCCCTCCATCTTCTGGGCGGGGCTGGAAGAGCTTGTCGGCACCCTCGGCCCCCGTAACCGCGAATTGCTGGCCCGACGGGACAACATGCAGGCGGCGATAGACGCATGGCACAAGGAGCATCAGGGGCGGCCGCACGATGCCGCAGCCTACAGGCGTTTTCTCGAAGACATCCGTTATCTGCTTCCCGCACCGCAGGACCTCGCGGTTGAAACGCAGGGGGTCGACCCCGAAGTGGCGACCATCGCCGGGCCGCAACTTGTCGTGCCCGTGACCAACCCCCGCTATGCCCTCAATGCCGTCAACGCCCGCTGGGGCAGCCTCTACGACGCCCTGTACGGCAGCGACGTGATTGCCGACAGCGACGGGGCTGCACGTGGCGCTGCCTACAATCCCCTGCGGGGCGAGAAGGTGGTGGCGTATGCCGCCGCGTTCCTTGACAGGACATTCCCGTTGGCCGGGGCGAGGCATGCCGACGTGGTGCGCTACGAGTTGACCGGGCCACCGGTGGGTCGCAAGCTGTCGGCCCTTTGTGCCGACGGTACGGTGACGGGCCTGCTGCATCCTGATGCGTTCGCCGGCTATACGGGGGGAGAGCGCCCGACGACGGTGCTGCTGCGCAACAACGGGCTGCATGTCGAATTGCAGTTCGACCGCAGGCACCCGGTGGGGGCTGCCCACCCTGCGGGACTCAAGGATGTGGTGCTCGAGTCGGCGGTGACCACCATCCTCGATTGCGAGGATTCCGTGGCCACCGTCGATGCCGAAGACAAGGCCCTCGCCTATCGCAATCTGCTTGGACTGTTCCGGGGCGACCTTGAGACCTCGTTCGACAAGGGCGGGCGCAGCGTCTTCAGGCGTCTGGCAGCAGACAGGACGTACACCGCACCGGGCGGGGCAGCGTATGCCCTGCCGGGGCGCAGCCTGATGCTGGTGCGTAACGTGGGGCTGCTCATGACCACCGACGCCGTGCTCGACGCGGCAGGGCAGGAGATTCCTGAAGGCATCCTAGACGGGCTCGTCACCGCCTGCATCGGGCTGCACGACCTGCGCGGTGCGGGGCGTCATCGCAACAGCGGAGCCGGCAGCGTGTACATCGTCAAACCCAAGCTGCATGGCCCCGAAGAGGTGGCGTTCGTCTGCGAGCAGTTCAGACGCATCGAAGACATCCTCGGCATGGCGCGCAATACCCTCAAGATGGGGGTGATGGACGAGGAACGGCGAACCACGCTCAATCTTGCGGAGTGCATACGGGTGGCTTCGCAGCGTATCATCTTCATCAATACTGGCTTCCTCGACCGTACGGGCGACGAGATACACACCTGCATGGAGGCGGGGCCCGTCGTGCGCAAGAACGACATGAAGGCCCAGCGCTGGATGCTCGCCTATGAGGACTGGAACGTGGACACCGGGCTTGCCGCCGGTTTCGGCGGAAAGGCCCAGATAGGCAAGGGCATGTGGCCCAAGCCCGACAGGCTGGCGGAGATGGTCGCCACCAAGGGGGCGCACCCGCGTGCCGGGGCCAACTGCGCGTGGGTTCCCTCTCCAACGGCGGCGACACTGCACGCCCTGCACTACCATGAGGTGGATGTCTTCGCGCGTCAGCGCGAACTTGCCGGATGTCACCGGGCGTCGCTGGACGACCTTTTGGCATTGCCGCTCATGGGTGAGGCGCGTCCCTCGCCCGCTGAAGTGCGCGAAGAACTGGAGAACAACGCCCAGAGCATCCTCGGCTACGTGGTACGGTGGGTCGAGATGGGGATAGGCTGCTCGAAAGTGCCCGATATCCATGACGTGGGTCTCATGGAAGACAGGGCCACCCTGCGTATCTCCAGCCAGCACATCGCCAACTGGTTGCGCCATGGCATCTGCACGGAGGACGAGGTGCGTGACGTCATGCTACGGATGGCGACCGTGGTCGACAGGCAGAACAAGGATGAACCGGGCTACCGGCCCATGTCTGCCGACCCCGGTTCCAGCGTGGCGTTCAGGGCGGCATGCGACCTCGTGTTCGAGGGGGCGCGCCAGCCCAACGGATATACCGAACCCATCCTCCATGCCCGCAGGCGCGAGGTGAAGGCGCGTAGTCTCACCCGGTAGCGACGTGCGGAAGGCCTCAAGGCGTGATGCTGGCGGGGGGCTTCTCCTGTGAGGTCGCGCGTCCCCGTGTTGCATTCGCGCAGGCGCCAGCACGATGACAGCCGGTCTTCTGCCCGGTGTGCACCAAGATGCGACGCATGTTCCATGAAGGGCGGACTCTCGTTCTGGCGAGAGTCCGCCTTCAGGTCGCTGATAAGGCAGGCAGACAGCGTGAAGCTGGAACTCGTGATCGTGGCTGCTGCAAATGAGTCTGCTCGTATCTCTTGTTCCGGCGTACAGGTGCAGGACATTGCGCAACCCCCGCACGGCGTTTTTCTTTCGTGCGCTGATGCGGGTACTCGCTGCATCGGAAGCGTGTCTTGTTGTCGCCAGTAGCCCTGTGATAGGCTGGCGTTCCTGATGTGGCGCATGTTCGCCTGTGTGCATCTCACATTGGAGCTGCCCAAGGGTGCGGCGAGCAAAATCTTCAGTGTTGCATCTTTTCGGGAATGTTCGTGCATGAATACGACACAGACGAGGTCTGTCACCGTTGACCGTGGTGCAGCTATGAGGCTATCTGGACTTCTCTGGTGGAGTTGCATGTCTCGCTGGATGGTTCCGTAATCTGGGGGCGCTATGACTGTTTTCCGAAACGTTGTCTTGAGCACGTTTTTCTTGGTCTTTTCATGTGCGTATGCCGATGCCGCCCGCTATGTGGGCACGGCAGCGTGCAAGGACTGCCATGAAGGCGAGTACGAGCGTTTCGTCAAGCATTCCAAGAAGGCCGGTTCGTGGCACAGTGTGGAACGCATGGCCTCCAAGCTGACGGCGGAGGAACTTGCCGGGTGTTATGCCTGCCATACGACAGGCTACGGCAAGGGCGGTTTCGTCAACCATGAGGCCACGCCGCACCTTGCCGATGTGGGATGTGAGTCCTGTCATGGGCCGGGGGGCGACCACGTGGCAAACGGCGATGCCGCATCCATCGGCAAGCCCGACATGAAGACCTGCGAAGGGTGCCATGATGCAAGCCGCGTCCGGTCGTTCGGCTACAAGCCCCTGTTGCATAGCGGGGCGCATTGATGTGACGGCCCGGGGGCTGGCGCGGTAGGCCGGGCGGCGTTGGACTTCCGGCGGCAAATGCCGTATGGGGTCTGATTCTCCACCCGCTGCGACCCCAGCGCGGGCCGCTCCGGGCGTTTCTGCGCCCGCATCACACACCTTCAGGAGGCGCGCCGCCGCATGGCGGCACACGAGGCTATGCCCAGGCAGGAACACATCCGCAATTTCAGTATCATCGCGCACATCGACCACGGCAAGTCCACACTTGCCGACCGTATCCTCGAAGTCACCGGTCTCGTCAGCGACCGTGAGAAGCGCGATCAGTACCTCGACCGTATGGACCTTGAACGTGAGCGCGGCATCACCATCAAGGCCCAGACCGTGCGCATTCCGTTCACTTCGAAGACGGGGCGCAAGTACATCCTCAATCTCATCGACACGCCCGGTCACGTCGACTTCAACTATGAAGTGTCGCGTTCCCTTGCTGCATGCGACGGTGCGTTGCTCGTCGTCGACGCGTCGCAGGGCGTAGAGGCCCAGACGCTGGCGAACGTCTACCTCGCCCTCGACCACGACCACGACATCATCCCCGTGCTCAACAAGATAGACCTGCCCAGTTCCGATGTGGACAGGGTGAAGGCCGAAATCGAGGAGAGCATAGGCCTCGACTGCACCGATGCCATCGCCGTCAGCGCCAAGACGGGCATGAACGTCGACAAGGTGCTGGAAGCCATCGTCGAGCGCCTTCCCGCGCCGGAGGGCAACCTCAATGCGCCGCTCAAGGCTCTCATCTTCGACTCGTGGTATGACTCGTATCAGGGCGTTGTGGTGCTCTTCCGCGTCATGGACGGTGTGCTGCGCAAGGGCGACCGCGTTCGCATGTTCGCCACCGAGAAGAGTTACGAGGTGATTCGCCTCGGCGTGTTCTCGCCTGACATCGTCGACGTGGCCGAACTCGGCGCGGGCGAGGTGGGCTTTCTGTGCGCCAACATCAAGGAACTGGGCGACGCGAAGGTGGGTGACACCATCACCCACGCCGACAGGCCCGCCTCGGAGCCTGTGCCGGGCTTCAAAGAGGTACAGCCCATGGTCTTCTGCGGCCTGTACCCCACCGATGCCGCAGAGTATGAGCCGCTGAAGGCCTCGCTGGAGAAGCTGCAACTCAACGACGCCGCCTTCTCCTATGAGCCGGAGACGTCGCAGGCCCTCGGCTTCGGCTTCCGGTGCGGCTTCCTCGGTCTCTTGCACATGGAGATCATTCAGGAGCGGCTCGAGCGCGAGTTCCAGGTCGACCTCATCGCCACCGCCCCCTCGGTCATCTACAAGGTCGAGACCGTGGACGGCAAGACGCAGGATATCGACAACCCCTCCAAGCTGCCCGACCCCACGCGCATCACGTCGCTCTACGAGCCGTATGTCCGCATGGACATCCACGTACCCAACGAGTTCGTGGGCAACGTGCTCAAGCTGTGCGAAGAGAAGCGCGGCATCCAGAAGAACATGGGCTACATCGCGGCCAACCGCGTGGTGATAACCTATGAGTTGCCGTTCGCCGAGATCGTGTTCGACTTCTTCGACAGGCTGAAGTCGGGCACCAAGGGCTATGCCTCGATGGACTACGAGCCCGTCGACTACCGCGAGTCCAGTCTCGTCCGTCTCGACATCCTCATCAACGGAGAGGCGGTGGACGCCCTCGCGGTCATCGTGCACCGCGACAAGGCGTATCACTATGGCCGTGCGCTGGCCCTCAAGCTGAAACGCACCATCCCCCGTCAGCTTTTCGAGGTGGCCATCCAGGCGGCCATCGGGCAGAAGGTCATCGCCCGCGAGACCATCTCCGCCATGCGCAAGAACGTGACCGCCAAGTGCTACGGCGGCGACATCACGCGTAAGCGCAAGCTGCTCGAAAAGCAGAAGGAAGGGAAGCGCCGCATGAAGCGCATGGGTAACGTCGAACTGCCGCAGGAGGCATTCCTCGCGGCGTTGCAGGTGGGCGACGAATAACGCCCGCCACCGCCGCACGCAGAGTGCGGTTTCGGAGGCATCCTCAATGGCTCAGAAGAATCTGCTGCTGGAATACATCGAAGCGTTGCTTGTCGCCTTCGTCCTCGCCATGTTCATCCGTACCTTCGTGGTACAGGCGTACAAGATACCTTCGGGTTCCATGCTTGAGACGCTCCAGATAGGCGACCATCTGCTGGTGAACAAGTTCCTGTACGGCGTGAAGATACCCTTCACCCACGAGTACATGATCAAGGGCAAGGACCCCAAGCGCGGCGACATCATCGTCTTCGAATATCCCAACAATCCGTCCATCGACTACATCAAACGTATCGTGGGCGTTCCCGGCGATGTCATCGAGGTGCGCGACAAGCAGTTGTACCGCAACGGCGAGAAGGTCGAGGAGTCGTACATCCGTCACTCCGAAGGCGATGTGGTGCAGCCGGGCGTACGCGACAACTACGGCCCGGTGACGGTGCCCGAGGGCAAGTACTTCGCCATGGGCGACAACCGCGACGATTCGCAGGACTCGCGCTTCTGGGGATTCGTCGACCGTACCGCCATCCACGGCAGGGCATGGATCATCTACTGGTCGTGGGAAGGTCTCGGCAACGTGCGCTGGGAGCGTGTCGGCAACGTGCTGCACTAGCGGCGACAGTCAATATGCTGAAAAGGGAGGCGGTAACGCCTCCCTTTCTCATTGATGGAGTCCGATAGCATAAGGGGAACGGCTGGTGTTGCCGTATTGCGTATCTAGCCCCCTCGCCCGGAGGAGGGCGGTCTATGAAACCAATTGGGTATCTTCCCCTGCGTGCCATATCGCAGGTCAATTGCCACCATGGATGATGGTGTGATTGCGCGGTTGCCTCTCTTCACTCTCAAAGGGCGACCATCGTCGAAGAAATGTATGCCTCCCGGGTGCAGAGGACGCAACCCTTGCGCCACATGCACGGGGCAAGGAGCAACCTCCTTGTGTGGCGCGGGGTAGGACCCCATTCACGAAGCAGGCTCAGGGACAGGTCCCCTGAGCCTGTTGTCGCTACATGACGGTGCATTGACAGGCGGAGGTGTTTGGATCGCGTGACGCCGCGATTCTGGTCAGAGATATCCTAGATGACCGGGAACCAGGGTGGCCAACTGCGGCACGAAGACCACCAGCAACATGGCGATGGTCATGGCAAGCACGAACCAGAGCACCCATGGCACGGTCTCCTCTATGCCGATGTCCGCGATGCGGGTCGTGACCATGAGATTCAGCGCCAGGGGCGGCGTGAACTGGCCAATGGCCAGACACATGGTCATGATCACCCCGAACCACACGGCGTTCCAGCCGAAATGGGTCATCACCGGCAGCAGAATCGGTATGAAGATGAACAGGATGGACACGCCGTCAAGGAACATTCCGGCGATGATCAGCACCAGAACCACGGCCAGAAGCGTCATCGTCTCGCTGGTCGAGATGCCGATGAGCGCATTGCCCATGGCCTCGAAGGCGCCCAGCGTGCTGCCTGCCCACGCGAAGACCGAGGACAGCGCGATGATCATCATCACCACGGCCGAAACTTCTGCCGACTCCACAAGCAGTTCGTAGATGCCACGCAGGGTCAGCGTGCGGTACACGAAGAAGCCCACGAACAGCCCGTAGAACACGGCGGCCACGGCGGCCTCGGTCGGCGTGAAGTAGCCGGACCGGATGCCGCCGAGGATGATGACTGGCGCGAGAAGCCCCCAGATGGCTTCCTTGAAGGCGATGAGGATGCTTCCGCAGGACGCGTCGTCGCCAACGAGGCCGAAGCCGTGCCGCACGGACAGGGCCCACGCCGGGATGATGAGAGCTATGCCCGCCAGAAAGCCCGGGATGAGGCCCGCCGCGAACAGGGCCGGTACGGACGCCTGCGGCACGAGCACGCTGTAGAGGATGAAGGCGATTGACGGCGGGATGAGGATGGCCGTCGACCCCGCGGCGGCGATGAGGCCAGCGGAGAATGCCTTGGGGTATCCCGCGGCCGCCATGCCCGGTATCATGACCATGGCCACGGCCGCAGCGTCGGCGGGTCCGGAGCCGGAAATGCCGCCCAGAACCATGCAGACCATGATGGACGCGATGGCCAGACCCCCGCGCAGCGGACCCACGAGAGCGACGGTGAAATTGACGAGCCGCAGGGCCACGCCGGATCGCTCGAACACCATGCCGGCGAAGATGAACATCGGAATGGCCAGCAGGGGATACTTGGCCACGCCCGTGTATACGCTGATGGGCACGGACAGCAGGCCGAGCTTGGCTGCGGCGATGGCCACCGTGGCGGATAGACCCATGGCCGTGGCCAGAGGCACGCCGATGAACATCATGACTGCGAACAGTCCGAAAAGGAGGATGGTCATGCCTTGCCCCTGCGCTGGAAAAGCATCAGGACAAGGCGCAGCACGATGACGGCGGCGGCCAGCGGAAGCCAGCCGCTGTACCACCATTGCGGCACGCCGAGGGCCGGAGATGTCACTTCGAAGGAGTAGTCGTCCCAGGCGACCAGGGCCGCGAGCCACGTCAGCATGCCGAACATGGCGACGTTGCACATCCATGCCAGAGCGTTGCAGACCTTGCGGCCTGTGTCGGGAAGGGAGTTCACGAACAGCGTGATGCGCACGTGGCGGCCTTCGGCAAAGGCGGACACGGCACCGACCAGAGTCAGGACCATGAGCAGAAAGACCGAGACCTCTTCGGTCATGGCGAATGAGACGTTGGTGCAGTAGCGCATGACGACGTTGGCACCCGTGATGAGCGTCAGCGCGGCCATGACCAGCGCGGCCAGCGCACGCTCGATGCGGGCGGGCTGTTTCTTGGTGGGTTCCATGGAAGTTCCTTGGCGTCGGCGAGAGACGGCGGGACGACCCGCCGTCACGGAAGCGGCCCGCCGCCGGGGCGGGCCGCGGGATTCCTAACGGGATGCGGCGATGGCGTCCTCGGCCTTCTTCACCAGATCCTTTCCGACCACTTCCGCCCATTTGTCGAAGACGGGGCGGGTGGCTTTCTGAAACGGCTTGCGCTGCTCGTCCGTAAGGCGGGTGACGGTCACGCCGTTCTTTTCAATCTCCTTGAGCAGGGAGTCGTCCTCAGGGGTGATGCCCTTGCGCGCGTCGATCAGGTTCTCGGCAGCCGTTTGCTTGGCCGCTTCAGCCACGATGGCCCGGTCGGCCTCGCTCCATTCTTCCCATACCTTCTTGCTGACCACATAGAACAGCGGGTCGGCCATGTAGCCCCAAAGGGTCAGGTACTTCTGCTCGACGGTGTGCAGCTTGGCGGCATTGAACACGGACAGGGGGTTCTCCTGACCGTCGACGGCCTTGGTAGCCAGGGCCGGTTGTGCGTCGGCCCAGCTCATCTGGGTCGGGTTGGCGCCCAGTGCGGTGAAACCGTCGATGAAGATGGGAGAGCCGACAACGCGGATCTTGAGACCCTTCAGGTCAGCCGGGGACGTGACGTTCACCTTGGAGTTGGAAAGTTCGCGGAAGCCGTTTTCGCCAATGGCCAGCGGTACCACTCCCTGCTTGTCGAGGATGGCGAAGATGTCTGCGGCCACGGGGCCTGTGGTCAGGGCGTCAAAGGCCTTCTCGTCGGGCATGAGGAAGGGCAGGGAGAACAGGTTGAGCTGCTTGACCTGAGGCGACCAGTTGATGGACGAGCCAACGGCCATGTCTATCACTCCCTGGCGGATGGCGGTGAACTCCTTGGTCTGGTCGCCGCCGACAAGACTTGTGCCGGGATATACCTTGATGTTGATCCGGCCTTCGGTCTTTTCGCGGACCAGATTGGCCCAGCGCTCGGCCGCGCGGCCCCACGGAAAGGCTGGTCCGAGAACCGTGGAAAGGCGATATTCCGGTTTGTACTCAGCAGCGTTCACCGTGAGCGAGGTGAACACCAGACACAACGCGAGCAGGACAACGAATCTCTTCATGCGCAATTCCCCTATGATGCTGTCGTTGATTTGCAAAAGCCCCCATGTTCACCAGACATCGGCTCTTGTACGGCCGGATGCCGCGATGCTCCGTCCTGCATCTGCTGTCCTGTTGGAAAGCGCACACAGTGCCACATGGCACATAGAGAAGGCTTCACGCCATTGTAATGGCGCTCCACCGGCAATCGTTACCTGACGGTAGGTTCGTCAGGTGAAAAGGATGACGTCAAGTCATGGTAAAGCGGTACGCGATGGTCGTGGTGGGCTCTTCAGAAAGAAGAAATACCATATCAAATGTGGGGCATACCACCGAACCGCAACTTCTGGGGGAATCTTTCATGCTCAGGAAGAACCCTATCGTATCGGCATCTGAACTTAAAGCGCTTCTTGACGGCGATGAGGATGTTTTTAGGGGAATCGTCCCCGGTGGCGTCCCGCAATACTGGAAGCCGTGTTGGAAACAGCGCTTGGCGCAGCCAGGAGTGAGCGCATAGAAGGCCACCCGGCCTGTCGCAGTGGCTTGGATGGGCGCGCCCCTATCACCTCGTCGACAATCAAGAACCTCTCGAGTCCCGCAGGGCCGCTTGGGGTGTCTCTTCACCCAAGTCTCTGCACACTGCCGGAAAATAGCTGCATACGGGCTGTCGCGCATCGTGGGGACATGATGCGCGACATTGTCGTGTAGTTGCTCTTGGTGCCATTTGGTGGTGGGCACAACGCCTTGTGCATGGATTCTGAAGAGCGACCCGTGAAAGGGACCTCTACCCGGCCCGTTTGTGACAGGGTACCCCGGAAGGCCCGGAATAGCCTTGTCTCGTTACAGTATAGTATTCCGCTGGTATTGCTGTTTTCACTGCCGCGGACGTGCACCGTTCCCGTCGCGTTGCGGGTGCGGGCACTTTGCTATATCGAAAGACGTTTCCGATACTGTTTGGTTAACGTCGACGGGGGGATGTGACGCATCCTCCGGCAGGGGGCGTGATGATAGCTAGAGTGGCTTGCGCAGCCCTTCAGGGGGTGGACGCCACACGGGTAGACCTTGAGGTGGACTTCGCACGGCAGGGGATGCCAGCCTTCACGCTGGTCGGTCTTGCAGAGGGGGCCGTGCGCGAGGCGCGTGAACGCGTCATGGCGGCATTGCGTGCCGTCGGGCTGCGGTTGCCGCCAGCGCGCATCACCGTCAATCTCGCCCCGGCAGACCG
>Ga0302246_1001375_pt1 | contig 17389 bp, 13 predicted proteins | sample AAG_UR_Trp_MG_FD_193533 | JGI IMG/M metagenome (GOLD analysis project Ga0302246, IMG submission 193533) | Enriched activated sludge microbial communities from anaerobic digester in WTTP, New Holstein, Wisconsin, United States - AAG_UR_Trp | ecosystem: Engineered > Bioreactor > Anaerobic >...
ACCCAGTTCAGCGTGCATCTGGTACCCGCCCCGGGCCAGAATGAGTTTGGAAACGTCACTGTTGGGATCGTTCAGGTCTCCGAACTTCAGTGCTTCCGTAGGGCACGTTTTCACGCAGGCCGGCTTCAGACCGGACGTCACCCGGTCGATGCAGAAATCACACTTCGCGGCGGTTCCCTTCTTGGATGCGTTATCCCAGTACTTCTCGATCGGTATAAATCCTTTCGGATAATAGGGCTCCACCTTCTCAATAAACGATATCGCCTCATAGGGGCAAGCCATCCGGCATACCCGGGCCCCATAACATTTGCTGTTGTCGTACATCACCACCCCGTCGTCCCGCTTGTAAAACACGCCGGAGGGACAGTTTCTCACGCATGGCGGATCGTCGCAGTGCATGCAATTCGTCGGTATGTAACTGCGCTTTACATGGGGATATTTACCGGTCACCTTTTCAAATACCTTGCGGTAAAAGATGCCCGGAGGCGTCCCATTTTTCATCTTGCATGCCATGCTACAGGATTGGCACCCGATACAGCGTTTCAAATCAATGGTCATTCCATATCTGATCACGGTTTACCTCCTATGCCTTGTATATTTTTACTCTGATGGCCGAGTCCAGAGAATCGTTCATCTTGTCAATGTTGTCCAGCCGTTGTGAAAAGAGATTACACCAATTCGGGGCGACCTTTCTGCCGACCGGCTCGCCGTGGGTCAAGCGGCCGCCGGTGCCCATCATTCCCACACATTCAGGATGAATGCCCTCCGTTACGGAGGCCCTGCCGTTCACCCGGTAACCGAATTCCGACTCGACCCAGATCTCGTCTCCGTCATGGATACCCTTTTTCCTGGCCAGGTCCGGATGGACCATCACACCATATAGCCAGGGGTAAGTATGACCGATTTCCACAGTGAGGGGATTGACCATTGTATGCGTAAAGGTATGGCAAGCCGCCTTATAGTTCACAACATGGAGATCGTAATCTCCGACGGGCTCAAACGAACGTCCCGGAGACCAGTCAAGCAGGGGCTTGTAATCGTCCGTATCCCATTCCCGCTCCAGTTCCGGACCGATTTCCTTTACGACGCGCCGAACCTCTTCGCCGGCCTTGATCCAGTATTCCATGTAAAGATTGTGCCGGCCCGGCGTGAAAGGCCCGGGATAGGCTTCGTCAATATCCTTCTTCTCCCTGAAAAACTGAGTGCCGCTTTTCTCGAAATAGTCAACTGATATGCCATGCCGATCTTTCAGCAAAACATCACCGTATTCCAGGTAGGTGTATTTTCTGTTCACATCCAATTGGTTCTCTTCCTTCAGCGAGTTCAGGATATTGAACCATTTATTGATATCGGGCGTGCATCCGACTTTATCGAATATATCCAGCAGGATATCCACCCAGTGCTTGATCTCCGGATAGGGCGGCTGGATCATGGGGCGACGGAAAGTCCAATACCAGTCTGTTTGCCCTACCGCTTCGAACTTGAAGGGCACATTGGCCAACGGATCGTATCTTTCCGTCCAGTGGGCGTTCGGCAGTACCACATCACACATTTCGGTTCCTTCGTTGATTTCCGTGGCAATGCCCATGATGAAGGGGATTTTCTTGAGCAGTTCGGCCATTTCGACCCCATTGATGTAGCCGCCGATGGGATTTCCGTGAACGATGATCATAAATTCAAGATCGTAATTCAGGCCGAACTTCTTGGGATCCGTCATGGCCATGGGGAAAAGATTACCGCTATACGGGCTGCACGGGAACAGATCAAGAAGATCATACGTCATGGGTTTGGCAACCGGCCTGGCGGGATAGGAGTCAAACGCCCCGAAATGGAAGTAAGTGAGATTGTTGGACAGGTTGATGCCGTCCTCATCCATCGTCACCCCCCAGCGCTTCTTGTAACTCGTGGATATTCCCAGGCATCCTCCGGGAACATTGACACCCCCTATCAGCATGTTGATCATCTCGATCGCAAAAATCGAATGCATTGAACGCCGGTGATTCGCTGTTCCCTTGCCGGTCAGAATAGTCGCCGGACGATAGGGGAGTTCCACCCCTTCCAGGGTAATCGTGCTGCCGATCCGTGCCGCTTCACCGAACTCCTTTGCGATACGTCGAATCGTATCCGCCGGGATCGTCGTCACCCGGGATGCCTCCTCGACGGTGTATTTCTTGACGTGGTTGCTCATGAGCTCGAAGGAAGGACGGCATTTGACACCATTCACCTCGTACTCACCGGCCAGGGAAAGATTGGGCGATCCTTCGTTGAAGGGTACAGCCTTGTTCTTGTCGAGATCCCAGACCATGGGTTTGTTCGTTTCCTTGTCCCGTACATAGTGCTGATCGGGACCGATCAGGTACGGACCATTGGTCTTCTTTTTAATAAATTCCCTGTCAATCAGACCGTATTCGTTGATGAGCAGATTCTGGAAACACAGCCCCAGAATTCCATCCGTTCCCGGCTTGATGGGAATCCACTCGTCCGCCAGTCCGGCACATGGCGTACACACCGGATCAATCACGACGACCTTGCATCCCCTTGCCCTTGCATCCGCCAGTTTCTTCGCCGAAGATACGGGGAGGGCATCGACAATGTGTCCCGATTGCGTACCCCAGAGGAGCAGGTAGTTGCATTTTTCGTAATCGGCCTCCCGGAAGAAGCTCAACTGCCACTGATAGCAGGTGGCGTGATAAAAACCGCACCAGGATGCGCCGCCCACCCAGATATTACCTCCAAAACCCAGCCCCAGAGGACCCGTCATGAAGACAGGGGGGTAATCGAATGTTTCAAGCATCAATTTCAGCGGGAGTTCGCTTCTTATTTTCTTTAATCGCGGAATAATCATCTCGTAAGCCTGATCCCAGGAGATTTCTTTCCACTTCGGATCAACACCGACCCCTTTTTCAGGATTGGTCCGCATCATCGGTTTGAGAACACGATTGGGATTGGCCGGGACAAAGGGCGCCGACTGGCTTTTAACGCAGATCTTTCCATAACAGGGCGGGCAATCCGGGTCCCCTTCGACTCTCAGCAAGACATTGTCCTTCACATAGCCGATGATTCCCGAATCATTTCCCTGACACATATAGCATACTGATTTTACTTGCTTTATTCCAGTTTGATTGTCCAATTCAAGAGCTCCTTTCTCTTCTTCAATACGACCTATTATTAAAAGGGTACAATAATTCTTGCCGTGACCTTATCACCCTCGGCAGTGGCTTTGTTGTTGCTCTCGAAATAGGCCCTCAGGCTGAACACGATGCCGTTTTTGGACAGGTACCAGATAGCGGGGCCGATGGCGAATTTCTGTTCTTTTGAATTCGAGACATCATGGCCATCAATTTCGTCATCCGTAAACTGTTTGCCATAGTATCCGGCGGCACCCACCAGCAGGTTGGGGCTGATAAAGTCGACCGATTTCATGACCTCGTAGTTGAAATGCCACATCATTCCGGCTTTCAGATCACCCGTTTCACCTGTCGCGGGGTCAACAAGATAGTCATCATTCTTGAAATTATAGGTGAAATGCTGACGGGTTCCGATGCTGAAACCGTAGGGCAGCTGGAGAGTCAGCGCGACAAATGGCTCCAATGTCCAGTAATTCGCGCTCGGATTGAAGGTTTTGTTTTTATCGTAGCTGCCGATCGGGGCGAAGATATCGAAGTCGAAGAACCAGTGCAGCCGGCTGTTGGGACCAAACGGGACCATGCCGCCGATCCAGGGCCCGAAGCACAAATCACCCAGTACATCGTTGTTCTCTTTCAGGGGAGCATCCATATCCGTCGTGTAGTTGATGAACGGAATCAACGCCTGCCAGCCCCATGTCAGATTGCCGATTTTCGAGGGAGAGACATAGATGATCTGAGGGGTATAGACCAATACATCCAGTTTATTTTCCCCGGGTATTTTGTCTCCGTCGCCGTCAACGAGCTTGTTGGCAGAATAGTAAACCATGTAATTGCTCATATACACCCCCGGCGGCGGCAGCGCGGCGTCCATAATCGTCGTATTGCCCCAGTTCAGGGTGGGATTCTGATTAAATGCCTGAACGCTGCTCCCACTTAAAATGACGGTCAATGCAATAAAAATACTGACAAATAAGACCTGCTGCAACAAACGTAACCGCCTCCAGCTTTTCCCCCTTTTAATGGAAATCATAGCCCTTCCTCCTTAAAGTTTTTTAGTTTCTTCAATATTTTGTATTTTAGGTTCGCTTCATCCGGTCTGTGCTTCAGGAGCGCTTATTCAGCCTGATCCGGCGGCGGTGTGCCCGGGGGCATTGGAAGCGTCAAAGGCCACCTTAACCAGAACACGTTGTGAATGATTATCGTACCCAGACAAATGGTCAGGGTGTAGTAAAGGGTCAGGACGTTGACATCCAGGGGAATGTTCAAAGCCGCCATCTTCGCCGCAATCGGTGTTAAAGCGATCCGACTGACATATACCCAGATAAGGGCCAGAATGAGCTCCACGACAAAAGCCGCGACAGCCCTCTTCCCTCCCGTGAATTTGGTTACACCCAGGAAGTTCAAATGCCATGAATGGATGTATGACCAGAAGAGCAGAGAGGCCATCAGGGCGCAACTCGAGAATGTCGGGCTCATGCCCAGCGCCAGTGTTCCGGTCCAACTGACATAGGCGAGGATATGGGAAACGATGGTCTGGGCGATCGCCCCTCCGGGATGTCCGAGTTTCTGAAAAGGCGTTCCCTGAGTCGTAAAGGTCGGGTTAAGATATGTGTACCATACCATGGCCCAGTTCAGGTAACCTGTCAGCCACAGAATATTCACCGGACCCTTGGGATCCATGGGCGAATTTTCAAAAGGCGTTCCTCCAAAATTTGGGACAAAATTCCAAATGAGAAGGGTGATTCCCAAGTTAACAAAAAAAGCCAGAAACATGGTGGCCCATGGATGCATTTTCCCCCTAAAGGGCCAGCAATCCCAGTTGATCGTATAAAGCAGCGTCGCCCAGAACAAAACGGTTCCAAACCACGGATAAAGCGGGCTTATCGGCCATTTGGGGTATACGGACGTCATGAAAAAAATGAAAATGAATGTGAAGATCGCCAAAATGGCTGTCATTCCCAGTCCGGCCACGACCCGTGATTTGCCTGGTGCCCACCAGGTCCCCATCGGCGGAACCAGCGGCCAGCCTAATCCTGCGACCGCAAGGTGCACCAGTGGAATCAGGTAAAAGAGAAGCAGCGGGAAAAATTTCATCGCGATGAAATCAGGCGGCAACAGATAACAACCGAGCAACAAACCGGCTGCCAAGAAAACAAATACCTGAAGTACCCCGCCCATCCTGCCTTCGGGACCAATACCAATTTTACCTACATCAACGTTTTTGGCCATGTGACATCTCCCCTTTTAATGAATTTTTAAGATTTAACCCCTTCCTTTTGAACTCAGTTGACGTAGATTGCACAACCCATACCACGGTGCAAAAGTTTTATACCTATTCACAAATAACTGATAATACGCATATATTTATGGAAATATGACTTAAGAAGGGAACGAGGGACGCCGTCCTTGTCCAACATATTGGACGAAGCACAATATACTGTACTTTAGCCTTAATCGGCGCCCAGCGGATACAGTATGGCTTATTTTATTGGTTGAACCAGGAAGAGCTTGCGGTATGAAACTTCCGGAAACAGAATGCCGGGTCCTCCCTTTTTCCGGAATCCACCTGTCAGGTATGATCAGAGATGAAATGACGTACGTCTGAAACGATAAAAAAGCGATATCGCAATGAATATTTTTCTATCCGCCAAAGTCAGGATTGATCATTTCTATCTTGTCTCCATCCTGAATGAGGGTCGTAAAATAGTTCTTCGGAAAAACGAATTGATTATTACATTCCACAATGACTTGTAAATCGCCTTCGTTAAGCAAAACAAGCAATTGTCCAATGGAAGTATTGGAAGCTATCTTGGTCTTGAAACCATTTAAGATTATTTCTATGTTATCAGATGACATTGGTTCACACCTATTCTTCTTATACCCCGCACATCGAGCAATCCGGATTCTTCTCTATGGAAATCACCCTGAATTTCATATTTAATAGCGAAAAATGGAGCATCTTTCCCTTCAAGGGTTCGCCGACACCCAAAATCAATTTCAAGACCTCCATGGCCTGCATGGAAGCAATGACGCCGGGAACAGGCCCCAGAATACCAGCGCTTTTTTCACTGGGTGCCATCTTAGAGAAAACACATTCAAAACAGGGCGTTTCACCCGGGATAAAAGTCGTTATCATGCCGCTGAACTGATTTACGCCACCGTATACAAAAGGGATCTTTTTTTTCAACGACGCCATGTTAAGAACCTGTCTCGTCTGAAAGTTATCCGTAGCATCGACGATAAATGAACAATTTCCAAATATATCCATGACGTTATGGATGGTTATTCTTTCAGGAACGGTTGTGATTCGGCAGTATGGGTTCATTTCTCTTAGTTTTAAAGAAGCCGAATCCACTTTCCACTTATCTACATCACCTGTCCAGTGGAGAATTTGACGATTGAGATTCGTCAGTTCCACCCGATCCCCATCGACAAGGGTGATATGGCCAACGCCGGCCGCAACAAGGTAACTTGCGGAGATGGATCCCAGACCGCCGACACCTGCGATGATTACATGGGATTTTTTTAGTTTTTTCTGTCCTTCTTCACCAATATCGGGAATGATCAACTGCCGCTGATATCGTATTAATTCCTCTTCTGCGAACATGGCTGTTACTTTCCGGCTCCCAAACAAGCGTTTGAAATGACACGATTTGCAAGAACTCCCATCCCTACGGGTTACATATGAGATGGGAGTCCCCGGCAAAGCCTGAATTCAGAACCCTTGCATGTACTTCATTGCGGATTACTCTTTTCCTTTTTCGTTTTTCTCTTTCAGCGCCATGAACACTCTTTCCGCGGTGACAGGGAGCTCGTTGATCCGGACGCCGACCGCATTGTAAACAGCATTCACTATCGCCGGTATGGTGGGCAAAATGGCCCCTTCGCCTACTTCCTTCGCCCCATACGGACCGTTGGGTTCATCGCTCTCGACAATGATGGTATTGACATTCGGCATGTCGAGCATCGTCGGTATCCGATATTCGCCAAGAGTCGGATTCAACAATTTTCCCTTCTCGTCGAATTTGACCTCTTCAAAGAGGGTTTCACCCAAACCCATATAGACGGAACCCTGCATCTGGCCTTCGACATTCGTCCGGTTGATCGCAAAGCCGCAATCATGGGCATCCGTCAATTTGTCGACCGTGATCTGGCCGGTCTGCTCGTCCACCGTAACCTCCGCCACCACCGCAGAGCACGAATAGGCCGGAGAGGTCCCGACGGCTGCCCCCTTGAAGGTCCCGCCCAGCTCATCAGGCTTGTAAGCGCCGCCACCAACGATAACGCCTTTTTTCAAATAAACGATCCGCGCCGCTTCCCGGAAGGTCAGTCGGTCGCCCTCCGGCTGATCCACCCAGCCCCGGTGTTCCTTGATGTACTTCGTCCTTATTCCCGAGAAATCCGGGGTTCCGTTCTTGAAGACCATGTAGCTGTCCTTGATATCCATATCACCAGCCGGAATCTGGAACTCCGCGGCCAGCACATCAAGAATCTGCCTTTTGAGATCCTCGGCGGCTCTTTTCACGGCATGACCCGTCATCAGGGTCTGGCGGGATGAATAAGCCCCCAGGTCGATGCCGAAATCGGTATCGCCGGAATGTACATGGACATCTTCATACTTCAATCCCAGTGCCTCCGCCGCGATCAGGGTAAAGGTGGTATCCGAGCCCTGGCCGATTTCTGCCGATGCGGTGTACAGATCTACGGTGCCGCCATCTTCCGCGAGTTTCACCATGGCTGTGGCATGATAGGTTTCTGATCGGTAAATGGAATAGCCGGCACCGGAAACATAGAAGGCGGCCGCCATACCGATCCCCTTCCCCTTCGGTAATGTCCCCTTTTTACTTTTCCAGTCCGAGCCGTCCCGGACCGCTTCCAGGCATTCCCTCGCGCCGAGACTGCTCATATTGAAGTAATTGCAGGTGACATCGTCCTTCTCCATGATATTCTTCAGCCGCAGCTCGATCGGATCCATGCCGATGTCTTCCGCGATTTCATCGAGCAATTGCTCCATGCACGCGCGGGCCACAACGCTGCCATGCCCTCTCTGGGCACCCGATGTCGGCTTGTTGGTATAGAACCGATAGCCGTCGTACTTATAGTTGGGCAGCTTATAAGGAGCGGTCAACAGGGAACCGGCATAATAAACAGTGGCGATACCGAAACTGGAATAGGCACCGCCGTCAAGATAACACTTGTTCTGCACGGCCACCAGGGTCCCGTCTTTCTTGGCCCCCACTTTCAGTTCATGGAAAAACTGATGCCTGGCCCGGGAATGCATGAAAACTTCTTCCCGGGAGAAACACATCTTAACCGGCCGCCCGGTTCTCATGGAAAGCAGACAGCATATAAGTTCCATGCTGTTTGCCGATGCCTTGGGACCGAACCCGCCTCCAACGTAGGGCTTCACCACCCGCACCTTGCCCACGGGCATGTTAAGCACCATCGCCAGGGTCCGCTGCACATAATGCACGCTCTGCGTCGATGAGTACAGGGTCAGATTTCCATTGAGATCATAGTTGGCCAGGCAGGCCTGCGGTTCCAGGAAGGCGCCGTCCTGTTTCTTGTTGGAAAACGTCCCTTCCTTGACAATATCGCATTCGGCAAAAGCCTTTTCGATATCGCCAAATTCATTGTGGACTTCAGCGCTGATGTTGTTCGGATGGTCGTCGTGGATTGCGACACCCCCTTCTTTCATGGCATCGAACACATTCAGGTAACGGGGCAATTCCTCGTAGTCCACCCTGATCAGGGAAAGCGCCTTCTGAGCCGTTTCATAATCTACGGCGGCCACGGCGGCCACTTCGTCCCCCACATACCTGACCTTGTCGATGCACAAAATGGTCTCATCGTAACGGGCCGGACTGACGCCGAATTTAATGGGGCCGGCTTCCTTGGCCGTAATGATTTCCTTGACACCCGGCAACTTTTTCGCTTCCGACGTATCAATGTTCAGGATCTTCGCATGGGCCAGGGGACTGTGCAGGATCGCACCATAAAGCATGTGGGGCATGGAAAGATCATCCGTATAACGGGCGTCACCGGTGGCCTTCGCACGCGCATCGACGCGCGGTAATCTCGTATTTAAGACATCGTATTTCATCATGGGTCTCCTTATCATCACGATTTAATCTGTGCGGCCGCTTCCTGAACCGCCTCGACGATCTTCTGGTAACCGGTGCACCGGCAGAGGTTCCCCGACATGGCTTTGCGAATTTCCTGTTCCGTCGGATTGGGATTGTTTTCGAGAAGGTTCTTCGCGGTCAGAACCATACCGGGCGTACAGAATCCACACTGGATTGCGCCAAGATTGACAAAGGCTTCCTGAACCGGGTGAAGCTTATGGCCCTGCGCCACACCCTCAATGGTTTCTATTTTACTGCCGCTTGCCTGAACAGCCAATACCAGGCAAGAATTGACCGGACGGCCGTCCATGATCACCGTACACGCCCCACAATCACCTATTCCGCAACCCTCCTTTGTACCTAATAAATTCAGCTCTTCCCTTAAAACTTGTGTCAGCGTTTGGTTGGGTTGAACGGCTACTTCATAATCATTGTCATTCACATTTAATCTGATGATCCTCTTCATTGGATACTCCTTAATATTTTCAAGGGTTAGTTTTTTCAGCCACATCTATTTTTAGAGGCAATCAAAATATTTTTTCTCCCATGACCTCTTTGAAGGCTTTCAGGAGGGTTTTCCTGGTCAGGGCCGCTACCATGTCCCGACGATATTCGCTTCCTCCGCGGATATCGCTTATGGGACGGCAGTCGGATATCGCCTTCAGGGCTGCGGTCTCAAACACTTCCGCCGTGGCTTTCGCCCCGATAAGCGCTTTCTCAACCGACACGGCATGGATGGCTTTGGGAGCAACGGCGCTTAAAATGACTTTGGCATCTTGAATGGTCATGCCATCCTTATCGAGCTTGATAAACGATGCCACGGCAACGATGGCAATCTCCAGCGATTTTCGATGGCCCAGCTTGATATAGTCGCCACCTGAATAAGGCGCCGTTTCAGGCAAAATTACTTTCGTTAATATTTCATCGTTTCGGATTGTCGTTTGGCCGGGCCCGACAAGAAATTCTTCAAGGGTCAGGTTCCTGGTTCCATCGAGGCTTTTTAATTCGATAGTTGCCCCTAACGCCATCAGAGGAGGGATCAGATCGGCGGCCGGTCTTGCGGTAACGATATTTCCCCCGATGGTTGCCCTGTTCCGGATAAGAGGGGAGCCCAGATTAGAGGCCGCTTTGGCAAGCATCGGGAATTCCCCTTTGATCAATCGATCTTCGGCAAGGGTCGACACGAGTGTGTGAGAACCGATAACGATATGAGAATCCTGTTCCATAATTCCGGACAAACCCGATATCTTTGATACGCTGATAAGATTTGCCGGATGGATTTTTCCCTCTTTCAGGTTAACGAGAACATCCGTACCGCCTGCGATAATCTTGCCGTCCGATTGAAACCGGCTCATCAATGAACAGGCTGAATCAATGTCCTCTGCTTCGTAATATTCAAATTTAGGTAATAATTGCATAAAAAAACCTCCCTGTAGTTTATTCGCCTCTTTTTCTCATCATGTGCTTGAATCTGTCCGGATAACAGACTAAACAGTTGCTTGATTTCTTCCCGCAAGGCCCCTTACATTGTTTCCCGCGAGGCCATTGACCGGAAATCCGATCCCATTTTCGTGACCTATACCCAATATTTTGCACAGTCTGTACCAACAATAATAATTATTGAAGATATTTAATATAATCATATGGATATGAATTGTGTCATGACTTAATGACGCCATCTGAGGGGGGTGACATACGACTGGGTAGCTACAATATATTGGATGTGATACATGAATGTTGGAGATGAAGCGGTTATCGAATCCCCAATTTCTTGATGCGAAAATCGAGGGTGTTCGGCTTGATCCCCAAAATTTCCGCGGCCCCCCCCTTGCCTCTAATCCGTCCTCCTGTCTTTTTGAGCACATCATTGATGTAAGCTTTTTCCAATTCTTGCAGGCTGAGGGGCCGATCCTTAATTTCGACCATGGTTTCATTGAGTATAACGCGCAACTTGTTATCCTTCATGAGGATCATTGCTCTTTCTATGGCATTTCTCAATTCACGAACGTTTCCAGGCCATGCATAAGTTTGCATCAGCGCCATGCTTTTCCCGGAGATGCTTTTTACGGATTTTCCCATGGACTTTTCGAACTCTTTAACAAAGGTCTGTACCAGAAGCGGAATATCCTCGGGCCGGTCACGGAGTGGGGGCATCACAATGGGAAAAATATTCAAACGGTAAAAAAGATCTTCCCGAAAAGTTCCTTCTTTAATGGCCTGAATGAGGTCGCGATTGGTTGCAGCAATAATGCGGACATCCACCTTGATGGTTTTCGAACTGCCGACGCGCTCAAACTGCCCTTCTTGAAGGATCCTGAGAAGCTTGGCCTGAACGATAAGAGGCAACTCACCGATCTCATCCAGGAAAATAGTCGATTTGTTCGCAATCTCAAATCGGCCCGTTCTGGCGGCAATGGCCCCCGTAAAAGCCCCTTTTTCATGCCCGAACAGTTCACTTTCTATCAGATGGGGGGGTAATGCCGCACAGTTCACCTTCACCATCGGCAAATCCCTCCGGAGGCTCAACTGATGAATCAGTTGGGCCAGAAGATCTTTTCCTGTTCCGGTTTCTCCGAAGACAATGACCGTGGAGGATGTTTCCGCCACCTGCTCCGCATTCTTAATGGCGGCAATAAGGGCCGGGCTTTGCCCTATGATTGTTTTGTGTTTGTTCTTTTCTGCAATCTCTTCCTTGAGGAAGAGATTCTCCTGAAACAACTGCTCCTTTAATTCCTCTATCTCTCTAAAAGCCTTTCGCAGTGCCTGCTCTTCCTTTTTTCGTTCCGTGACATCCTGGACGATGGCCAATTGATGTTTGCTGCCCCGATAATGAAATTCCGTCCCGCGCGCTTCAACATCCAGAATGGTCCCATCCTTGGTGACATCCCGGGATTCATAAAAAAACGCCCCCTTCGCCTTGGTATCCATCTTAAATTTTTCAAACATCGGATGGAATTCCGGATGAACGATGTCTTCGCGTGAAAGGGTCAGAAACTCATCAAACGAATAACCGTACATTTTACATGCCTGTAAATTGACATTTACGACTCTCCCCTTCCGGTCAAAAATTAAGAAAGCACACGTCGCCGAGTCGAATATTTTCTGGTATTCTTTTTCTTTAGAATCTAAAAGTTCGGAAACTTCATGGTGTTTCTCCAGGCACTTCTCCAAATGATGAACTCTTTCAACCAGTTGTTCATAGGACAAGCTTTTCTGCATTTTTCCCCTCTGCGAAACATCGTATTGTTAAAAAAATATCGTTCAGGGCACACATCGGGCCGCGCCGACACCGGCACATTCAAAGCCTGCCCATTTTCGATGACATGTCGTTTCGATAGTGTAAGAAACGTTTGCCTGGTCTATGAATGATCATCAATGAATCTCGGGGAAAAACAGGCTCACCGATCCTTGAGATTTCCTTTTTAATATTAAAGGATTATCGTGACTCACCTGTTCAGCTGATCTTTGGCGGACGTTGCCCGAAAATTGCCCGCCCGATTCTGACAATGGTCGCCCCTTCTTCCACGGCGACGACGAAGTCGTCGGACATTCCCATGGACAATTCCGTCATCTGCACACCCGGAATGTCCCGCTCGGCGATCCGGTCCCGAAGTTCCCTTAATTTTCGGAAAAAGGGTCTGGCCTCCTCCGGGTCGGAAAACCAGGGAGGCATGGTCATAAGCCCCTCAACGGAAAGATTTTTAAATGCGGAAACCGTTTCGACCAGGGTTACGGCCTCCCCGGGGGAAATACCGCTCTTGCTTGACTCATCCCCGGTGTTCACCTCGACCAAAATCGGCATGACCACTCCCGCCGCCCCGCATCGTTTGTCCAGTTCCCGGGCCAGCTCAATCCGGTCAATGGATTGAATCATGTGGAAGAGGCGGACGACGTACTTGGATTTATTGGTCTGGAGATGTCCGATCATGTGCCACTCAAGTCCTTCTCCCAACAGGGGAATTTTCCGCTGTGCTTCCTGGACATAATTTTCCCCGATGAGACACACCCCCGCCGCGATGGCTTCCCGGATACGTTCGTCATCAACCGTTTTTGTGACCGCCATGAGACGCACTGAAGAAGGGTCGCGACCACGGCGCAACGCCGCAGCAGCCATGTCTTCACGAATACGGATAATGTTTTTTTCAACCAAGCTTTCCATGACTTACACCATTGAAGCGGACGGCGCCGATTTTTCTCAGGACTTCAAAAACCTCACTTACGGGCAGGCCGATCACGTTGGAATAGGATCCTCGAATGCGTCTTGCAAACAATCCGCCCTTTTCCTGGACGGCATAACCGCCGGCCTTGTCATAGGGTTCGTTTGTATTGACATACCACTGCAGCTCCTCTTCCTCAATGGGCCGAAAAACGACCGTTGACCTGACAATTCCACGGCGCAGCACGGATATTGATTTTCTGACAATCGTAAAACCGGTAAAGACATGGTGTTCACGACCACTCAGACGATGGAGCATCCGGCGGGCATCCTCCCGGTCTTTGGGTTTTCCCAGAATCTCTCCGTCAATCACGACAATCGTGTCGGCGCCGAGAACCCATGCGTCGGGATGATCGGCGGCAACCGCCGTCGCTTTTGCCCGGGAGATTCGCCGTACATGCCCTGCCGGTGTCTCATCCGGACGATATGTCTCATCGGCGCCGCTGGGCATCACGGCAAAGGTCAATCCCAGATCTTTCAACAGCGCCACGCGCCGGGGTGAGGCCGACGCAAGAATGAACGGGGCGGACGTGATCAACGCCATGCGGATTGTTTCTCCCGTCTTCCAATGCCGACACGGCCCCAAAACAACGAGGAAGCTTTGTATAAAGACAGGTCTATATATTGAACAAATTTCATTATCTCTGCCTTTCATCTGCTGACGGCTTCTTTTATAGAAGAATGACCGCCCCCTGTCAAGGCGGGAACCATGATTGTGGCATAATTCACGGTAAACGAACCTGTTCCGGGACAAATTTCACTGGATTTTTATCTGAAAGACCTCTAAATTACGGCGCATATTAAACCAAGGGAAGGAATTGGCCTATTTATGAATACCCGTCGTTTTGGCTGCTGCCTGCTTTCATTGTTTTTTCTGGCGGCCATTCTATGTTCGCCCCTGTGGGCGGGAGAACGAACCGTGCAGATGACCATTCCCGGTTGTGATTCCTGAGGGGGGAAGGCCAGGACACGGGCTGTCCTGAAAGATATCAAGGGAATCAACTCTTATGAATATGGAAAGCACGGGTTGGTCACCATCACTTACGACGATAAGAAGGTTACTCTTAAAAAAATCGTTGCAACCCTAAAAAGCGCCGACATGGCTCCGGAAGGGAAACCGGTTATCGTTAAGTAGCAATCCCATATAATTGTCTGATATTATAATAAATTATTCAATAATAACGCTCCATTGGGTGACAAGAACGGATTTTCTGTGGGTTTATCAGGCATGAAACCGGCTGAAAAAATGGGAAACGTTCTGTCGCCGCCGGCTGCGAAACGAAAACGGCGGCCGATTCGTCAGACATCGGTCTTTAACAGGGTTTCCAGCCGATCCATGCGATAGTGCTGAAGAAAGCCGATAAACATCCTGTTCTTCAGGGGATGGTCCTCAAAACCGAAAAGATGGGTCGGACAGGCACAGTCGGACGATCCGAATCCTGGAACCTGCCAGGCGGCGACGGCACCCAGACTTTTGGCGAGTTCGTGCTCCAGATTGATACTGGAGCGTATGGGAACGGCCCAACAGGAGTCGGCATGCTCCCTTAAGTAATCGATGTGCCAGAAAAGCTGTTTCCGCTTTCTCAGGTGACGGTTTATCCGCTGGGACAGGTTCTTCCGGGCCGACCCGACGTACACATAATAGCCCTTCCGGAAAAAAATGGCACCCAGGGCGCCGACTTCAACCACATGATCCCGGGCAAGATGAAGGATCAACAGATAGCTGCCCCGGTCATGGTCTTCCTGTTCCAAAACCGTCCAGGGGATTTCCACCTCCCGCACGGGATCGAGCAGGTGAAGTGACGGGGACCAGCCGACGGACAGGGGACAGAAACGGACCAGGCTCCGCACCTCCCGGAAAACCCTCGAGAAATCGGGGTCCGTGTGAAAATCGGGCAGGAAATAACGGGCGCCGGACCAGTGGATGAGGTAGATGACGACACAACGGAAACCCCGCTCTGCCAGTTCCGCCAGTTCCAGCAGGTGCCGCCTGCCCCTTTCCGTCACGGCGTCCGGGAACATGGCGAAGGATTTCCCGAAGAGGGTACAGGATTTGACTTCGCACAGAATGTCCCGGCCGTCCTGACGAAGGTGGAAGTCGAACCGGCTGTGTCCGACCGTCGCCTCCGCCTTGACGATCTTCGCGCCTTCCAGCTCGGGAACACGCTTCGATCCGAGGAGATATCGCACCACCCGGTTGGCCATCTGGGTATGAAGCAGTATCGGGACGCCGTCCCGCTCCACGGCTACGGCACTGTACGCCAGTCCCCCCGGAGAAACGATTCCCCGCTTAACGAGGATGACCGTGGTCCCCGGCAGGAGCAGTTCCCACAGACGCCCCGGATTGGGCAGATGGGCCGTAACCGGCTGTCCTTCGATTGCGCACTCGACGACGAAGCGGTTCGGCCTCCGGAGAAACACGGATCGGATCAGGTCCGTTTCCCAGGGGGAAAATGCATTGGGCATCCTCGGATTATCCTGGTTCATGGCTTCCATCAGGTTGATTAATTACGCCTTGCAATCGGCCCGGAAAACCGCTACGATTCGCGCCCGATGTGGCAGACGGCAATTGTGCGGGGTTTCCACGAGCACGGCATGCCTATTATGAAACCCGGCAAAGCCCGCCCTTAAGACGGACGCAAGCGAACATTAACGACAGTCGGACGCAATATACCGCATGGCACCCAAATATCCCAATATTTTCCTCAAGACCGGTCGCGATTACGCCCTGATCAAGGGCCATCCGTGGGTTTTCTCCGGCGCCGTCGGAAAAGTGGAGGGGAAACCCGCCCCCGGCGATATCGTAACCGCCGTTTCTTCCTCAGGCAAGCCCATCGGCCTGGGTTTTTACAATCCCCTGACGGATATCGCCTTCCGCCTTCTGACGCCGGACACAACGCTGACGATCGACGCGGCTTTCTGGCAAAAACGTCTGCAGGCGGCCATGGAACTTCGGAACCGGATTATTTCTCCGCAGACGACGGCCTATCGCCTGGTCAACGCCGAGGGCGATCTCCTGCCGGGCCTGATCGCGGACCGCTATGGAGACGGGCTTGTCGTCACAATTGGAACTGCCGGGATGGAGAGAATCAAGTCAACCGTTCTGGAAGTCCTGATTCGCCATCTCTCCCCCGGGTGGATCTACGAACGGAGTGACGGCCGCTCGCGTCGCGTCGAGGGGCTGGAAGACCGGATCGGCCTCATCCACGGCAGGGAATCTTTCGATAATGTAACGGTCCTTGAGAACGGTTTTACCTTTACGGTCGATCCCGTCCAGGGACAGAAAACGGGTTTCTTTCTCGACCAGCGCGTAAACCGCGAGAGGATCAGGGCACTCAGCCGAGGTGCGATAGTCCTCAACTGCTTCGCTTACACGGGTGCCTTCTCGGTCTATGCCGCCTCCGGCGGCGCCGACCGGGTCGTCTCCGTCGATATCTCCGAGAGCGCCAATGAAATCGCCCGCAAAAATCTTTTGCAGAACGGTTTTTCACCGGATGAGCACCCGGTTGTCAGGGGCGATGTATTTTCCTTTCTCCGGGACACACAGGAGCGCTTTGACCTGATTATTCTGGACCCGCCGGCTTTTGCAAAATCGAAAAAGGAAGCCCCCCGTGCCGCCCGCGGGTATAAGGACATCAATCTCCAGGCTATCCGGTGCCTGAAAGACGGCGGGCTGCTCGCAACCTTTTCCTGTTCGAACCACATCGACACCGCCCTTTTTATAAAGATCGTCCAGGGCGCCGTTTCCGATGCAGGGAAAACGGCACAGTCCCTCCAGGCCCTGGGCCCCGGACCGGATCATCCGGTCAACCTGGCCCACCCGGAAGGACACTACCTGAAGGGTTGCCTGTTGCGGATAGCCTCTTAAATTTCTTTCATCAAATCCTTGTAAGCTGGCGGTACCTGAGCCGATGGGGGCG
>Ga0302246_1001380_pt1 | contig 17365 bp, 15 predicted proteins | sample AAG_UR_Trp_MG_FD_193533 | JGI IMG/M metagenome (GOLD analysis project Ga0302246, IMG submission 193533) | Enriched activated sludge microbial communities from anaerobic digester in WTTP, New Holstein, Wisconsin, United States - AAG_UR_Trp | ecosystem: Engineered > Bioreactor > Anaerobic >...
TCTAGTGCTTGTCTATCCTCACCCCGCGCAGAACAGCCAGACGGGGGTCGCCCTCTTCGTGCGCACACGCACAGGGGCCCTCGTTCAGGTTCTTCCCGCAGGACGGACACAGACCCTTGCACGCGCCACCGCAAAGCGGCTTCACGGGCAGGGCCAGCAGAAATTCTTCCCAGAGCAGCCCCGAGAGGCTGATCTCGAAACCCTTGCCTTCAGGCACGGGGCGCAAAACCTCGGTGTCGACATCTGCATCGTCGTCTTCACCGGGGAAGGGCTCGAAACTTTCGAAACGATGCTCTACAGCGACAAGCGTCGGTTCGGCACATCTGTCGCAAGGCACACTGACCTTGCCGCCGAGGGTGCCGCGCACGAGAACGCCGTCTTCCTGCGGAAGCAGGAACACAGTGGCCCGAAGAGGCTCCGCCACCTGATAGGGCAGGGAGAACTCCTTGATGGGCGCGGCCCACACCGAGGCTTCGTCGACCTCATATTCCTGTCCACCCGACGGGATGTCGTTGAGCGGAACCCAAATCTGATGCATAGCTACCTCGCGAGCAGGGTTTACTACATGCGAACCGACTCCCCTGTCAAGAAACGCCTTGTCGGGGGTTGCATTTTCCGCAGTCAGGGTATAAGACCTCTTTCTCTTGGCGGCGGGGCTACCTGTGCAGGGTTGCCGACATGCCCGCTGTCCGCCATATTACGCCATCATCCAGACATTTGCACATATATGGAGGAACGTCATGGGTAAGCAGTGCGAAGTTTGCGGCAAGAAGCCCCAGGTCGGCCACCATGTGAGCCACTCGAACATCAAGACCAAGCGTCGTTTCGAGCCCAACCTTCAGAGCGTTCGTCATCAGCTTCCTTCTGGCGAAGTGAAGACCGTGACCGTGTGCACTCGCTGCCTGCGTTCCGGTGCCGTCACCAAGCCCGTGGTTCGCAAGAGCGCCTAAATTCTCATCCGGCTCACGGATGGAAGACCCCGGTAGTCCGCTGCCGGGGTTTTTTGCATTGACGGTCGGGGCGGCGAGAGCGGCTGTTCTCTCGGGCGCTGCTCCATCCGTGATTCGCCCCCGATGACACGCCATCTCCGTTTGCCATCTGATTCCGGCGGGTTGACCACTTGCCAGCTTCACGGCAGTGTCTATTTCTTATGCGTCGCCGATATCGGGAGTCATCGCATACGTTCTTCTGACCTGAAGGGGCGATACGTCCCATGGTGAGCGGCCACCCCAACCACAGACCGCCCCGGAGGGTTCATGCTGTCGAGGCTTTTTCTGCTTTTTGCCCTTGTTCCTTTCCTTGAACTCTATCTGCTTGTTCAGGTCGGAACAGTCATAGGTGCAGCACCTACCATACTCCTAGTCATCCTCACCGCTGTAGTAGGGGCGTGGCTTGCCCGCACGCAGGGGCTTGGGGTGATGGCACGCGTGCAGAACGACCTTGCCCGCGGCATCATGCCCGGTCAGGCGCTGATCGACGGATTCTGCATCCTTCTTGCCGGTCTGCTGCTCCTCACACCGGGCTTCCTCACTGATGTCGTCGGTCTTTTGCTGCTTCTTCCGCCCTTTCGCGCGTTGCTGGCGTCGCGCCTGCAACGTCATTTCGCCGTGCGTTACGCCTCCTCGGGTACGACTGCGGAGGGGGGGCACTTCATCGTGTACGGCAGCAGCGGCCCCGCGGCCCATGAAGAACCGCGCCACGCTGTCGTCATCGACACGCAGCCCATCGATTCGTCGTCAGCCGCCACGGGACTCGCCGATGACACGAAACCCCTCGGCGATGCGCAGCCCTCTGGTGACGGACGGCCCCGTTCGTGATTCCCCCACCGCGTCCGCGGCGCGTCCGCATCGGCGGACGTCCACGAATCCGTTTGCGCCGTCGGCCCGGCGGTGCGTCTCCCTGGTGGCGCGACATCACCTGCGCTGTTCCGGGGGGCGGCGAGACGTCACCTGTCGCACCGCACCGTCTCGTCCAGTGGCGCCTCGTCCTCTCCTCGAAACGCATTCCTTTCCGGCAGGTGCAGCGCGGGTCGCGTGTCGGGCTCTATGTGCCCATCGTTCTTGAACGTATGGCCCGCCAGGAGATAGCGGCCTATGAGCTTGAGGGCGTGCGTCCCAGCGTAGAGCGTCGGCCCGTCTCCTTTTCCAATGCCCACGTCACGTTGATGGTGCTTCTCCTGCTCGTACTCTGGCATGGAGTGCGGATGGGCTGGTGGAAGCTTTTCGGGCTTGCGACAGTCCCCGCCCCGGATGCGTGGTCATCCATGGGGGCGCTGGATGTCTACCGGGTCATCGAGAGGGGGGAGTGGTTCCGTGCCGTGACGGCGCTCACACTTCATGCCGATAGCCCGCATCTTTTCTCCAACATCCTTTTCGGGGGGGCGTTTCTCGTTCCCCTGTGCCGCAGGACTGGGGCCGGACTCGGCTTCATGCTCACCCTGTGCGCGGGTGCGCTTGGTAACGTTCTGAACGCTGTCGCCCGTCCTCTTTCATATGTCAGCCTGGGGTCGTCGACTGCCATGTTCGGGGCGGTGGGTGTACTTTCAGGTCTTCTGGCTTTCGAGGACGGGGGGCGTGGGTGGCGACGCATGTTCGTGCCTCTTGCGGCGGGTGTCGCCGTGCTGGGTATGCTTGGCACCGAGGGCGAGAATACCGACGTAGGGGCGCATCTCTTCGGGTTGCTGGCGGGATGTGTCGTGGGTGCAACAGCGCAGTTGCGGCTCAACCGGGTTGGCTTGCCGGGATTCGTCGGGCAGGTTGTTCTGGGCGCGCTCGCCCTTGTTCTTTGCGGTCTGTGCTGGTGGCTGGCGTTCGTCGCCAGAGGCTGATGGCCAGTACCGCCTGTCGTCGAGGTCGCGCCGCGCGGGTATGAGCGACGAGGATGCCAGCCGCCTCCGGCAGTGCTCTACGGCCGTCCGCTTTCGCCTTGTATGGCGCACACGTTCTCTCGGTCGCCTGTCCTGTGTTTTCGTTGCCTCATGCGGCGGGATGCCTCCGAATGCATCGCCGTATCTGCCTCATTCCGTTGCCTTCGATGACGCCACCGCATCGCAGTCGACTTCCGTATCTCTACACCGGCATGTGGGCATCATGTGCTGCTGGCTTCCGCCGCCGATGACGGGGCGGCACCGCCGAAGAGGCTGGCTGTCTTGCCAATGGAAAAGGCCCACGGGGACTACCCGTGGGCCTTTTGGCTTTCCATCCTGTGGTCGTACTACTCGGGAGCGCCGGGTGCTGTCGCGCCGTTCCCGGTCTGTTGCGGGGCGACAGGCTGTGGTGCCGGCATGGCGGGCAGTGCGGGCTGGTCCTGGGCGGCCGCGTCGGGGGCGGTTATGGCCTCGGGCTGCGGTGCGGGTGCCACATCTGTGGGGGCGGGCGATGCCGAGGGCGTGGCGGGAGTCTCCACGGCAGGCGATGCGGGGGCTTCAACCGGCACAGCGGGGGCGGGTGCTGCGTCGGGTACTGCATGGCCCTCTGTGCCCGCAGCCGCAGGGGTTTCCACGGTCGGGACGGGCGCGCCCTCCGGCGTCGCAGCAGCGGCATCGGGGGCGGCCGATTCGGTGACCACGACCACGAATTGCCTGTCGACGATCCACTGGCGCTGTATCTCGCGGGCGGAGGCAGGGCGGTTCGGCCACTGTTCCCAGTCGTCAAGACGCATGGCGATGACAGCGCGCGGGTGGGCGCTCAGTGCGGCGTCGAGAAGGGCCCAGTCACGCTGGGTTATCTCCTCAAGCTGTGTCCCGGCGTAGAACGTGTAGGTTCCGGGGTACACGCGGTAACTCAACGGGTGATAGCCCTCTTTCGCATGGGCACCGATGATTTCGGCCTGTGCCTTGGGGCTCATGACCGGGTCGAGGGAAGGGGCCGTGTAGAGTGCCATGGGCTGGACGAACACGGTGGTGAACAGCACCAGCGTGAGCAGGGCCCCGCGAGGCTGGCTACGGTCGGTGGCTTTGAACAGGAGCAGGGCGAAGATGAGACACACACCACCGAGCACCGGGGCACCCGCGACGATGTCGAGCAATGCCAGCGCCTGCGGAGGCAGGGCATCGCGCACCGAACCGGGCAGCAGCGGCAGGGCTGCCACGGCGCCGAGACCGACGGCGAGAATGAAGAGCAGCAGGCTCACCAGAAGGTAGAAGACCCTGCTGTTCGTTGCCGGAAGCCGCAGCAGGCAACGTGCGGTGATGATGGCGAGGATGGGGAAGAGCGGCAGCAGGTAGATGACGATCTTGATGCTGACAGCCGAAAGCAGGGCCACACCGCTGAGCAGGCTTATCCAGAGGTAGGCGGTTCCCAGTCCTTCGGGTTTGCGGGTGTCGAGGGCGTCCCGGACGGGGTTGCGCAGGACGCGTCCCCACGGTGCCGTGAGCAGCAGCAGCGTCCATGGCAGCCACGCGGCGGGGAAGGTGGCGAGGTAGTGCCACCATGGCTGTGCGTGATGCCATGTGGCAGTGGCGCGCTTGACGATCTGGTCCTGGAAGATGTTGCGCAGGTACTCGCTTTCACCTGTCATCCACGCCGCAGCCACCCAGCCGAGGAGGATGACCAGCATCACGGCGAAACCAGCAACGGCGTCACGGTTGTGCAGACGTCGCACCTTGCCCTGCCAGAGGACGAAGAGCACACTCGAGAGCACGGGGAACGCAAGGCCGAGCGGCCCCTTGATGAGAGTCGCCACGGCGGCGAGGGCATAGCCTGCGATGAGCCATGCCGGAGCACTTTCGCGACGCCAGCCCTTGTACATGCAAAGGTGGCTGAGGGTGATGACGGCGGTGAAGAGCAGGTCCATGCGGGCGTAGTGTGTCACGCCAAGAAAGTAGAAGCCCGAAAGCAGGATGAGGCCTGCGGCAAGTCCCGTGGCCTTGTCGTTGCCGGTGGCACGGGCGAGGGCATAGGTCGCCCACAGGACGGCAAGCCCGGATACGGCAGCCCCCAGCAGAAAGAGCATGGGCGGCCGGACACCGGGAATCATGTCCAGTGCAGCAAGAAACCAGAAGTATACCGGAGGCTTGTCAGGGTATGGCACGCCATTGAGCTGGAGCACGAGCCACTTACCGGCGTCGATGACGTTCTGGTAAACGTCGGCGTGGCGCACTTCATCCGAGAACCAGAGCGCGCGGGCATCGAAGCCGCCCATGGTCTGCAGCACCAGCAGAATGGTGAGCGGAAGCAGGGGGAATATGGCGAGCAGGTCGAATGCTCGTGCTGCCATGCTGCGTTGCGGAGTGCCGGAAGCTGTAGCTGTCGCCTGCGAGGCCTTCTGCGTGGTCGCACCGGGGGTGTCGGTCGTTCCGGAAGGTGCGGCGGTTGCGTTGCTGCCGGAAGAGGCAACCCCCTTGCTTTCGGAGGTCGTGCCCAGCGTGGCTGACGCGGGTTCGTTCATGTCCTGCTGTTCGCTCATGAAGGAGTCCTGTCGGCTAGACGGTGTATGATCCATGCGGCCACGCTGCCCAGCAGCAGACCGGCGAAGACATCGGTGATATGGTGCATACCAAGGTATATTCGTGAATAGCCCACGATGCCCATGTATATGCCGAGAGCCAGTGTGGGGAGCAGGGCCTTGCACCGCCATGCGAGGGGAACGACCGCGCCCACGATCTCTGTGGTGTGCCCCGATGGAAAGGAGTTGTAAACCCCTTTGAAGCTGAAGGGGATAGCGGGGCCTTCGGTGCCGGGTCTTGGCATGCCGAAACCTATCTTGAGGATGCGCACGGCGAGGAACGACACCAGCAGCTGCACGACGATGTAAACGGCCACAAAGCGCATGTCATGCCTGTCTCCGCGCTTGCGCGCCCTGAAGAAGATGGCACCGTAGACCAGATACAGCAGCGGGTTGCCGAAGTCGGTGATGACCTGCATGCACGCCGTCAGTGCAGGATGCGCCTGCCGGTACTGTCGGAAAAAGTTGACGACCTCGTCACCTGTTCCGATGGAGACGGCTGTTGCCAGTAGCGCCATGACCAGGGGCAGGGTGGCAAGTATGTAGGCGGGAAGAATGGTGGGGCGTGACATCCGGCGGACTATAGGGACAAACGAGGCGGAAGAAAAGAGCATAGCCGACGGTGCGAAGACCGGGTTGCATGGGGGGCGAGACCGTATGGCGATACCCTGCCTGATGCTAGGGCTGCCCGCCTGATGCTTGGACTTCCGGCCTGATGCTGTGGCTGCCCGCCTGATGCTGTGGCTGCCCGCCTGAAGCTAGGACTGCCCGCCTGAAGCGGGTACATCCGGCATGGTGATGGCACATCCGGCATCATGTCCCGATGGCGGCGACGCCGGGTGGCATTGCGGGCTGAAGTATGGCATTGACATCGACTTGACGCATCGTGCGGGGCACACTAGAGCATAGCGGCACTCGCTCATCCTGTTTTCACCGACCGGCCCCGGTAGAAGTCCCTCGCGCTGCTGCGCGGGTGCTTCTTCTGTGTCCTGCCCGGAGAGACGACGTGAGGGCGGGGACGGGGCCTTCCCCTCAGTGCCTATCGTGGGCCGTCCGGCTTTGCCGATGACCCGTGTTCCGACCGTTCAGGTCGGGTCTTACGAAATATCTTCGGGGGGGCGTCATCCAGACGCTGGCAAATCCCCCGCTTTGCGGGCGTTCATGCCCCGTCAGCCGGTCATGGCCCTGCCGTACCGGATGAGTGCCCCCTGCGGCACCGGGGTGGCAGTGGACGTCGAAACAGCACGGCTGAGGCCGTGACAAGGTATCCATGTCTTCCAAGTTCCCTTCATCTTTCGCGGAAGTCCGCGCGCGTTGGCGCGAACCGGGCGGGTATCGCGAGGTCCTGCACATCGGCCTGCCACTGGTGGCGGGTATGGCCTCCACGACGGTGATGCAGTTCACCGACCGTCTGTTCCTGAGTCATTATTCCGTCGAATCCATTGCCGCGGCGTTGCCCGCCGGACTGGCTTCGCTGCTTCTGCTGCTCACCTGCATGGGTGTGACCGGCTATGCCAGCGTGTTCATCGCCCAGTACATCGGTGCCGGGCAGCCGCACCGGGTCGGCGGAGTCCTCTGGCAATCGCTCATCGCCAGTCTTGTGTTCGGAGGTCTGCTGGCCATGACAAGCCTGCTGGCAGAGCCCATTTTCTCGCTGGCCGGACACGCGCCCGAGTTGCAGCGCCTTGAGGAGACCTATTTCATCATCCTCCAGCTTGGCAGTGTGCTGTCGCTGGTCGGCAACAGTCTCGGAACCTTCTTTTCGGGCAGGGGACGCACCCGGCCCGTCATGCTGGCCAACATCGCGGCAGCGGTGGTGAACGTGCCGCTGGACTACGTGCTCATCAACGGAGTGTGGTTCTTTCCGGAGATGGGTATCGCAGGGGCTGCCGTGGCCACGGTCATGGGGTGGGGCGTGACGGCCGTGCTGCTTGCCATCGCCGTGTTCAACCGCGACCATGAAACCCGGTTCGGGGTGCGCAGCCAGTGGCGTTTCGATGCAGTCATGATGCGCAGGCTCATGCGCTATGGCTTGCCCAGCGGCGTCAACTTCTTCATGGAACTGTTCGCGGTGACGTGGTTCGTCTTCGTCGTGGGCACGCTTGGCGAGGTGGCGCTGGCGGCGACGAACATCGCCTTCTCCATCAACTCCGTCGCATTCCTGCCCACGGTGGGATTGAACATCGCGGTGGGTACGATGGTGGGGCAGGCCATGGGGCGCGGCGACCCGGATGGCGCGGCCCGTGCCACGGGCAGTACCCTGCATGTGGCCATGGCGTGGATGACGGCGCTGGCTCTGGTCTTCGTTCTTCTGCCGGGGCCGCTGGTCGACCTCTTCAGGCCGGACAACCTCACGCCTGCGGCCTATGCCGACATCCGGGAGACCACGGCGAGGCTGCTTGCCTACGTCGCCTTCTACTGCCTGTTCGACAGCCTCACCATCATCTTCTGCGGAGCACTCAAGGGGGCCGGAGATACGGCTTTCGTCATGTGGAACATGACGGTGGGGTGCATCTTCGTGCTCATCATCCCGGCGTATGCATTGCGCGCCCTCGGCTGGTGGAGTCTCGATTCGCTGTGGCTGGTGTTCTCGGTGTATGTCTCGGTACTGGCGGTGGCGTCGTATGTCCGCTTTCGCCTGGGCAGGTGGCGGAAGCTGCGCCTTGTCCATCCCGCCTGACGATCCATCGAGGTCTGATTGTACAAGGGGAGTGCGCCTTCGGGCACACTCCCCTTGTTGATGGCAACGTGCTGTTGCGGGTTGGCGAAAGCCGGCAAAGGATGCTGGCGTATGAAACAGGAGGCGGAGGCTGCATTTGGTCTGCGTGCTCTTGGGGCAACCCCTTGCCGCGACATTGTGCCCCGTCTCGTCCCGTGTCGCACCATTGCGCACTCTCGGGAAGAACATGCTCCAACACCTGACGGCAGCCGCATCCTGCGATGGGGCATGCCTGCAGGCTGTCACGTCAACCGGAATGTCTCGACTCCGGCTGCACGCCCTGCGAGGCGTTCAGGCTAGCCTGTCCTCTACGGAAGCCATCTTCTGTGAAAGCCTGCCGTCTCCACCACGGCGTGCGTCGATTTTGAGGGTCATGTACAGGCGGTCGGAGTCCTTCTCGAGGGTGCGGTAGCATTGGTCGACGACGCGCATGACCGCCTCCCATTCGCCTTCGACGCATGTGCCCATGGGGCCGAAACTGTGCGGCAGGCCGCTTGCCCGGATGACGGAAACGGCCTTAGCCACCCATTCACTGACACTGCCGCCCTTGTCCATGGGGAAAATGGCGATCTCGGCGATGACACTCATCATTTCATTCGTCCTCTCGTCTGTAGTCATGTGGTGCCGGAGTCAGGCTGCCACCGTCAGCGCAGGAGAATCACCCTGCATTGCCGGGCTGCCATGGGAATCTGCATATCCGTTCCCATCGACGTGAAGGTCTCGTCGAGCATGTCCTTGCCACGGGTACCGGCATCAAGGTTCCATGTCCTTTCCAGCCTGATGTGCTCTGTCGTCGGCGCTGCGGCGAAGTTGGCGATGGTGAGGATGTGCCCGCGGTCGCCGGGCAGACGGGTGAGCAGGGCGACCGAGCCTTCACCCCGGGTGGCGGGACGCGCGACGACGATGCCCTGCGCCACACCGGTGGCAGTCCGCAACGACGCAAGACGTGCCATGCCGGATACGAACGACCCTTCGATGCCTTTCTGCACCACCACAGGGGGATAGGCCGCAGGGGCGCGTGGAACGCCGCCACGCGTGATGGCAAGTCCTGATATGGGAGGCATGGGCGACCATGCCCCTCTGGCTGCCTGTTCCTTGCGCCATGATTCCGGGCGCAGTGCCACATGTTCCCACGTCAGCGGCAACGTGCCCGCGAGGTTGTCGGCGGGCAGCATGAACAGTCCGGGTTGCGCCGCCTTGAATGCGGCCAGAAACAGGTGATTGCGGACGATGGCGACGACGTTCTCATCCGCAGCAGCCTGGGCGGGCGTGAACCCTGCGGCGATGGCAGAGAGTGTGGTGGCGTTGACATAGAGCACATCCCCTATGAAGGGTGCCTGTTCACCCCATGCCCCGATGCGGCGATGCGCCCCCGCCACCATGTGCGCCTGAAGCACGGCCCCCGGAAGCCCGCCGGGCGAGAGGGGGCGGTGTCCCGCCGCCATCATCTGTGGCAGGGAATAGTCGATGCCATCCGCCGAGGGGAGTGTGTTCACGAAGCGTCTGAATTCGAGGCCGGATTCGAGGGCACTGTCGATGCAGTCGCGCAGGGCCGAGGCGTCTTCAGTCAGCAGGGCGTGTTCCACCGTCGTGGTGGTGACGGGCGAGGTGGCAAAGTCAGGGCCGTCGGGCATGATGTCCTGAAGGTCGGCGAAGGGCAGCACGTCGCGCATCCATGTCCATCCGCCGTAACGCCTCACTTCGCGACCCAGACTGCGTGCCGCCTCGGGCAGGGGGGCTGTCGACACGGTCGCGCCTCCTGCCTCTTGTCCTGCCAGTGGTGCGATTTCGAGCCCCACAAGCGGGAGACGGCGCAACCCCACCTGCCTGATGGCACTGGCGGAGAGGGTGCGGCGGGCTGTCGCGCTGGGGTCGTTCCAGTTGAGGACGGGGCGTCCTGGTTTCTGGTGGAAGCGGTAGACCCACCGTCTGAGGGTGCCGTCCGCCCCGCGTACCTCTCCCGTGGAGGCCCATCCTCCCGTGGCGGCCCACACCAGCGCGTCGCGGGCGAGTCGTGCGGGCAGGATGCCACGTTCGACAAGGGCAGAGGTCTGTGACGCATCAAGGGCTACGCCCCGCCATTCGCCTTCGGGCGGAGGCAGCAGCCCCCACAGGTCGCGGGGTATCTCTATGGCGCAATACAGTCCGGGGTAGTCTCGCACGCCACGTGCCGCGAGAAAGAAGTCGGGACCGAGGCCCGTTGCAGCCGGCACGAGGTCGGAGGCGAGAAGGGTGCGTGACTTCGATGCCGTATGGGCGAGACGCGAGAAATCCTCTTCCGTTCCCACATCTTCGGCGAATCCGTGTCCGGTGATGTCGTTGCCCGTGGTGGTGGCGGCACGGTCATAGCCCCACACGGCGCCCGCCTCGGCTGCCGCGCGAAGGTAGACACCGCGGATGCCGCATGCCCGTAGCGCTTCGAAGACCGGAGGTTGCGCCAGTTCTTCCAGCGCAGAGCGTTTGCCGCCCGTGAGCAGAAGACGGGGTTCCACCGACAGCCACATGTCGGCTTCGGTCAGAAGCAGTGACGGGACAGGGGGGCTGCCGGGCGCGCGCCAGCCTATCTCGCTGCCTGAGACCACGACAGCGGCTTCAGGGGCGGCCCCCAGCAGGGATTGTCGTTCAAGCCACTGGAGAAAACCGGGGTCGGCCCTGCCGAGAGTCCCCGACCCGCCGGAGAGGACGGGCTGGTCCTTTCGGGGGGCCTGTCCGGCACAGCCGGCGAGGGACAGGGAAAGAAGCACGAGCGAAAGCACGAACAGGGGTGTGAGCCGTAGTGCGAGCAGCGGTTCAGGCAGGCGCGCGGGGGACAGTATCGGATGTGGTGGGCGTAACGGCATGGGTCCTCCATCTCGCGCAACCTACTCTTACGCCTTCAATCCTGTAAAGGGGTGGTCTTCCAGATGTTGTTCAAACGCACAGTAGAGGGCTTGGAGAGAACGCCCGCTTGGGGTAGAGAAGTCGCGGAGTCACGACTCCGAAGCGATATCTCACCCGGAGGAAGCAATGGCCTTTTTCGAAGTCGATGCGCAGCGTTGCAAGCGCGACGACATTTGCATAGCCGAATGTCCCATCCACATCATCATCTCCGACCGGGACAGCGGCGTTCCCAAAATGCGTGACGGGGCCGAATCGGTCTGCATCCGTTGCGGGCATTGCGTCGCCGTCTGCCCCCACGGTGCCGTGCGTATTGAAGACATGCCCATCGAGGCGTTCACGCCGGTGGACAAGAGCCTCGCCATCGACGCGCGTCAGGCCGAACAGTTCCTGCGCGGCAGGCGCTCCATCAGGACCTTTCGCGATACGCCTGTTCCCCACGACCAGCTTGCCCAGATCATGGAGACCGTACGATGGGCTCCCAGTGCGAGCCATAAACAGCCGGTACACTGGGTGATGGTGGAGACGCCTTCAGCCGTGCGCGAGATGGCGGAACTGGTGGTGGACTGGATGACCGAGGTGCGTAAGGAGAACCCCGAGCTCGCCCGACGCTTCAATGTGGCGGGCCTCATCGCCGGTTGGCGCAAGGGGCAGGACCTCATCCTTCGAGGTGCGCCACACCTTGCTGTCGCGTGGACGGAACCCGCGGCCACATGGCCCGAGGTGGACTGTGCGGTGGCCCTCACCTATCTTGAACTGGCTGCCCATGCCCATGGTGTGGGCTGTTGCTGGGCGGGGTACTTCACCTATGCGGCCAATGCCTACGGCCCGTTGCGCGAAGCCCTCGGCCTGCCACAGGATGCGCGGGTCTGCGGTGGTCAGATGATGGGCTACGCGCGCTTCCGTTATCGCCGCTTGCCGTGGCGCAAGCCACTTGCCATCGACTGGAAGTGACAGAAGGGGACTTCCCGGTCCCGTCTGCATGTCGCAACGGCAAGCAACCCGCGGGGCGTATGTGCAGAAGGGACAGCCCCGACTACTGTGCCAGTGTCCACGCTTTGCCGTCCGCCATATCAGTGCCGAAGACGGCACAACCTGCGCGGCATGGCATGTCTTCACCCCGGAGGGGCATAGCCCCGGCTTCGCAACGCTGATAGACCGATGCAGGGAGATTTCATGAGCCGCGAACGTTTCGATACGACTGGATTCATGCAGCAACGTGCCGATGTGGCTGACGCCGAACGTACCATGGTGTTCGGCCCCGGAGGACGGGGGACTACGGCTGCGCCTGTTGCGCGGCTGGTGGTGCTGGGGATGCGTGAACAAGGGACGGAAGCCCTTGCAGGCCTTGCCGCATCCCGTCTGGGCCTTGAAGCACGCATCCTTGCCGAGACCGCCGCCTCGCAAGACGTCATCGACGCGTGTTCCGGCGAAGGGTTCGTCCTTGTGCCGCCCCTGACCTCGCTACGTGATGCGTCCGTGTGCGCTGCGTTGCGTGCCTGCAAGGTCTTTCATCTCATGGTCAATCCTGCACGCATCGCCGCGTCCAAGGGGCTTTCGGGCGAGTCGGCCGAAGCCTTCTGCCGCGAGGCCATGGAACTTGATGCGCTGGGGATGTGCGTGATGCAGCACCCCATTGCCGACGGCAAGACCCCCGACGAGATGCTTGAGAACGTGCTGGAGAGTCTGGGCATCATGTCCTGATGACGTGGCGTGCCGTCCTTCCGGGCACGCGCGTTGCACGCTGCATCAAGACTGCGAAATGTCTGTATGATGAAAGGCCGGGGCAACCACCCCGGCCTTTTCGTGTCGTCGCGGGGCGCACGCAGCCGTGCGACATTCTGTGCACTGATGCGAGGGCGTGCGCTGGCGTCAGATGTCGTAGCCCATGCGAAGGTAGTTGCGGTAGAGGCGACGGCTGATGCGTGTGCAGTCGTCGAAGTCGGCCGTCAATTCCAGACCGGGGATGAGGGCCTTGACCACCGGCAGACCCAGGTCTGCACGGGTGAGTTCGACATAGACGGGGTGGTGCCCCGTCGATGCCAGCGTCTCTTCGAGCAGGGCGAGATTGCGTTCCGGTGACTCCAGCGTGAATGAGGGCAGGTCTTCAAGCTTGCGTTCGGGCAGTCCGCGAAGCCCCGGCCCCGAAGCCCCGCCTCGGGGGTATGGGTAGGGGGTCTCGGTGAGTGCCGAGATGGCGGCGCGCCTGCCATCGAGCCCCGCACCGGTACCGCGGGCCAGTTTGCCCCGGCTGCTCATGACGAAGCAGGTGTAGCAGGGGATGCCCCATTCCGTGGTCATGTCCTGCATCTGTATCTGGATGCCTCGTGCCGCATAGTCTTCGAGCAGTGACCTCAGAAGCGGGTCGTCGGTGGCGGGCCGGAAGCAGCGTGCACGGTCGTAGGGTGTGGTCGCCTCCGCGTCGCGTTCGAGAATCTCGGTGAGTGCCGCGACCTTCGCCTCGGCAAGGGTGTTGCCCGAAGCCAGCCCCGTGGAACTGGACGAGGTGAACAGGGCCACCTCGTCGAGGTTGCAGAACAGGTACACCATCTGGGCGGGCACCAGTGTGGGAGCATTCCCGTTGGCTTCGCTCGCGTGTCCTGTCAGCCAGTGGATGGGCTGGTCGCGATAGGGCACTTCAAGAGGTATGGCGTTGGGGTCGAGCACGGCAAGACCTTCGGCCACAAGTTCGGAGTAGCGTGCCTTGCGGAGGGGCTGCGGACGTGTGAGGCCCAGTATCCCCTCGGGGCCCACATTGGCGTATGAGCTTGCGCGTTCGACCATCTCCATGGCGTACGAGGCCCGCGCGTCGGCAAGCGAAAGGCCGCGACCGTAGGTCGTAGCCTCGCCCCGCAGCGTGTAGGCGAGGCCGCCATTGCGTACCCCCAGGTCGAGACGCCAGCGCCTGAGCAGGGCGATGGGGCTCAACGACGCTTCGTGGCGCATCTCGACACCGGCGATGATGTCGTTCTCGACCAGCACCTCAAGGGCCTTCTGGGCTGTCTCATGGGCAGGCGGGCGTGACCATGGGGTCCCGGGGGCTGCTGCCAACCGGGCATGGACTGCGGTGATGGGCGGTTCGGGCCGCGTCGCGGGCTCTTCATCGGCGTAGAGAGGCGCGAGGTCGTTGTCCTCCGGGTGGGGCAGCATCCTGTGATTCTGGATGTTGTCGGAGAAGAGACGGCACCACGCCTGATGCAGTTCCCTGTCGGGGAGTGCCGCCCATCCGATGTACGGAAGCGGGGTGTAGGCGCCCAATCGTTCGGCGATGGCGGCAGGTGAGGCCTCTGACGTGGTGGGCAACCCCTCCAGAATCTCCGTGAGGGTTGCCCGCAGGGGCGAACCTTCGGGGGCGAGGGCGCAGAGTTCGCAGAAGAGAGCCTCAAGAACAGGAGACGCCTGAAGCGTTGGACCGAGCTTCGCCAGTTCCTCGGGGCTCATCTCGCCCAGTCGGCGCAGCAGGTGCCTGTGCATGAAGTCGTCCATGGGGTGGACGGCGAGCCATGCAAGCGCCTGCTCCATGGTCATGTCCTGCGGCGGTTCGCACGAGAAGTAGCCCGTGGTGGCTTCGGTTCCGGTGTGGGTGTAGCTGTAGGCCAGCGGTGATGTCGGTCGTGTGGATGCTGACATGTTGCCTCCGGTCGTGTGTCGTCCGCGAGGCATAGCGCATGGAAGCTCTCTTGAAAACTGCGGAGTGGCTGCCACACCCGCAGAAGGTGCGGCTGCATGAATGGACCCGCCCGAGAACGGCGGCAGAAAGGGGGAGCCGTTCTCGGGCGGGTGTTCCGGGGGCTGTGTCGGCGATGTTCCGGGCCAGCGGCCCTTGCATCGTGATTCCTGTCTACACGTTGCCGGGGTCGTATGACAGTGGGCACATCCCGTAAATCGCGAGTAGTGGCACGGGTAGGATATGCCGTAGAAGGCGGGCGGACTTTCCGGGGGGGCGCTTCTCCTCCGGAGGGGCTGGTGGGCCTTCAGGCGTGCGTCTCGGTGTAAGCGCGGCGGGGCGGCACTGGTAGAGCCCCTTCGGGCAGTAACCGACCTGACGCCCTCTTGGTATCCGGTGCTCATCGAAGTGTGGATTGCCCCTGCATCGGGCATGGCGTATGGGTCATGCGCCGGTGTGGGGCGTTATCGAAGTTCACCCTGCAGGAGAGAGTATGCCGTTGTTCGGAGCCCACATGTCCGCCGCTGGCGGAGTATCCAACGCCATTCGCGATATCGTCGAGATTGGCGGCGAAGTGCTGCAACTGTTCACTGCCAATCAGCGGCAGTGGACGCCCAAGGCCCCGTCAGAGGCTGACGTCGAGGCGTTCAGGCGCCGTCGTGCGGCGTTCGGGGGGCCGGTGTTCTCCCATGCCTCGTACCTCATCAACATCGCCAACGGGGATGGGGCGGCATCGGCGAAGGCGGTGGAGGCCCTTGTGCGCGAGTTCGAGCGTTGTACCGCCCTCGGCGTGGATGCGGTGGTGCTCCATCCCGGTGCTCACCTAGGCGCAGGCCGGGGGGCGGGCATCCTGCGGGCCGCCCGGAACATTGATGAGGTGTTCGACAGGTGCGAGGGGCAGACGCCTGCACTGCTGCTGGAGAACACCGCAGGGCAGGGTACCTGTCTCGGAGGTGATCCGAACGACCTTGCGGAGATCATCGACGCCTCGCGCCATGCCTCACAGCTTGGAGTCTGCCTCGATACGGCCCATGCCTTCGGTGCAGGCTATGCCCTGCATACCGATGAGGGCTACCGTCGTTGCATGGAGGACATCGAACACGGCCCCGGGCTGGCGGCCGTGCGCCTGTTTCATGTGAACGACAGCCTTGTGCCGTGTGGAAGCCGCAAGGACAGGCATACGCATATCGGCGAGGGGCAACTGGGTGAGGCCGCCTTTGTCCGCCTCCTGAACGACCCGGTCTTTGCGATGCACCCCATGGTTCTTGAGACACCCAAAGAGGACGGCCATGCCGCGGACAGGCGTAATCTTGCCACGCTTCGTCGGCTTGCCGGAAGTTGATGGGGCTTGATGATGGGGCGTAGGGCGTAGCCTCGTTCGAAAGCCTGCCGCAATCATCCCGCCATCGTCAGAGTGGTGCGGGAGAGGTGGCTGTTTCGGCGCTGCAACGACCCGCCGAGAGTCCTTATCCCGGCTTGAAGCGCTGGCCTCGAAGACATGAACCGCCTGCTCATGGAGGGAGTCGGCTGTCCTGCGATAGGCAAGGACGGCCGACAGACAATCCCCTGCTGGCGCTACGGACCTGTCGGCACAGACGTCAGAACAACGTGGGCATTGGCGGCAGCAGAGGGCGTGCCTCGCACGTTCACGGCCCCCCGTGGGGGCATGTCTGATGATGACGTCCGGTGATGGCGTCGGGCGATGGCTTTGCCGGTAACTTCTGATGATGCCCCTGCTGATGTCCTTTGGCGATGGCCGAGGGTGGTGCCATCTGCCGAGGTTGCCCGTCGAGGTAAGCCGTCATGCCCCGTGGCCTCAGCCGCGTGTCACTGGCGGGGCGTGGGGTCGTGCTGCCTCGACAGCTTGGCACGCAGGTAGGCACCAAGGGCGTTGCCCGTCGCATCGGCGTCTGCCATGCGTACGCCGAGGGCTGCGAGGTCCTCGGCTACCTGCTTCTCCATTCGTTCCGACTCCATGAACATCACGTAGACGAGGGCTATGGTGGCGTCGTTGTCTGCGCTGCCGTCACACAGCGACGCAAGCTGCGTGCGTTCGACCGTCTCAAGAAGCCTGTCTGCGAAGAGTGTTGCCCACTTCTCATACAGGCTGTAGGGCAACTCCGGGACAAGGGTGGCGACCTTGTCGGCACTTTGCCCGTCGATGGTGGGCAGGGTCACCTCCATGAATTCTTGCAGGGCTTCCTGCCGCCGTGCGGGGTCTTCGTCGAATCGTCTGAGTACGGTCGATGCGAGGTGCGCGTGCAGGGTCTTGTCATCCATGATGTTCTCCTGTGCTTGGCGGGGGAAGGTACTGTAAGGCTGCACCGGAGGCAATACTTGATGAAGGCACGATGTGCGCGCTGGCGCTGGTCGTTCGCTGGAAGTGACCCGCCATGGGTATCCGTGCGCAGCATGACTTGGCCACGTCGCGGGGCGTGTGTCATGCCGGTGTAGGGTGATTTAGGGGACATGCTGGAACCGGGAGTGTCCGTGGCAGGCGGTCGTGCGGCCAGGGGCTGTCGCATGTTCCCTGCGCGGGGGGGCAATGAAAAAAGGGGGCTGATGCCCCCTTTCCGGTTGTGATGACGGTTTTGTAAAACTGCTAGATCGCCTTTTTCGCAGCTGCGATGGCTCCAGCATAGTCAGGTTCGGTAGTC
>Ga0302246_1001389_pt1 | contig 17286 bp, 16 predicted proteins | sample AAG_UR_Trp_MG_FD_193533 | JGI IMG/M metagenome (GOLD analysis project Ga0302246, IMG submission 193533) | Enriched activated sludge microbial communities from anaerobic digester in WTTP, New Holstein, Wisconsin, United States - AAG_UR_Trp | ecosystem: Engineered > Bioreactor > Anaerobic >...
GGCCTGTTTGATCCCCTGAACAATCAAATCCATTTATTTCCCCAGATCCTCTACCTTTTTGCCTGCATCGGGGAAGAAAAGCGGAGAACCGAACTTATCCACGCCGAAGGTACCGATAATTTTTTGTGTTTTCTTGGAGACCATGAAATCAACAAAGGCCTTGGCACCAGGGGCATTGACTTTAGGCCATTTAACGGCATTCACCTCGATGACATGGTAAACGTTCAATAGAAGGGGATCACCTTCCGATAAGATGACCAAGCCAAAGTTTTTCTTCAGTGCCAGATACGTGCCCCGATCGGCCAGCGTGTAGGCTTTTTTCTCGGCGGCCACATTGAGGGTCTGACCCATGCCCAGACCGGTTTGCTGGTACCAGTTCTGACCTTCGGGGTTGATTTCGACTGCCTTCCAGATTGCCTTTTCTTTGGCATGGGTGCCCGAATTATCGCCCCGGGAGAGGAAAAGCGCCGAGCCGAGAGAGATCTTCTTGAAGCCTTCCTTGACCGATTTGGTTGCTTTGACCGTCACGGGGTCATCGGCCGGACCGACGATGATAAAGTCGTTATGCATGACCAGTTGACGGTTCTTTCCGTTGCCCTCGGCCATGAACTTCGCTTCGGCTTCCGGAGAGTGAACCAGGAGTACGTCCGCTTCACCTTTCTGGCCCATGGCCATGGCCTGGCCGGAGCCGACGGCGATTGTTTTAACGAAATATCCGGTCTGTTTTTCGAAGATCGGAATGAGCACATCGAGGAGACCCGAATCCTGGGTGCTGGTTGTCGTGGCCAGAATGAGGTTTTTCTGTTCCGCCGGAGCGGCGAACAAGGCTGTCGCTGTACTTATGATCAAACAGACCGTTATGATCGCGGCAATCATAAGAGACAAGTTGCATCGCTTTTTCATGTTTTTTATCCTCCTGTCGCGGTTTTATTTGACATGTCGTTTTTGTGTTTTCTGCCATTCATTGGAATTGGGAAAGAACAGGGGTTCTCCATAGGTTTCTTTCCCGAAGGTTTCGATGATCTTCTGGCCCTTTGACGGCGAGGTCAGCCATTTCACAAAGGTCATAGTTTCTTTGTAGTTGACGCCGGGGAATTTCTTTGGACTGATCGGGATCAAAGAAATGTAGTTGAGCATGGCTTCGTCTCCCTCGACACAAATTACCAACCGGATTTCTTTTTTCATGGAGAGGTAGGTGGCCCGATCGATGACCGTATAAGCATTTTTCTCGTCGGCGTATTTCAGAGTCGGTGCATTCCCCAATGAACCCTTTTCATAGACCATGTACCAGTCACCGGCAGGTTTCGTGCCAGCCTTCTCCCACAGAGCCATTTCCGCAACATGGGTGCCCGATTTGTCACCCCGGCTGATAAAAGATGCTTGTTTTTGGACAATAGCAGTCAGAGCTTCTGCGGCTGTTTTCAATCCTTTGATCCCCGCCGGGTCGGCGGCCGGCCCCAGGATAACGAAATCATTGAACATCAGCGGAATCCGTTCGGTTCCATAACCTTCCTCGATGAATTTTTCCTCCAGGGATTTTGCATGTACAAGTACCAGGTCGAACGGTCCCTTTCTGGCGATGTCCAGGGCGGCGCCGGTACCGGCGCCAACGTGGCGCACTCGGATACCCGTCTCCTTTTCAAAACGATCTTCCAGGGCACCGACAATACCCGCGTCCACGGGACCGATCGTGCTGGACAGGAGGATAAAACCGTTGCCTTTCGCCAAGGCGAGTCCTGGCACCAGGACAAAAAACAAAAAGACCCATAACAATAATTTTTTTGTCTGGTTCATCTGCGGTTCCTTCCTTTGATTGTTACTTTTTTTATAGCGGTTACCGGGTTAAATCTCATTCTATCCAAAGCTTGACAGCCGTGTAGACGATCATGCCGCAATGACTGAAATCGTAATGTCCCGGTTTGCCTATCCGTCTCTGGAAATCTGCTGAGGTCAGGGCCTCCATGAAGATCTGGACGCTTTCCTCAAAGCATGGTTCCCGATTGATGACCATGTTGATATACATATGTAACAGGATCCCGGAATATTAAAAACGGTTTCAGCATCAACAGTGCGGTTGGAGTCATTTGCTAAAGTCTCCCAAACAACTTCATAATCGTTATAATTACAAATATTTGTAATTATTATATCAGTTATTAACGAACGATAATGGCCTGTCAAGAAAAATAAGGTGTATGCTTAAAACTGGATTACCCCTGCCCAATACACGCCGGAAGGTTACTTAACAAAAAAGATAAAAACAAGCAAAATGTTACTTATAATTACTTTTAGGGCCTTAATATTACACTTGAGCGGTTAAGAAGGCATCATAAGTGTCATAAATAACAAGAGATTTTGTCGGGAAAGTGCTAAAAATACCTTGACACCCCATGGAATAAAATAATATAGCACCTTCATTATACAGGGCAGACCGTATGCAGTATATGTTGTTGAATTTATTGACGTAATGGTTATGGGCCCTGCGGCGTCTTTCCGGCGGCCAATTTTTCCGGAAAGCATCTTTGATTGGGTTTTGATGGTTCCTTCTTCTCCTTTCTTTTCCCGTCCTTCACCCTTCTTGGTTCCACGAAGGTATAAAGAGCGGGAGGGAATCCGGGTGTGATTCACCTTCCAGGAAAGGTGTGTCAGGGGAATCGTCGGGGGAACAATATTTTATCCTTGGAAAGGAGCACGGTTTTATGGATGTCAGCAGAAGAGGTTTCTTGAAGATCTCCGGCGCAACGCTGGCGGCCGGCGGGATAGGCATCAACCTGAAGCCCGTCGAAGCCTATGCGCAGCCGCTGAAGATCATGCATGCAAAAGAGACCACCACCATCTGCCCCTACTGTTCCGTTGGGTGCAGCATCATTGTCTCAACGCGGAACGGCAAGGTTGTCAATACGGAAGGCGATCCGGATAGTCCCATCAACAGAGGTGCCCTCTGCACAAAGGGCGGCTCCATCTATCAGATGGCGGTCAACGAAAATCGTCTGGAAAAACCCCTCTACAGGGCTCCGTATGCGACAGAATGGAAGGAGGTCGATTGGGAATGGGCATTGGAGAAGATCGCGGAGAATGTAAAGAAAAGCCGTGATAAGAGCTTCAAAACCACCAACGACAAGGGCGAAGTCGTCAACCGCACGGAAGGCATCGCTTCCGTCGGCAGCGCCGCCATGGATAACGAAGAGTGTTATGTTTACCAAAAATTCTTAAGGGGGTTGGGCCTGGTCTACATCGAACATCAGGCCCGTATCTGACACAGCGCTACGGTAGCGGCTCTGGGAGAGTCGTTCGGACGCGGTGCAATGACCAATCACTGGATTGATTTCGCCAACAGTGATGTAATTCTAATTATGGGATGTAACCCCGCAGCCAATCATCCCATTTCTTTCAAGTGGATTCAGAAGGCGATGGATAAAGGCGCGAAGCTGATCTGTGTGGACCCGCGGTTCACCCAGTCTGCTGAGCGGGCGCATATCTACGCCCCTCTCCGTTCGGGAACGGATATTGCCTTCCTGGGTGGGATGATCAAGTATATTCTCGATAACAACCTGTTGCAGGAAGACTACGTAAAAAACTACACGAACGCGTCTTTCCTGGTCAATCCGGCCTTCAAGCTGCCGGCGGACAACAACGGTGTCTTCTCTGGACTGGTCGACGGCAAGTATGACAAGGCGACCTGGTCCTACCAGAAGGGAGCCGACGAGGTGATTCTTAAGGATCCGACCCTGTCCAATCCCAACTGCGTGTTCCAACTGCTGAAGAAACATTACTCCCGGTATAACCTAGATGTCGTTTCCAAAATCACGGGGACGTCGAAGGAAGGGCTTCTGGAGGTCTACAAGGCGTTTGCCTCTACCGGAAAAAGCGATAAAGCAGGCAATATCCTGTACGCCATGGGCTGGACCCAGCATACCACGGGCGTTCAGAACATCCGGACCATGTGCATCATTCAGCTCCTGCTGGGGAACATGGGAATCGCCGGCGGCGGAGTTCAGGCACTGCGTGGCGAATCCAACGTCCAGGGTTCGACGGACTACGGTCTTTTGTTCCATATTCTTCCTGGTTACCTGAAAACACCGGCCGCTTCCTTGTCGACGCTTCAGGTCTACAACGAGAAGAACACACCCACAACGAAGGAGCCTAACAGCCTCAACTGGTGGAAAAACACCCCCAAATACATGGCGAGTTACATCCGGTCCATCTATGGACCGAACGTGTCCCTCGAAGACAGCTACCGCTACATGCCCAAAATCGACGACGGCGCCAACTATTCCTGGTTAAGTATTTTCGATAACATGTACAAGGACAAATTCACGGGGTTTTTTGCCTGGGGCATGAATCCCGCGTGCAGCGGCGCCCATTCCAACAAGGTGCGTCAGGCTCTGGGGAAGCTGGACTGGATGGTGAATGTCAATCTATTCGACAATGAGACCGGTTCATTCTGGCGCGGTCCCGGAATGGATCCGAAGAAGATTAAAACGGAAGTCTTCATGCTTCCCTGCGCCTCTTCGGTGGAGAAGGAAGGCAGTATCAGCAACAGCGGCCGCTGGATGCAGTGGCGTTACAAGGCTGTCGATCCGCCGGGAGAAGCCCTGCCCGATGCAGAAATCATTACGGAACTCTTCTATAAGGTAAAGGAACTCTATGTGAAAGAGGGAGGTGTCTTCCCGGAGCCGTTGACAAAACTTACTTGGAATTACGGTCCGAAGGGCGCCGACGGCAAAATCCGCACTTTCGATCCCCACGCGGCAGCCAAGGAAATCAACGGCTTCTTCCTAGAGGATAAGAAAGTGGAGGACCCGGTTAAAAAGGGTGAATTCAAGGAATTCAAGAAGGGCGATCCCGTTCCGGCCTTCGCGTGGCTCCAGGATGACGGATCAACATCGTCCGGCTGCTGGATCTACTGTAACTCCTACGCAGACAAGGGCAACCTTGCCGCCCGGAGAAACAGCAAGGACAATTCCAATATCGGTCTTTACTCCGAATGGTCCTGGTGCTGGCCGGTCAACCGCCGCATCATCTACAACGGTGCCTCTGTTGATATTGACGCCAAGCCCTATGACATCAAGCGCGCGGTAATCTGGTGGAACGGCGAGAAGTGGGTCGGCGACGTGCCGGACGGCGTGGGCAATCCGGGTTCGGGACGGCCGCCATTCATCATGAAACCCGATGGCGTGGCGAGTATTTTCGGACCCGGCCTGGCCGACGGGCCTTTCCCAGAGCACTACGAACCCCTCGAATGCCCTGTGGAAAAGAACTTTATGTCGCCCCAGAAGAATAACCCGGTTATCAAGCGGTATGATAAGAAAGGGGTGGGGTCCGATCTGGACAAATACTCCGGGGTGGAATCCTGCGATCCGCGCTTCCCCTTCGTATGCAGCACCTACCGGGTGAGCGAACACTGGCAGACGGGTGTTTTGACCCGCTGGTGTCCGTGGCTGGCGGAAATGCAGCCGGACATGTTCGTGGAAATGAGCAAAGAGCTGGCCGACGAACGCGGCTTCAAGAACGGTGAACGCGTGGTCGTCAAGTCCGCCCGCGGTGAAGTCGAAGCTGTCGCCATTGTGACACCCCGGTTCAAGCCCTTTAAGATCGGCGACACGGTGATACATGAAGTCGGTATCCCATGGCATTTCGGCTGGATCACCACGGAAGACCGGGAATATAAAGAAGGCGACAAACGGGCAGAGGTGTATACCCGGGGCGATGCGGCGAATCTGCTGACGCCGACCATCGGGGATCCCAATACCCATATTCCCGAGAGCAAGGCCTTCATGGTCAACGTTACCAAGAAGGGGGTGAAGTAAAATGGCCGAGAAAGCAAAATTAATCGATTTGTCGAAATGTACGGGGTGCCGCGGTTGCCAGTTGGCCTGCAAGCAGTGGAATCAGCAGCCGGCCCGGCAGACCAGAAATACCGGCAGCTATCAGAACCCGCCGGATCTGCAGTGGAATACCTGGACCCTGATTCGGTTCCAAGAGTACGAAGATAAAAAAGGTCAACTGAGGTGGCTGTTCCGGAAAGACGGCTGCATGCACTGCACCGATGCGGCCTGTGTCAAGGTTTGTCCCAGCGGGGCGCTGTCTTATTCGGGGATTGGTTCCGTTGACCTTGATAACGATAAGTGTATTGGCTGCAAGGAATGTGTTTCGGCCTGTCCATTCTCCATTCCGCGCTATGATTCCATGACGGATAGAATCTATAAGTGTACGCTCTGCACCGACCGAATCAAGGCGGATCTTCCACCGGCCTGCGTGCGGGCTTGTCCCACCGGAACCCTGCAGTTCGGCGATAAGGATAAAATGCTGAAACTGGCCTACAAGCGGGCGAAGGAACTGGGCGGCGAGGCCTCGGTTTACGGCGATCAGTTTGTCGACGGGACGCACGTGATCTATGTGCTGCCGGAGAAGGTTGATGTATACGAGAAGCTGCCCGAAAACCCGAGCGTACCTCTGTCCATCATCGTCTGGAAGGATCTGTTGAAACCCCTGAGTCTCCTTGCCGCGGGCGGTGTCCTGGCAGGGTCGTTCCTCCACTACATCATCCACGGTCCGAAGACCCCGGATGAGGACAATCAATAAAGGAAGGGGTGAAAGAGATGAAAAAAGGACTGATACAAGCAACGGACGCGTTTGAGCGCGTCGTACACTGGAGTCTGGCGCTTTCCTGCCTCCTTTTGTGCATCACCGGACTGGGGATGATGTTTCATTCCTTCAATTTTATCGGTGAAATGATGGGTGGTCTGCGGGCGCTGAAATATGTTCACAATTTCGGCGGGCTGTTCTTTGGTGTGGCCCTGTATTTTACGATCCGGATGTGGTGGAAGGAAGCGGGTGTCTTTTCATTTCCTGAGGATATCGAATGGATCAAAGCGGCGGGCGGTTATCTGTGGCATGTGGATAAGGTCCCCGAGGTCGGGAAGTACAATCCCGGGCAGAAGGCGTTTTTCCTGGTGGTGGCGGGTTTCGGGATCATCATGGTGCTGACGGGACTGATTATGTGGTTCCCCCTCAGCTTTCCGGCCATGCTGGTGCGGTGGATGTTCGTCCTGCATGCCCTGGGCTTTGTGACCATCTTTGCCTTTTTCTTCATTCACCTGTACCTGGGAACGATCGGTTCTCCCGGTTCGGCGCCGGCGATGTTTTCGGGCTGGGTAACCCGGGCGTGGGTGAAGAAGCAGCACCCGAAGTGGCTCAAGGAGATGGAGGAGCACGGAACCCTGGTCGTCTCCGGTGAGGAAAAAGGTCACGGCCACTGATCGCCGGGATTTAATTAATGAATTAACCGTATCGGGACAGGCATGTCATGCCTGCCCCGATACTTCTTTACAGCCTGAGTTCAAAAAAATAAAAAAACCCTTCAGTTCCCTAAAAACGGATTAACTCAGCAAGCGCCAGCCTTTCAGTCTTTCCGAATATTCAAGCCCCATCGCCGTCTATCTCCAGCAGCAGTTCCCCGCTGCGAGAGGGATCATAACCGCCGAGGGACGCCACCCTGTCACGAAACCTTTGAGAACGGATCGTGTCAATCACGGCACCGACATTGTCGCTATGAACAATGACAGAGGGTATCACGAGATCATATTGTTCTTGATCCATGGGTATAAAGTCCAGGTCAAGGGCTTTCGCGGCCGCAAAGATACCCATGCCGCAATCGGCAGCACCGCTTAAGACATCCACGGCGACCGACATATGACTTAACTCCTCATGGTCATAGCCTTTGATGGATTCAGGATTAATACCCAAACGGGTTATGTTATGGTCAAATAAGATACGCGTGCCCGAACCCGCCTGGCGGTTAACGAATGTGATATCGTCCCGAATGAGGTCCATGACTCCCCTTATTCCCTTGGGATTGTTTTTAGAGATGATCAAACCCTGTTCCCGGGAAACAAGCCGAAAGAGGCTTACTTTGATACCCTTAAGGTACCGTTTGATATAGGAAACATTATACTCTCCCGTCTCCGTGTCGAGGAGGTGAGAGCCCGCAAAATGACAGATACCTTTCCTGATCGCCAAGAGGCCGCCCAAGCTCCCCGCGTTTCCTGAAGATATCCGTATATTTCTTCCCGGGTTCTGCCTGATTTCATCAGCAAGGATATCAATGGTGATGTCATGACTTCCTATCACAACAACGGTGTTCAACAGCGCCTCGTCATCCACCAGGAGTTCGGCATCGATTAATTCTCCCTGCGTCACACCTTCAGAAAGAGCGGGAATGCTTATAATGCCTTCCGCCCTTGTCAGAGTCGTAATAGAACCTGCGGATCTGGGAAGCGGCGTTGCGATAAATCGGTCGCCGACCTTGCCGATATTGACACGAATAAACTCTTCCATGCCTAACTTCGACGGGATATCCCGCGACGGCGTTACCGGGACGGTGGCAACTTTGGGGGAAGCAAGACACTGTAAGCGCTTGAGAAGTGGCTTGGCAAATTGCTCAAAAGAGATGAATGCAGAAACGGCATACCCGGGAATACCAATGACTGGTTTCCCGTTGATCACACCAAGAATCGTCGGCTTCCCGGGCATCATAGCAACACCATGCACAAGGACTTCGCCGATTTCCGCGATGATGTTAGCATTATAATCCTTGGAACCTGCTGATGAGCCGGCATTGATAATAATGAGGTCGGCATCGGATTCGGCGGCGCTTGAAAGGGCGTCGCGGATGGCCGCTTCTTCATCGGGAATGATATTAAAAACAACCGGTTCCCCATGCGCCTCACGAACAAGCCCGGATATGGTAATGGAATTGGACTCGATGATTTGATTCTTTTTTAATTGACGCAGCTCCTTTATTTCTCCGGAGCGGATGAGTTCCGTGCCCGTCGGGATGATGATTACTTTCGGTTTTTTGCGAACCATGATTTTAAAAACACCTGCCGTGACGAGAGCCCCTATATCATAGGCACGGATCATATGGTTCTGCGGGAGGAGCAGTTGTGTCGCGATAATATCCTCCCCCACTTTTTTTACATTCTGCCAGGGATAGACCGGAGAGATGATCTCAATATCCTCATCAGTTAATTGGTGCACCTTCTCGATCATGATAACGGCGTTACAACCCTCGGGCAGTGCTTGGCCGGTATTGATCCACCATGCTTTATCGCCCAACTTCAAAACTTTCGGTGTCTTCTCTGTCGTGCCGTATGTCTCCTCCGCCCTCACGGCAATGCCGTCCATGGCAGCCGAGTGATAGGTCGGTGCGGAGAGATTTGCAAACACGGGTCCCGAAGTCACACGGGCCAAGGCGTCTTCTACATTAATCTCTTCAGGAAAGGTTTTTCTGTCCTGCCACAGCTTCAAAAAATTGTCACGGGCCTCTTCCAGCCCCTGCATTGACAAATATACATTTCTTTTCATCATCAAAGCCTCAATTAAAGGATTTAAAGAGCATTATATCAACCAACTGCCCCTTGTATAATCCTTCGGTATTTCTGCCGATTTTCAGTAAGCCATGGGCATCAACCAGGGTGGATATCAATCCGGATTTGCCAAAAATCGGCTCTGCAAAAAATCGTCCGTCCCGTTTACTTAGTTTAACCCGGATATAGTCATCTCTGCCGCTCGCCGACTCGATGTTCCGTTCAAGTTCCGCTTGCAGATAATGATGATTATCTTCCAATGTACTCACTCCACCCGACAATCTGTATAAATAGGGACTTAGAAACACCTCCGCTACAACCATTGCGGAGGCGACGTGACCCGGCAATCCAAACACCGCCTTGTTGCCGACTCTTGCAATAATGGTTGGTTTTCCCGGGCTTATGGCGATGCCATGCACAAGCAGCTCTGCGCCGTCAAAAGATTCCAGGACCCTTAGCGTGATATCCCGCACACCGACAGAACTGCCGCCGGATATCCAAACGGCGTCACTGATTTCAAGCGCACGGGAGACCATTTCCCTCAGTTCGGAAAAGTTGTCTTTGCACAAGCCAAAATGGATGGGAACGGCACCGGTTTGACTGCAAAAAGCGCTTAAAGTATGGGTGTTTATATCTCGAACTTGTCCCGGATTCGGCCTCCGATCAATGGGAATAACCTCGTCTCCCGTAGAGATAATGGCAACTTGCGGCCTTTTATAAACCTGAATACTTTGCACACCCAGACCTGCCAAGAGACCAATATCCTGCGGCCTGAGCACGGACCCGCTAACAAATACCGCCGTTCCTTTTTTCAAGTCATCACCCGGCATGATGATATTTTCCAGGGGCGCCACGGTGCGACTCACCTCAATTGTCTTTTCGTCCAAGAGATGAACATACTCGATCATGACCACCGCATCCGCACCCTCAGGGATCATACCGCCCGTTGATATCCGTATTGCCTTGCCCGCCGTTACCGTGTCGGTTGGAGCTTGCCCCATGGTTACCTCACCGACGACCTCAAGAAAGGCAGGCAGTGTGTCGGTAGCACCAAAGGTGTCTCTGGCCCGTACTGCATAACCATCCATGGTAGACCTGCGAAACTCCGGCAAATCCTCTTCGGCAACGATTTCTTCACCCACAATGCGGTTTAGGGCATCTCCTATGAAAACTTCTTCTATGCCCACCGGGCCGAAACCCTTCAATACTTCAAGGACTTCCTCGGGTGTCTTGACTTTAAAAAACAAATTCCTCTCCTTTCCGGGAAAAACGATCCGGCAATACTTTCATTGAAATGATCTCTGATTACAAAAGCTGCGCGGCGTCATTCTTGACGTATCTTTGCTTTCATGCATTGTAATCAAAAAGCACTGCAATGGTAGCACGTCTTAAGGGAAACACTTTCCGGATATGACCAGTCGCCTTATAACAAAAAATTCCCCTCGGGCTTGCTCGTTTAATCGACTATCTTTCTTTCTCCTCCTCGTGTAAGGCACATCGCCCCCGGAAAAGCTGGCGGGTACCCTACAACTGTTCGTAATACCTGGTCAATTACTTGGCTGTTACATTGATAAAAACAAACACCCATCTGCAAACTCCACATGCGTGCCTTCGGATGGCGGCGGATTTTAATGCCCGGTTTTGCCTCCAGTGCTGCATTAACCGGACTTAAACCGATGTATAAACGATGCTGCTGGCATGACTGAAATCATAGCTCCCGAGGTTCGCTGCTTGCTTCCGGAAATCTGGCGAGTTTAAAACCTCCATGAAGGCCTGCACACTTTTTTTAAAAAAAGTCTCCTGGGTTAAAACCATGTCAAAACATTCCTGGGTGATGGGGATGAAAGGCAGGCCCAGAATCCGAGAGATGGCTCTGGTGGCAACACCCACATCGGCTTCACCGGAAACAACAGCAAGGCCTACTTCATAATGTGTGTAGACTTGGCTGTCATAACCCTGGATCAACTCTTTGGCAATGTTCCTCATCGCCAGATGGTAATCCAAAAGGACCCGGGTGCCGGAGCCGGGCTGTCGGTTGATCAAGCGGATACGGTGATCCGCAAGGTCTTCAAATCCTCTAAAATTAAGAGGGTTTCCTGCTGCGGTCAGAAATCCCAGCTCTCGGCGAAAAATGTTGATAATCACCGGCTTCAGATCAGACAGATGAGTCGAGACGTAGGGGATGTTGTACTCCCCACTCTCCATGTCAAGCAAATGTGTCCAGGCGATATCGGTGTATCCGGCTTTCAAAGCTTCCAGACCGGACTGACTTCCCACATTTGCGGAAAAAACGTAAATTTCGGGATGGCTGCGTCGAAGGCGACTCAGGAGCACATCGAGAACAGGATCATTGCTGCCGGCTGTGAGCAGCGCCCCTGCAATCTTTTTGCCCCTTTCCTTGGCTTCCTTAAGCCCCTTCTTGGCATTGGCTTCAATCCAGTCTTCGATAATTCTTTTGGGAAACAACCATTTACCCGTCACCTTTGTGGCCGGGATACGTCCGCTCTTGATCAGGTTGTAAACTTGCTTTTCGTTGATATCGAGGTAGCGGGCCACCTCCTGGGTGTTCATTAGTTCTTCAGACATGGCACCTCCTTTTGATGCAAGCTTGGTAAGATGCTATCTAGTAAAAATGGACCGATTGATCAGGATTATATAAAATATTATATTTACTCATTTATTATTTTTATATCGTGTAACCCGCCACTCCCAAAACGAGAAGTGCCGCCAAGCGGGCCCCATATGGGAACCAACAGAAGCAACTGCCGTCGCGGCAATGTACAATTCGAGCCGGGCTCCCGGAAACAGGTTCCCGAGCCCAATCAGCCCCAGTTTGATCCAGACAGCCACCCCCGACCCCTCAATCATGAAACGGCCGGTTTTATATAAGTCGATCCCGAATAGACACAAGCCGCTGACAACTGTCATGACGATCCAGGTCCATAATGAATCATGATCTCCCCCCCTTGCAACCCCACCCAGAATCATTCCCATGGAAACGATATGAATCGTTCGCACAATGTTTTGTGAGAAACGGTTGAAAGGAAATCTGCGAGGCTCACGTGGGAATAGGATTGAAAAGAGCGGGTTCTGTCCGTCTTTTTTGCGCTCACTCTGAACCATAATTTGTTCTGTACCTATAAATGAGGTTCCATCGAAGTATTCCCCTATCGAAAAACAAAATTTGCCTCACCGGAAAATATATTCACGACATCGCCGATTTTTTACACCCGGTTAAAAGATCCCGGGATAATGGCTGTTATCTATAAACAAAAAAACCTTCCTTTACCAGCACACTTTGTTGAGGATCAATGGACCTGCAATTGAGAACGGATTCATGCACATACAGGGTATAAGAGACAACCGTACGATTGGTCATGTTGAACATGCGGATAGATATTTCTGACGGAAAAAACAGAGCCTCTACATTCCGGGCAACATTCCTACGCGATCAGGGGAAGAGACTCGACTCCAGCGGCGAAAGATTTTGTTTCGTGTCAATCTTTTGAAATGTGCTTATCTGCCTTAGCCTTGGAAAAACAAATTATCCCTATCGTTCAAGTGTCAGCAAAACATGATCGTTTTCATTCCGTTTGCCCTATTTCAGCTTTTCAAGTTCCTCCACCAGGACTTCAAGGGACGGTCGCTGATTGATGTCATGGACATCGATATAGCGGATGACACCCTTCTTGTCGATGACGAACAGCGCCCGTTCCGCCATGCCGTCTGAGCGGAGAATACCATACGTACCGGCGACATGGCCGTGAGGCCAGAAATCAGAGAGAACAGGGAACCAGAGTTGGCCCATCCGGTTGATCCATGAATGAAGCGTGGGGATATTATCCACGGTAATGCCCAGAAGGATCGTGTGATGTTCATCAAATATGTCCTTGACAATGTTATATCCCGGCCACTGATCGGAACAAACCGGTGTCCAGGCGGCGGGGACAAAGGACAGGACAACGTTCTTCTTGTCGCGGAACTGGCTGAGGGAAACCTTCTCCCCTGTGACCGAAGGCAACCGGAAGTCGGGTGCGACGTCACCGACTTTTAACTTGGGGACACTATCGACGGGCTTCAATAATCCCGCATCGTAGACGTTGTTCTTGTAGGCGTCGGACAGGGCGAAGACGCTTCCAGCATAGAACAGCATGAAAATAGCCAATGTTATGATCATTAGCCTGAATTTGCAGAGATTATCCTTCATGGTGCGCCTCCTATTTCAAATCGGTCAAAGCGATGAACTGCTTCAAAAACTGATCAACATCGCCCAGCACGCCGAGTTGAGAGTAGATAATGCGGGTGGAACCATCGGCATTGATTTTTACACCGATGAAATAAGGGGTTCTCACTTCGCCAAGCTGCTTGTGAATAACATAATCTGCGTCGGCAAACAGGGGAAAGGAAATTTTATACTTTGTCTTGAAGGTCTTTACTTCGAAAACGGTGTTGCCGACACCGATGCCGATCAGCTTTATATTGTCCCGCAGTTTCGGGTTTGCCTGGATCTTTCCGTAGAGTTTGTTCACGTTCGGCGCTTCGGCCTGACAATAAGGGCAGTACATACTGAAAATCTCAATCAAGACGTAACGCGCCTCGATTTCCGATATTTTGAAGGAGCTGCCCCAACCCCATCCAAGGTAGTCTTTCGCGACCGTATCCTTGCTGACAGTCAGGGTAATGTCCGGTAAAGCCTCCCCGATTTTGAGTGAAGTGGCCGCAAAAGATAATGATCCCATCGACAGAAAAAGAATCAGTGTCCACAGCATGATACTTTTTTTCATGTTCTGACCTCCAAAGAAAATAAGCGCCAGACTTTTCAAGTTAACCCTGGCGGATGAATGAAGTGGAATAACACTTCAATTCTCCAAGAACATCCGGATTGGTTCGGGCAAGGAGAAAATGTTTGATAAACCCGCACTGCGTGTATCGGCCATCCAATTCGCCGTACCCACGCCTTTGCAAAAAGATCCGATCCTCCTGAACAAACTCAACATACTCATTTCATGCGCTCTTGTGGGTGCAATTCCATGATCGGTCTTATACAATCTTGCCACAGCGTACCTGACCGAAACTTTTAAAAACCACATCTTTTCAAACGAAACGGCATAGAGTATTTTTTTACTGATTGTTCCGAATTCCTAAAAAAGTCAAGAGCGAATTGCGGAACATGTTGAACCTCCCCCAGTTGTGCGGACGCTTCAAAGCGTGTGGATAGACGTGGTATATGACGGAAAAGAAATGCGTTATCTATTTAAGAAAAGCGGGAAGTATTCGGCAGGGAGTGAAATATGAAAGCGGTCGAATGATAGTGGAAGGGAAGAAGCCGGCGGCGGATTTGGCCCAGGAGTTGGGGACGGAGGAACCAGCTTTACAAGTGGTAAAAATCGATAAGGAGTAAAGGATCTAAGGATTTAGAAGAAGATGGTTTTTCTTGGAACGAGAAAAAGGTCAGACACATTCACAGGCAGTGGAGGCTCGCTTGAAAGAGCCTCCACGAACCCTTTTTGCTGGTTTTCCCTCAATCGACGCCGATCATGATGTTCGAAGCCTTGATAATGGTATAGACTTCTTTACCGGAAACAAGTCCCAGACTATCGGCCGACTCCTTGGTAATGATCGAAACCATCTCGGCACCTCCCGGGATTTCGACCAAAATTTCCGCGTTGACAACCCCCATTTTTACCTCTTTGATTTTCCCTTTGATGATATTCCGCGCGCTGATTTTCATGGTACACCTCCCATTTTTTCTTGAGTCACCTGTTTGTTACGGAATGAAAATGAATATTCTTTGTAAAATTAATTAGTCAAGATTCACCTGTCAACGTTAAATGAATCGATATTTTTTTGATGTCCGGCAGCGAGATTTTAATAAAAACAGCCCGCATGTATTCGATGAAATATTGGTTTGGAACAGGATTGAACAAATCCTAAATCGTTGCGGCGGGTCGGATTTCGAAAAAATCTACGTGAATTCCCGGGGATTTCCCGAGTCGGAAGAAAAAACCTGCGAGTGCGTGCGAATGACGTGAACGGCGGTAGCCTTAAATATTGCCACAATGCAGTCTCCCACATTCAGAGCCAGTTCTTCCAGGGAAGAACTGGTGATGTAGGCGACCAGTTCAAAGCCGCAATTCAAGTGCACCTTGTATAAAAGTCCCGTGTTTTGAATGCTTGTAATGGTTCCCGGAATCGTATTTCTCGCGCTGGTTACCCTGCCGGCGGTTTCACGGGTGAGGGTGATGTGTTCCGGCCGGATACAGCAGGTGACACCAACATCCGGCAACACATCGCCGACGGCTTCAATCTCTTGCCCGGCCACATTGATCACGATCATTCCCCTGTGATATTCGGTAACCGTTCCTTTGAGAATGGTTTCCACCCCGACAAAGGAGGCAACAAATTCGTTTAAGGGATGATTCATCACCTCCGAGGCGCATCCGATCTGGACGATTCGCCCTTCATTCATTACGGCGATGCGATCCGACAGACGGAGCGCTTCCGCCTGGTCGTGGGTTGCCATCAGGGCGGTCGTTTTGGTCTCTTTCAGAATGCTATCCAGATCGGCCATCAATCCCTCCCGGGTGGGCGGATCCAGAGCGGAAAAAGGCTCGTCCAGGAAGATAATTTCCGGCCTGGTGGCAAAGGCCCGGGCGAGGCTTGTTCGTTGTGCCTCCCCGCCGGAGAGCTTGCAGGCGGAGCGGTCTGCAAGATGGCGGATGCCGAAGCGTTCCAAACATGCCTCTACAATCGGCTGCCTTTCCTTTTTGACAACACCGCGAATCTTGAGCCCCGAGGCGACATTATCATACACAGTCGTATCGAAGAGGAGCGGTTCCTGGAATACCATGGCGATATGACGGCGGTAATCGATGACCGATTGGTTGTTCCGGATTTCCCGGTCATGAAAAAACATCTGCCCCCGGAAAGGTTTTACCAGGCAGGCCATGGCCAAAAGGAGTGTGGATTTTCCCGTACCGTTAGGACCGATCAGGCTCAGAAATTCACCATTTGTCACGGACAGGGCAGGAAGGTTCAGCACCTCATGGCCCCCTCTTTTGACTGCCAGTCCCTCGGTTCTCAGAATCGCCGGTCGCATTTAGCGGGGCCTTTCCCGCTGCTGGATCTGTGTCAGTATCAAGGTAATGAGGTAGGCCAGCAGCAGCAAAATGATGCTCAAGGCAATGGCGATGTCGAAATTGCCGCGGCTGGTTTCCATCACCGTGGCGGTGGTCAGCACGCGGGAGTAGCCCTTGATGTTGCCGCCGACCATGATCGAAGCCCCAACTTCGGAAATGACGCCGCCGAAACCGGCCATGACGGCGGCCAATAAAGGCAGACGGGCTTCCCGAATCAGCATCCAGATCATCTGGAGGCGATTTGCGCCAAGAGCGAGGATTTGAAGACGCAGATTCTGAGGTAACTGCTGCATGGCGGCGAGAGAAATCCCGGTCACGATTGGTGTGGCGATGATCGTCTGGGCGACAATGATGGCGGTCGGCGTGTACAGGATTTCCAGAAAACCCAGGGGGCCGTTCCGCCAGAGAAAGATGGTGACGAACAGACCCACCACGACCGGCGGCAGGCCCATTCCCGTATTGATCAAGCTGACAACGAATTTCCTGCCCGGAAACCGGGTCAGGGCAACCACAGTGCCGGTGGAAACCCCGATCAGCAGGCTGATCAGGGTCGCCGTACCGGAAATCTTCAGGGAAAGCAGGGTAATGCCCAGGACCTCTGCGTCCAGGGTCGTAATGAGAAAAAAGGCCTGTTTGATCCCCTGAACAATCAAATCCATTTATTTCCCCAGATCCTCTACCTTTTTGCCTGCATCGGGGAAGAAAAGCGGAGAACCGAACTTATCCACGCCGAAGGTACCGATAATTTTTTGCGTTTTCTTGGAGACCATGAAATCAAC